>Ga0078972_1010960_pt1 | contig 16540 bp, 23 predicted proteins | sample YelNatPaOPGAMG01_FD_67568 | JGI IMG/M metagenome (GOLD analysis project Ga0078972, IMG submission 67568) | Hot spring thermophilic microbial communities from Obsidian Pool, Yellowstone National Park, USA - OP-RAMG-01 (SPADES assembly) (version 2) | ecosystem: Environmental > Aquatic > Thermal...
TAAGCACCAGAACATATACCTTCTCTTTTGAATTTGTAGAAGATTTTGTTTAGTTCTTGAACAGGTGAGGTAGAGGTGTTGATGGACTTAATCTGTGCTCTTGGGTCTATTAAGTCTGCCACATATCTGTATCTTTTAGACTTACGGGCTATTAAGTATGCTATCTGTTCGAGGGTGTGAGAGTGTGGAGATACTTTAAGTTCATCGTAGACAAAGCATTCGTTTTCAGGTGATATTGCTCCCCACAGACACGCCCAATCGTTGGACTCATGGTAGTCTATTGTTCTGAAGTGTTTCCAGTCTTGAGGGATGGATGTAGAGGCGAAGTAGTCTATTGGGTTAATAACATGAATAAGAGAGTTAAAGTCTTTGTATACTCTACCTGATACATTAGAGAATAGACCGTATCGTCTTACGTTAACGTCTGATTCTTCTGCAAGCATAAAGAATCTTGATGTGATAAAGTCTTCAAAGGTAGAGTACGGTGGATTTTCTTTAAACTGTTTATATTTTTCAAGTTCCTTTTCAAATATTCCTTGTAAGTATGGATTGTCATCTGTTGCTGTGTAGATAACTGTTATGTCTGGATTGTCTGGAAAGTGTTGTTCCTCAAGCGCTTCTGATGATTTGTCAATCTGTTTCAGCCGTTCTACTACTGCTTTAGAACGGTAGATATGACGTGATCTTTCGTAAAGCATAGAGTATATCCATTCTGACTCACTATTTGCTGGTGTAAGGGTAATAATCATATCTCCACCTGTTGAGATTAAACGCATACTGTTTTCTTTGTATACTGAATAAGGTGGACATTCGTCTATCCAGATGTAGGCTCTTTCTACACCTGCCATATTATCTACTGGTTGTGAGAAGGAAGAAAATTCAACAACAATGTATTGCGATGAAAATGGGTCTTTGATAGTTAAGACAGGGTTTTTTGTAGTGATGTCTTTGACTATGAGTTCCTTTGGCAAACGTTTCATCAGTTCTGGATACTGGGTGTTTCTGGCTGTATCCTGTTTCTCTAATTTAGATTTAGAAGGTAAAACACTACAGATAAAACGGACTATTCTGGATGGCATGTCATCAGAAAAGTTCTTGTGAGGAATAGGATGAATGCGGAATAGACGGAGCATAAAGTCCATGATAGCCGTTGCTGTCTTGCCTGTTCTGTTACCGCCTATAAGAACAGTAATGGAAGAGGTAGAGTGGGTTAGTTTATCTAACTGGAAGGATGGAATAAATGAGGTGAAGTCAACGTTATATCTAATGCCCATTGTTGCTATCCTGTTTGTGAATTGCTATAAGGTTGTTTATTATAACGTAGAAGTAGAATAGGTTACAAAGGATGAGGGTTATTATTGCTGTAGTTGTGTGTGAGGTATGGTAGAGGATGAACATACCAGAACCGATAATAAGGATAACGAACAATAGCTTGATGTATACCCATTTAGAACCGAATTTGCTGATGAGAAAGTTAATGCATTTGTTCTTTTCTATACAACCTTTTTGCAGGGCTCTGGTAGTGGTAATACAGTCGAGGATGTTGAGAATGATGAATAGGATGAAGAGGGATATGGTTAATGTCATGTTACCTACCACATAAAAAGTCTTTGTTTATCTTGTGTTAGTAAGTACTGGCTATCCTGACACAACAAGATATAAGGTATCACAATATCGTATATGAGAATGTTTTGTTTATCTTGTGTTAGCAAGTATTGACCATCCTGACTAAACAAGATATAAGGTATCACAGTACCATCGAAAATGTTTTGACCATCCTGTGTTAGTAAGGGCTGACCATCCTGACACAACAAGGGATAAGGCATTACAACGTTACCAGATGAATTAGAAAGGAATAACGTCAAGTCTGGTATCATGAGTTACTCCAATAATATTACTATCTTTGCTGAACTTACCCCACCACTTGCTACCTTAATACCTCTAACTGGCTGGTTGAAGAAGTATTTAATCATTGACTGCCTTGCTACCGTACAGGTTGCACTAAAGATTGCATTGCCGTTTGCGTCTGTAATAGTAGCTGTATCACCAACGGATGTAGGGTTTTGCCATTCGATAGAGTTAAGAAAGAAGGTAGTTTTGGAGTCACCGTAGAGGGTATTGCCTATATCTATTGCAGATGTAAAGGTATCGAGAACTATGGGGTTCGTGGTTAAACTGTTTGCCATATTAAACCTCCTTTAAAATATCCAGCTTTTTAAATGTCCAACTCTAACTGCTGGGTCTACAAATATTTCAAATCCTGCTTTTTTAGCATTGATGCAGAAGCCAACATCTTCCATTGAGAAATCCTTGCAGTTGTCTATTTCAAACCATTCAGGTCTGAACCAAGGGTATTCCATTTTCTCAAATACTCCTTTCTTGATGAGACAGAAGCCAAAACCTATGTAGTCAACAGGAATAAGACCTTGTCCGTTCTTCTCTGCTTTCTCTATCGTCTCTGGTGTTAGATATTCCATGTAGCCGTGTTTCCTGAAATAGTCTTCATTTATATAACCACAAGTAAATCCATTACCACCTTCAAAGGGTTGCAGGGCTGATACTATGTCTACGTTGTGATTGAGTAATCTCTGGAATTGTGCTGGAGTAAAGATAGTATCGCTGTCTATCCAACAAGTATAGTCGTAGTCTAATTTCCCATCGAACGGTTTTTGGTCTTTCCCTCTCTGGACATCTGCACCAAGCAACATGTTTCTTACATAGTAGATGTTGCAGGAATATTTCCTGTTGATTATAACCTGTATTCCATTATGGAGGCAATAGTATAATAGGTTGTTCCAGCAATCAAGCCATTCTCCACTGAATTGTCTACCCGGTATACAAAACAGCACTTTCATCGTTATGCTACCCGTGCCTCAAGTTGCTCTACCTTCTGGATAAGAAGCTGAACAGCACCATAGAGAACTTTTATAATCTGGTCAGAGTTGACTGTTTTGCAATTTTCTATTTCAACCCTGCTCTTTTTTGGTCTTGTTTTCTTTACCATTCTTGGGACTTGATAGGTTAATGGAGTGCCGTCTTCTTTAAGCACAACATTGCCTTGTTCATCAACCACATTCACTTCATCATACAGCAATGTTTTCTTTTCTTCTGTTACTGTTTTAGTGACTTGAACAGGAACACCGTTTCTGATTTCAATGATCTTTACTTCTCTCTCTATTGTTTCTATTGTATAGTCCTGTTCCTCGTATTCTTCCACACCATCTTCAATTTCTACATCGCCTGTATATTTAGGGATTATATCAACAGCTTTAGGGAATACCTGTTCAACGTCTGTTGCTATCCAGCCAAGCATACCTCTATCTTTTACTGCTTCTGGAGAGTAAATATCGTCTCTCCATCTGTAGTATTTGAGTGGGAGAGATTTAACTATTTCAAGACAACGATTAAGGTCAGCAAGTTGAATATCTGTTTTCAGACGTTCGTCTGATGTTACTGTCCATGTGTTAGTTGATGGTTTAGCGGCAGAATCGGTACTGAGTTGTAATTGATAAGAAGGGCTCGCTGTCCCGATGCCGACCTTGCCGTCATTTGCTATATGCATTGCTTCCGTAAATGTTAAAGCACAGCCTGCCGTAACAGGGGGTGCAACAGCAAACGAGATTTGACCAGCACCTTGCAAAATAAAACTTGCTGCTCCAGTTTCTATTGCATATGAGGCACCATTGTAATATTGATTATTCCCCCAGCCCGTTTGTCCATATCCCGTTCCTGACCAACCTGTCCCATTGGAACTTCCATATAAATATCCATAACCAGAAATATCAATAACCTTATAAGCACTATTCCAAGCGGCGCTTGCGGAACTCCCCACTGTTAGAAGATTATTTGGCGCTGTCGTCCCGATACCAACTTTAGTCCCATCTGTATAAATAGGACTATCCTCAAGACCTGTTGAGTCATTTGTATGTTTTGGAATGTAGCCGTCTGTAAGATTTGTTAGTTTGACTGTTGCAAAAGTAGGACTTGCATCAGGAGTTGAGTTTAACAAATTCTCAACAGTAATTTTTTTAGTCGTATCGTTAGAAACATCAACAATTGGTAGAACGTCTGTAGACGCATTAGGTGTTGTGTAATTGGTTAATTCTGTTATCTTTGGCATAATTACCTCCTTACTTCTTTATTTAAAGGGTCTTTACCCTTCATCTATCTAAACTTAATCTCTCTCCAAACCATTCTGATATTATCGCTATGTAGAACTGTTTTATACCTGTATCAAGGGGTGTGTTGAACGCCCATGATATGCCTATGTGGAATATGGCAAAGCTGATTACTACTGGACGGATTAGGGCACGCCAGCCTGAAATCCATAAAGGGATGTTTCCGATAACATCTCTGTTGAACCACTTGACTTTGGTTTCGGTGTAGGTTGAGAGGGCGTTGATGTAGTCTGATAATACCTCTGGTTTCGTGGTAGCAAGGGAAGACATGGTTGCTTCAGGTGTATCTTCTCCTTTCTTGAGGAGTTTTTTCTTGATGAGGTCGAACACTGGGGGGAGTATTAGTCCACCTAATGCTATGAGGGCGTCTATACCCATGATACCTCCTTATGTATGTCCAGTAATATTATTTTGCCACTTATTGTGATAGCGTTGTACAGTATAGCATATTTCATAGTCATCATGCTTCCTTGTAGAATATGTTCCAGAGTCTTAATGTGCGGTTAATCCAGCCACGAAAGAATTTACTCTGGTCTTTATTACGGTCTACTAATGAAGAGTAGTATAACTGCATTTTGAATAAGAAGTCACGCCAGTTGGGTGTTTCGTTACGGGACTTGATAGATGGTTGAGGGGCATTGACAAGCATACAGAAAAAGATGATGTTGTAAGGATAGGAGAGAGAGTTGCAGTTGTATTTGTTCCAGAAGTTGGTGAGGTAGAAAGATTGGGCATAGGTTTTAGAATCTTCTGAAGACATGGTAGACATAGCTGATACTGCTTCTGGAAAGTTTGTCTCTGATACTCCCCAGATTGTTCTACCTCCTATATCACCTTGAAGGTTAGAAGTGTATCCTTCAAGGTTGCATAGGATAGTAAATGCCTTGGTAAAGTCTTTGTTATTTTCCTGCATATCTAAAAAATCCCTTTCCTTCTATGTATAAGTCATCTTTTGAACCTATTTCAGTTTGAACTATTTCAACTTGGTCTTTTGTTATAGGATTACCATTTTCATCTATTGCAACAATATCTGGTATATTGTTTAAGTCAGTTACTACTATTGTATTGATTACTACTCCATTTTTTATACATGCTACTCTCATAAACTTCTCCTTTAAGCAAGATATACTATTCTAACAAAACCCTGTGCTCCTGCTCCACCTGTATAACCTCCACTTCCACCAATTCCACCACCTCCACCAGCTCCTACAGTTATTGTTAAAGTCTCTCCTGAAGAGACTGAATAGACTTTACCTAAAACACATTGTCCACTACCGCCACCTCCTCCTGCTGCACTACCTGCGCTTGCTCCACTGCCTCCACTTCCATAACCATTTCCACTCTCTCCTGCATTACTCGAAGAACGACCACCTCCACCAAAGGGAGAACCTGAACCAAATCCCGAACGGTAAATAACAGATTGATCTGTGAAGTTCACACTTTCAATAGTATGAACACCTGCTACTCCACTATAGGAAGTTCCTGCGGTTCCATCAAAAACACCTCCACTTCCACCAGATAGAGAAACTAAAGTTCCAGAAACACTTCCTACTACTGATGTAGTTCCGCCTGCACCACCATTGTAAGAATTTGAGCCTGCAGCAGCACCGCCTCCACCACCAGCAATAGCAAAAACCATTATCTTTGACACCCCACTTGGCACAGTCCAACTTCCACTTGAAGTATATTCTACTTGGTTAAAATTGCCTGCGCCTGATGCTGACGGTAACCATCCAGCATCTAACTTTCCATCACTTCCTGATACAGGTATTGTATTAGCTGTTGGTGTCTGACTTGCATGAAAACTATCTAACTTATCTGCATTAAGGTTAGCACATACAACTCCATTACTCACTGCCACCTGCCCATTACTATTACCAGCATGATAGCCATCTACTGTATCTGCATTTGCTACTGTTACATCAGCCCATTCTAATTGTCCAGTAGAATCATTCCATTTGAGATACTTGTTTGCATTAGGGTCAGCAGGAAATACTGAATCACTACCACCTACAGCATGTCGGGAAGCATGTGTTAATGGAGCATACGAGCTATCGTGGTTGTGATTTATTGCAGAATATAAGCTATCATGGTTGTGAGTTATTGCAGAATATAACGTATCGAAATATGTCTTAAAAAAAGACTTAATCTGACTCCATGTAGATGTTACAAGAGCATCAGAAGATGCACTATTCCTATACAACACCTTATCATTATCTACTGGAGAGGTTTTAGTTCCTACTGTTCCTAAATTGGTGTCAGTATTCTGTCCATGGGATTTAAAAACAGTTTTTAGCAAAGAAATAGAAATCTTTTTAGTTGTAGTATTTGTGGTATCTACAATAGGAAGGACATCGCTGTCTTGTGGTGATGTATAATTTTCTAATTCCAATATTTTACGCATGGTTATTTCTTTTTCCTTTTCCTTCTCTTCTTTGCAAAGTCTCTTAACTGCTGTTCTGACATGGATTTGGCAAGTTTAGCAAGTTTAGGAGAGTATGATTTAGGTGTTTCTCCACGCTTTATGCTTAATGCTATTGCCATTGCTTTACGTTGTCTTTCTGATACTGCTGGCATAGTTTCCTCCAGTTAGGGTTTAATCTTTGAACCAAGAATAGCTGCTATTCCTCCGAGGATACCACCAAGGAATGAGGCTATCTTGTCAAAGTATTTACGGTTCTCAAGACACTGAACACGGCGATTGAGATTTTGAATAGCACAGTAGACTAACCATAGTTGTTGAGTTTGTGGTAATCTTTCCCAGTCTTCCTTTGGTATGTTAACCATGAAACCGTTCATGGTGGTCTCCTCTATGCAAGAATACCAACAGTTTTAAGTCTTACTACTAATACTCCACCAAATGCTATCCCATTGGGAAATCTTGTTATTGCCATGATATGCCTCCGTTATAAAGTATACTGTCCTCCACAGAAAGGACAGTTGTGAGTTACTGTATATAATACTATGGGTTTATATTGGTAATAGAAGTCTGTCTTCAGCATATAAACAACACCTAATGGTTCTCCTGTTTCATCTGCCAAAGATACTCCATCTTCACATCCTAAAGCATCCTCATAACTAAAATACTGCTCAATGATTAGTGGTAGGTTTGTATCTTCTTCCATTAGTATTGCATCATCATAATCGTAATACTGCTCAACAATTAGTGATAGGCTTGTGCTTTCTTCCATTAGTATCGAACCATCTTCACATCTTATAACACCCCATTCTATATTTGATTGACATCTTATAACGCCTTCTGTTATATCTGATGGAGATACAGATACCCCAGAAGTGGGTTGCAAGACGTCTCGTTTGGTATCGCATATGAAACCACAATACTGACAGTAGACATAACGGTCTTTAGCATCACCGTCTCCGTAGACATAGCGGGCTTTCTTGAGTGTTCTGGATTTTCTGGTTGGTGTGGTATCGTGTATTCTACTGTATAGCATATAAATCCTTATTCTTATCCTTGTCTTCTTGCTTACTGTCTTGCTTACTGTTCTGCATGTTCTTGTTAAACCTAATATCGTGTATTCTACTATACAGCATACTAATCCTTATTTTCCTGTTCTTTGCTGTCCTGTTTAGTATTTTGCATGTTCTTGTTAAACTTGTCGATAAGAGTATTGACAAGCTTTTTTGTCGAGTGTTCAGTCATTCTGGTTGCAAGCTTATCAAATATACCTACTGATGTAAGTATTTTCAATGCTATTTCTGTGCGCTGTTTCTTAATAGTGTCATCATCTGATTTTAGAACCTCAAGGATAACATCTACTGCATCAGGAACTGCCTGTTCTAATGCTAACAGTTGATGGTCAAGCATTTCATCTGGTGTGGAATATTTTGATGGTTTTCTTCCCATGTCTATATTAAATATACTTTCAGCATCAGAAAAAGTCAAATTTTTTGCATCTTATTGTGATAGGTAAGGTTGAAGTAGGGTTGAAGTAGGGTTAAAGCTGGTCTGGAGTTATATGTATTGTAGATGTATTTGCCACTTATTGCATATATATAACATATTAGTATATGCAAAAAGTGGCAAGGGTAATTTTTGAACTAACTCTTATTTATAATCTTTACCACTTATTGCATATATATACCTTATTAGTATATGCAAAAAGTGGCAAACGGTTATAAATACCTTATCGTGGTCTTGCCACTCTTTGCATATATATAACATATTACTAATATGCAAAAAGTGGCAAACCATAGATGTTCCTATCCAGCTCTTGTCAAGACATGTATTGTTTGTAGTCTTACCACTTATTGCATATATACCTATTACTATAATGCAAAAAGTGGCAAAGCTAATCAGTCGTTATATACACTCTTGCATAACGCTCATGTTTGCCACTCTTTGCATATATAACCTATTACTGTATATGCAAAAAGTGGCAAGGATACTCTAACCAGTTTGTCGTTTGAGGAAAAAGGAAGATGAGACATAAATGGTAGGAATGTTTGTTTGGAGAGGAAGGGGAGATATTTGTTTGGGGAGAGGGGGGGTATTAATATTTGTTTGGGGAGGGGGGGGCATTTGACCTCACCCCCCCCTCTCCCCCCTCATCCGCTCCCCCCGGGGGTCATTACGAGATGCTATTGTTGATGTTGGATGGTTTAGTCTTGATACTGATGTTGATATTGATTGTAGTTGATGCTGAATGTTGATGTTGATGTTGATTGTCGATGTTGAGTAGTCTTGATGATGCTATCGTTGATACTGTAGTTGATGCTGATACTGTAGCTGTAGTCGTAATGCTGATACTAACTCAAGCTGATAGTTTTACCACTCTTTGCATATATCTAATAGGTACTATATGCAATAAGTGGCAAGTTGAATGATTTCATATACTTACCAACCGGTTTTCAACATTTCATACGTAGTGTTGTATATGTTCAGCTGCAGCCCTATTCCCTAAGACAAGGGAACTGAAAGGTTTTCAACATTTCATACGTAGTGTTGTATATGTTCATACATAACGCTATATCTACTTCTCATCATAACGTTACTACACTACACTATATCATCAAGACTACAAGTATTATTAGTTACAAGTATTATCAGTTACAAGTATTATTAGTTACAAACATTATTAGTTGTTGTATATGTTCATACATAAAGACTACAAGTATTATTAGTTACAAGTATTATCAGTTACAAGTATTATTAGTTACAAACATTACGCTACTATTCTCAATACTATAGAAAACACATGCAATTTTCATGCCAAAACTTATAGCAGTTCTACATGCAATTTTCGTGCCAAACTTATCCAATTCTCATCACAAAAAACACATGCAATTTTCGTGCCAAAAAACCATATGCAATTTTCATGCCAAACTTATTCCACTTCAACATACACAACATCACACTATTTATTCATTTCTTGTTATTTTCAGTTATTTTTAGTAATTTCTTGTCATTTTTTGTTATTTTCGGTAATTTCTGGTAATTTTCTGTAATTTCTATGTCTATGAAATGACTTGAGAAAAATTTCAGCGAGAAAGCGAAATATTAAATGTAACAGAATTAGAAAAAAAATAAGTGTGAAATGTTATTTTTTTCTTGACAAGATGCGAAACAATACGTATAATAATTATAATATAAAATATAAAAAAAATAACAAGTCAGGGTTAGATTCCCTGCTTGTTATTAAAAAAAATTAGCGAGGTAGGATCGGCTGGGCGGTTCGTCCGACGATTCGAGCTACAATACAGTTCCTTCAGGGAATTGTATAGCCCCTGATTCTACCACCCCCGGTTTTGGGGAGATGCAAATCCTGGCGCCTGCCAGAGGGTATCGGTGGTCGGTGGACACTGGTACCCGACCGTTGGAGCTGTAGTCATGTCAAGCGTGCTGGAGCTTGGCAGGACAGGCGAGATAAGGAGGTGTTCTCCAGCAAGGACGCCTCCGAGCCAGGACAATTTTTTTCAGGACAATTTTTTTGAGGGAGCTATTAGCTTCCTTTTTTTTTGTCTTTATTTTATGCATATTTTTTTCATTTTTTTCTTGACAAGATGTAAATAATGTGTATAATTATATTAACAATAAAAAAATAATAAAAACTAAAGGAGGGAAAGAAAATGAAAAAAATGTTTAAGTTTGCAGACCAAAACGGCAGATTGTATTATGCAAGCAGTCCAGAGACGTTTGCAAGGTTTTCTGTCCGAGATGGCAGCATAAAAACTGCTATCTTTGCAGGCGAAGAACAAGTAACACAACAGAAGTTTTTTCAGCTTTTACAAAAAATAAAGAATGGAATTTACACCAAAAAAAATAAATAAAAGGAGGATAAAAAATGGAATTGATAAAGAGCGATAAGGGGTTTTATCTGTTTACTCTCGTGTCTGGTAGTCACAACCACGTTATAACGAAGGTGTGGGTGAACAAGAAGTTTGTTCACCCAAATGAGGCGGACGGAGAAGTTGAATTCCCCGTCCAAAACGCAAAGGTTATTCGTACAGAGAGGGGCGCACTTGTTCTCCGCCCCTCTGACGAGGGTTGGGTTGCCCTGATCCAAGAAAGATCAGGGTATAGGGGAAGTGCAGATTTCTCCCTCGAAGGCGACTTTGAAATAGTCGCCGAGGGGAAAGAATATCACTCCCCACGTGGGAGCCTGGGCGAGACGGCCTGGGCACTCATTAATGTAAGAGGACCAGAGATACTGGTTCACGCAAGTATCTCTGGTAGAAGAGTTCATAAAGGAGAGTACAGTTACAAACTGTACTCTGATGGAAAAAAATTGAATTTGGAAGAGGAGGGGCTTGAGCAACTGTTAGAATAGCCCCACCTCACTGCAATTAGCAAAGGAGAAAGGGGTAGTTGGTCGTAAGACTGACTACCCTTTTTTTTGTTTTTATTTTGACAGTTTGAAGACAAGAGAATGAAGATACAATATCTTTTTTCTCTCATGCTGAATTCTCTTGTGCTAATTCTCTTGTGTAAATTCTCTTGTGTTAATTCCTTTGTGCAATTTTTTTTCATTTTTTGCTTGACAAAAATAAAATAATATGTATAATTATTAGTAGCAATAAAAAAATAAAAAAAAGCAAAAAGGAGGTAGGGAGATGAAGTTATCACGGAATATTAGCAAGGTGAATAATTACCCGCCAGGCTGTGGGATAATTATACTAAAAGTATCTGACACGATAACGGCACAGATCAATATCAATTTAGGTAGAAATGGCAATTGGTATGTTGGCAACGGCATAAAATTAGCAGACTGGCTTGAAGAAAAACGGTATGAAATAGAATCATTCTACGATGATAAGGAGGTTTAAGATGCTTTACGTGTACAATGTGAGATTGGAGAAGATAGAAAGAGGCGATAAAACATTCAAAGACAAGTGACGGCAAACAATAAGACAAACAATAAGAGATTCTTATTTTAAAAAGATTGAAAGCAAAAAGGAGGTAGGGAGATGAAGTATATTGTGCAATTGTATATTCGCTGGCGCTCTCGCCAGACTGGATCATATTTGCATCCTTTAGGCTGGCGAGAGATTGAAGGTGATTCCCCCCAGGACGCAGCGGAAAAGTTTGCAGGATGCGCGGTAAAGCCAGGCGGCGGCGGGGGGCGAGAAATGTGGTTCTTCGACTTCAAAGAGAGACGGTATCGAAAATACTGTCTGCTTGTGGTGGGGGATAATGCTTATCAGCAAGCCGAAGTAACAAAATTCAGTGAACCGACTGAACTGACGGCGCTCGATGTTATAAAAGAGTGCTCAAGCCAGTTCGGTTTTGAGATTGACGACTGTTAATTCCTTTGTGCAATTTTTTTTCATTTTTTTCTTGACAAATAAGAAATAATATATATAATTATAGTAACAATAAAAAAATAAAAAAGGAGATAAAAAATGAAAAAAGAGAGATTTTATGGAGACAGGTGTAGAAATAGTCTGCCAGACTATTTCATCAAAGCGTATGCCGCAGCTGGTTACACCTGCTGGCGTGCGGAGTGTGGATGTTCAGTTGAGATTGACAAAGGCGAAACAGTCTTTGTTGATCCTACCCATCCTGAAGGGGGGTGGATAGGACAAGGCGAGCGGGGGCATAAGTTCTGGCACTACTGTCCTGACATTGAAATTGAACAGCAGGGGAGCTAACAACTCCCCCCCTTTTTTTGTCTTTATTTTTTGCTTACCCTTCTCTCCCTAATTTTTAATTCTCTTGCGTAAATTCTATTCTCAAATTCTCTTGTGTTAATTCCTTTGTGCTAATTCTCTTGTGCTAACCTCTCCGATAAAAAACCCCTGCCATTGCAGCAGGGGAGAAAGGAGGGTGGGTGGAATTATTAAGAGGGGTTATAAGATATATAGTGTTAGTATTATAGATTTGTCAAATTTTCTGTTACAGAATACTTGACATTTTTTTATTACATGAGTATATATAATTATAGATAGAATTCACAAAAAGAGGAAAAGGAGGAATTATGATAAAGCTTCAAACAGGAAAAAGAAAAATGAAAACAAAAAAGGGTGTGAAAGAATACTATGTGTTCTTTTTGTCTGTTCCGACTGAACTTGTGAGGCAGAAGAGATGGAAGGCTGGACAAGAGTTTATTCCTTTGTTGACAGAAGAGGGGATAGCGTATCAAGAAGTAAAAACTGATGATAGCATTTTAAGAGAAGGGATAATACATACTTAATCTTCTGTCTTATTCTATTATCCTTTGTCTTATTCTTTATCTGGGGTCAAAGGGGTTTACCCCTTCTCTGTATCTTCTCTGTATCTTCTGTAAAATACAGTTTATCTTCTGTCTTATTCTTTCTTTAGATAATCCAAACTCTCTCCCTATCTCTTCTAATGTCTTGTCATGATAAAATCTATCTATCATTATCTTCTTTTCACTTTCAGTAAGCATTGCAAGAATTTGTTCAGCTGTTAGTTTGTTGTCTACATCAAAAAGGTCTATTCCTTGAGGTTTAATACTATCGTCAAGATAACAATATCTCATACCTTTTTTTTCTAAAATTTTAGCAAACTTCAGCATAGCACGATAGATGTCAATCAAGAAACACTTAAATTCTCCACGAGTGTAGTCATATACCCGAAGGTGTCTGAATAAGTCATACATTCCAAATGAGACAAGATCGTCATAGAGGGTATTGGGTATGCAGTATTTTGATGCTATCTTGTGTGCATAACATTTGACTTTGTTGATGTATTCAGTTAAATCTTGCTGTTCAATAGGTGTAGGTTGTCTTGATGACAAAGGGATAAACTTCTTATAGTTCGAATTTACCGTATTTTCCATCGTAACCCTCCTTAAATGGAATGTTTTTGTTTCTTATGCTGTTCAGAAGTTGGTTAAGATAGTTGTTGTCAGTAATTTCCATGCCTGATAGGATGTCTAATTCCCTGGTGGTTTGTATATCTACTTTAACTTTGGCTTTGCGTAAGATGTCAGATAAGGGGATAATGTAAGTGTCTTTAATAGGTGAGATAGTGTCTTTGTATTTTGATACTGTATACTTCACACCGATGGTATACTTCTTGTTACAGATAGGACATACTGTATCTGTATCAGAAGAAGTGTTACAATCTCTATGTCCGTTTAAGTAATACTTACCGAGTTCTGGTGGATATTCTAATGTCCAGTAGCTTTTCTGTGCGATTGCTTGATGGAATGTGAGAGTGTCTGGAATAATAGTAACTTCTCTGGCAATCTTGTCTATACTGTGGGCATCGGAGAAGGATACAAGCGGAATAGACTGTAGGCATGAGATACTCCATATCATCTCACGAGAGGCTGATAGACCTGTTTCAAGAGCGTCTGGTTTAAGTTCTGCAACCTGTTCTGGTGTCCATGAGTATCTGTGTCCCATGATGCCATACCATGGGGTGAAGCAATGAGCAGGGATGAATAGGACAGTATCAGATACAGACTTGACAGCATCCTTGAGGTCGTAGAGGTTGAGATAGACATTGGGTCTACCCTGAAGATTACACCAGTCTTCCAATTGCTTTTTCACCTTCTCCACGTCATTCCATGTCATGATAAGTAGTACATGGCATTGCTTGTTCTTGTCTACACTACATACTTCCGTAGTAGGCAATACTTCTATGTCTGAATTGTCTATGTATGGTCTCCACTTTCGTTCCCACTCTTCTACAAGTATATCACCTGTTCCTACGATGTCAATGCCTTTTTGTATGCACTCGGTTAGTATATCTTCTGGTGTGATATGGGTAGAGGTAGCTTTGGAATATGAAGAGTGGATGTGAAGGTCAACGTATTTCATATCATTTCTGTATTTCCCATTTGTTGGTAAAAGGGTTATACAAGGGTGTAGTTTCTGGTCTGCCATAATCCCACTTGTTCTCAAAGGGATTATACTGTAGTTGTGCATTAGGTCTCTCATAAGACCATGTGTTCTCGAAAGGGTTATACTTGAGTTCATTCTGTTGTATATTACGAGGTTGTGCAAGACATAGTGTTGGTAAAGAAATAAACAAGAGAACAATTAGTAATGTTTTCATTTTGTGTTCCTCCTATTCGTTTTCTCTTATCGTCATATTTGCCCTACAATCAATTTTCTGAAGGGGGGGGTATATTACCCTACGTATGCCTTCTGAAAAATTCATTGTGGATGAAATGTGACGATTTGGCGGGCAATTTATAACCATGTCAAGGGGGATAAATCCCCCTTTGACCCCACTTTCATATCTATCTATGTTTATAGCCATGTCATAGTATCCCTTAATTCAAACTCTATTGCCTCTCTGAACCACAACGGGAACAATGAGGGATACTTGACCAATATCTCTTTTGCTTTCTCATCATAGACATACACCCTTGCCCAATCTTTCTCGTGTCTCACTGCCCTGCCTGAGCCTTGGACAATGTCCTGCACACATTGGGATAGATACCATAATCTACCCCAGTTGCCAGAGTAGCATCTTGCACTTGTGAGAGGATCGTTCAAGTCAGGAAATGGACACTTGAGGAACAATATCCATCTTGCTTTGTCATCTGGTAAGTCTATGCCTCGTATAGACGAAGGACTGACAAATACTCCGTCTTTTGATTTCAAGAACTTTTCGAATACTTCTTGTTTGTTGGATGGATTGTGGATAAATAGTCTTGGTGATAAGTTTTCAAGGACGGATGATAACTGGTAGTTTACTGTGTGGATTATACCTTTTCGAACTTCTACTTGTAATAGCTTTAACACTTCATCTCTTATTCTACTTTTTGTCCAGTCGTCTAATCCTGTCTTGTGAGATAGACTCCACATAGGGATGAAGAAAACAGGTCTATTGTCGCTATCAAACGTGGAAGGGAATTCAGCATAGTCCATTTCGTCAGGATGTATACCAAACAGACCGCATAGCACTTCTTTTGATGGTAGAGTAGCTGACATGAAGATAAACCGTTTTCCATACCTGAACAGAAACATGTCTGCTAAATCTCTGGTAATCCACTTTGGCTTGAGATAGATAGTGTTTCCTGTGTAGTAGTATACCCATTTGTCTTCTGTTAATTGCTGTTTGTCTATTACACTGGATAGGAAAGATAACTTTTTATGCATTCTTGTTATAGTGTTATACTGTCTTAATACTCGTTTGTGATGTTCTTTGATGTATTTGTAGTGAGATATTCTTACTACTTGTTTGTGGTATTCTTTCAGTCTTGTGGATACTGTTGGTAGTGCTTGCTGGACAAATTCAGCAAAACTCTCTAATACTGTTTTTCTGTCTGGTAAGACTGTTATCCCAAAATTAGTTAGAGTGTCTGTGTTGAATACGAACGATATGAACTCTACAAGAACATTTTCTATTGCATCAGCTTCATCTATAATTACTGTTCTTGACTTATACCTGTCTTTGTTAGTAAATCCTGCATAGTTGCATGCGGTAAGGAAATAAGCAAAGTTAAGGATAGAACAGGGATTTTTCAAGGCTTGTTCTTTAGCTTCTTCATACTTACAATCAAGACATTTAACGGTTATACTGCAATCACCAGCGTTATCAAACTCACTACCAAGCTTTATACACTTATAGTTACTTCTGCCCCAGAGGACTGAACAGAAGTTAAAGTCATGACGTAGTTGTGTTTGTAAGTGTTTTGATGAGCAGAGATAGAAAAATGGAGGGTCTGTCGCTTCCATGGCAATGAGAGACTTACCACTTCCTGTTGGAGCATTGATAGCGATGAATTTTTTGTTGCTGTTTCTGATGAAGTTTATAGCGTCTATTTGGATATCACGAAGTTTCTTACCTGCTAATCTTCCTTTAGTTGCCCTGTCCATTGTTTATCTCCTTGTCTTTTTCTTACTTACTATCTTGCTTTATGCTTATCTCTTCTTAATCTTCCTTTTGTGGCCTTATCCATTGTTCACCTTCTTGTTCT
>Ga0078972_1010961_pt1 | contig 16540 bp, 14 predicted proteins | sample YelNatPaOPGAMG01_FD_67568 | JGI IMG/M metagenome (GOLD analysis project Ga0078972, IMG submission 67568) | Hot spring thermophilic microbial communities from Obsidian Pool, Yellowstone National Park, USA - OP-RAMG-01 (SPADES assembly) (version 2) | ecosystem: Environmental > Aquatic > Thermal...
CGCACTCAGCAGATGATAGAACACACGCAACAAATGATAGATGAAGGGAATAAGCGTGCACAACAAATATTGGCACAAATGCAAAAATCAATAGAACTTGCCCAACAGATGATTGATGACGGTAGAAGAGAGTTCAGAGAACTTATAGAAAGAATGGATAGAAGAATTTCACAACAAACATATGTTGTAAAAGATAAGTGAAGCACCCATAATTTTCTTAGTTGGTAAGTTCCAGAATCTTTACTATCCTTTCAGGCATCTTTCCTTTGAAGTTACCAATTATTGTCAATCTTTGACAAAACCATTTTTTTTTGGTAAAGTAAATTCATTGAGGGAGTAAAAATTTCACAATGAAAAAAGGTCTATTTATCACAATAGAAGGGCCTGATGGCTCTGGTAAAACAACTCAATCAAAACTTCTTGTTGAATATTTAAAGAAAAAAGGTTATTCTGTTGTTCATACCAGAGAACCAGGCGGAACTTCTCTTGCAGAATTTTTGCGTGAAGTTATTCTTAATCCAGACCTAAAAATTGCACCGGTCACCGAACTTTTGCTTTATTCTGCAAGTCGTGCTCAGCATACAATTGAACTTATAAAACCATCCCTTCAAGAACGAAAAATTGTTGTATGTGAAAGATATACAGGTGCGACAATAGCTTATCAGGGATATGGCAGAGGACTTGACATAGAACTTATAAAAAAACTTAACAGAATAGCAACAGGAGGCCTAACACCTGATTTGACAATAATCTTAGATGTTCCTGTTGAAAAAGGACTTAGAAGAATAAAAAAAGGAAGAAATCATGACCGGCTTGAAAAAGAATCTCTTGAATTTCATAGAAGAGTAAGACAGGGCTATCTTGCACTTGCAAAAGAGTCACCTGAAAAAATAAAAGTGGTCTCATCTTCTGACAATATAGATCTAACTCATAAAAGGATAGTTAAAGTTGTTGAAAAATATTTAAAAAAGTATCGGGCTGACAACTGAGAACCGACAACCTAAAATACAGGGTGCATCACCCATAATGATGCAAATTCTCCTCAACAAAATTTTGGTATCTCTGAATACAGAAAAAAATGTCTTTTAACAACATAATAGGACAAAATAGGCAAATTTCTCTCTTAAAAAAACAACTTTTTTCAGGTCGTATTCCTCATTCCTATCTTTTTATAGGGCCTGAAGGAATTGGCAAGAAAAAAACCGGCATAGAAATTGCAAAATTCTTAAATTGCAAAAAACCTGAAAATGACTCCTGCGATGAGTGCATTTCCTGTCAAAAAATTGGAAAAGCAATCCATCCAGATGTTCATATAATTGATTTTGAATGGCAGGCACTTTTTCTTGAAGAACCGCTTGAAAAACAAACACAGATAAAAATTGACTCTGTTAGGGAAATTCAGAAGGAAATTTCATTAAAACCTTCTGAAGGAAAATGGAAGGTCTTTATAATTGACAACTCTGAAAAACTTTCTCAGGAAGCAAGCAATTGTCTGTTGAAAACACTTGAAGAGCCACCTGAAAATTCAATGCTGATTTTACTTACGACAATAAAAGATGCACTGCCACAGACAATTATTTCTCGCTGTCAAAGTATCTATTTTAATAGAATAAAGGATGAAGATATTTTTCTTTACCTCCAGAGAAATTTTTCTACAAAAAAAGAAGAGATTGAAAAAATAGTTAAATTTGCAGATGGCTCAATTGGTAAAGCAGTTAAATGCTTAGAAGAAATAGGCCAGATTAATTTGTTATCAGATTTTTTTGAAAAAATTTTTGAAAAAAAGATAGATGACCTGGAACTCTTAGAAATGATTGAGTCAATTTCTAAAGATAGAAATTATATTGAGCAATTCCTTGATATGTTACTTATTTTCACAAGAAGTGAAATTGAAAAAGGAAAAAATTTTTCTGAAATTGCAGAGATGATACTTGAATTAAAGCGTTCATTGAGATATAATATAAATACGACACTTTTAATGAATGTTCTTTTGTTTTCTTTGAAAGAGAAAATTTTCAATCTGTTGAGTAAATGTAGCGGAAACCTTTAGGTTTCCATTTTTAGGTGTAAGGATTTACTTCTTGCAAAATAAATAAAAAGGAGCATAGTATATGCCTATAGTTGTTGACCTTTTAGTAAGAAAAAAAGAACAAAAAGTTCTTGGTGATGCAGGTTCTCTTGACCTTGCAATAGGAGAAAAGGTCGTTGTGGATATAGACCAGACACAGGAAGTAGGTATTGTTGCCTCGAAGGAAAGAATGGTTGAAAAAATTAAAACAGATGTTTATAAAATCTTAAGGAAACTCACTCAGGAAGACATCATGAGATTAAAAGAGAATGAAGAAAAAAATGTTGAAGCAATAAAAATTGTTATGCAAAAAATTGAAGACCATGAACTAAATATGAAACTTACCTGCGTTGAATATTCTCTTGATAGGACAAAACTTTTCATTTATTATACTGCTGACACAAGAATTGATTTCAGACAACTTATTAAAGAATTAGGACATGCTTTGAAAACTCGTATACAGATGGTTCAAATAGGCGTAAGAGATGAGGCAAAAATGCTTGGGGGGATTGGTCCTTGTGGTAGGTCACTCTGCTGTAAAAGTTTCTTAAAAGATTTTGTTTCAGTTACTATTGATATGGTAAAACTGCAGGATCCTTCAATGAACATAGGTAAACTCTCCGGTGTTTGTGGTCGGCTTATGTGTTGTATTGCCTATGAAAATAGTTTTTATTCTGAACAAGACAAAAAAATGCCAAGAGTTGGCAGCAAAATTCATACTCCTGAAGGCACAGGAATAGTTATATCAGTTAACTATATAAAAGAAGAAGTGAATGTTGAGTTGGAAGATAAACAAATAAGAAAATTTAATATTAATGAACTTAATAAATGAGCAAGTTTTATATAACCACTCCTATATATTATGTAAATGATGTTCCTCACATAGGGCATACTTATACAACAGTTGCAGCAGATGTCCTTGCAAGGTTTAATAGATTGATTGGAAAAAAAGTTTTTTTCTTAACAGGTTCCGACGAACATGGGAACAAAATCTATCAACAGGCACTCCAGCAAAATATTGACCCAAAAGAGCACTGTGATAGAATAGTTGAAGAATTCAAAAAAGCATGGAAAGAGATGGAAATTTCTTATGACTATTTTATAAGAACAACTGATACTAATCATGAAGAAACTGTTAAGAAGATTTTGACAGAACTAAACATAAAAGGCCAAATTTATAAAGCAAAATATGAAGGTATTTATTGTATCCAGTGTGAAAAATTTTTGAAGGGAGACGAACTTGTTGGCGATGGTCTATGCCCCGACCACATGACAAAGCCAATTAAACATTCAGAAGAAAATTATTTTTTCAAGTTAAGCAAATATAAGGAAAAACTTATTGAAATTATTTCAGAAGAAAAAAATAAAGATCATTTTGAGATTTTGCCTACAGAAAGAAAAAATGAAATCTTAGGAAAACTAAGGTCATCGGAACTTGAGGATATAAGTATCTCAAGGGCGAACCTTCCATGGGCAATTCCAGTGCCTTTTGATTCAACTCAAACTGTCTATGTCTGGATTGATGCTTTAATAAACTACATTTCAGCAATTGGCTATTGTGCTGAATTTGGTTTGACAAAGGGCATTGACACTTCCAATTTTCATTATTGGTGGCCAGCAGATGTTCATCTTATAGGTAAAGATATTCTATGGTTTCATGCTGTAATATGGCCTGCAATGCTACTTGCATTAGAATTGCCACTTCCAAAAAGAATATTTGCCCATGGCTATTTCACAATCGCGGGTCAAAAAATGTCAAAAACAATTGGAAATGTAATAAAGCCAGATGATTTAATAAGAGAATTTGGTTCTTCTGCTTCAAGAATTCTAATATTAAATGCCTTTCCTTTTGGCTCTGACGGTGATATAAGTTTGAATGACTTTAAGGAAAAATACAATGCTCATCTTGCCAATAACATAGGAAATCTTTTTTCAAGAGTTTTGAATATGGTAGTAAAATATTTTGATGGAAAAATTGAGAAACCATCCGGCTGGACTGACTCTGAAATTTCATCTATCAAAAAAAGTTTTTTAGAATATCTTAATTCGCTTGAAAATCTTTCAATTGATGAGGGGCTAAAACAAATTCTTAATGTTTCAAGTTTTGCAAATCAATATGTTGATAAAGAATCGCCATGGTCGCTGGCAAAAACAGACAAAAAACGACTTGAAATCGTTTTATATAACTGTCTGCTAATATTGAAGCACCTTGCTGTTTTACTTGCACCCTTTGCTCCGTCTATATCAGATAAAGTATGGGAAACAATTGGTGAAAAAGAGAATATTTGTGATGTTTTTAAGAAATTACCTGAATTTTCTATTTTGACTTCTGATAAAGTTAACAAACTATCTGCTTTATTTCCGAAAAAATGAAAGGGTGTAATCATTCCAAGAACTACATTTTTCTTAAAAATGAAAAATCCTTCAATTGTCTATAAGTATAAAAATAACTTTTACATAAACATAACAAACAGATGCACAATGCGTTGCAGTTATTGTATAAAATATAAATGGAAATGGAAATTCAGGGGATATTATTTAAGACTGAAAAAAGAACCGGGGTATAGGGAAATCATTTCAGCGATCAACAAAAATTTGAATGATATCAAAGAATATGTTTTCTGCGGATATGGAGAACCAACAATCAGGTTTGAACTACTTAAAAAAGTTGCCAGATATTTGAAAAATAAAAATAAAATTGTTAGAATAAATACAAATGGGCATGGAAATCTCATAAACAAAAGAAATATCTGCCCTGAAATGAAAGGTATAGTTGATAAAATTTCAATAAGTTTGAATGCAGAAAGTGCAAAAAAATATTTTTTACTTCACAGACCCAAATTTGGTATAAATACATTCAATTCTGTCTTAAATTTCATAAAAGAATGCAAAAAGTATATTCCGGAAGTTGTTATTACAACTGTTGCTTTGCCAGATGTAGATATAAAGAAATGTAAAGAAATTGCAGAAAAACTTGGAGTAAAATTTTTTGTCAGACCATATTTAGATGAATACGAAGGACAATAATGTATGAGGAATTTATAAAAGTAGGACAAAAACTTCAACAAGAGGGACTTATTCATTCAACCGCAGGAAATATCAGTATTAGAAAAGGTGACTTTATATATATTACCCGCAGCGGTTCTTCTCTTGGAGAATTGAAATTTAATGATATAGTAAAGGTCAATCTGAAAGACACAAAAAAAGATAAAGACGCTTCAGTAGAAGTAAATGTCCACAGGGCGATTTATAATTACAATCCAGAAATATGTGCTGTGGTTCATGCTCACCCGATATATAGTATTGTTTTGTCTTTTGAAAATGAAGTCATAAAGCCAATTGATATAGAAGGAGAATTTTACTTAAAGGAAGTTCCTGTTATTTACTGGTGTAAAGATACAATAGGTAGTGAATGTGTTGAATCAACTATGCCGAGTTTAATTTCAAAACATAAAGTTGTTGTTGTTAAAGGCCATGGAGCATTTTCTTCAGGAAAAACACTTGAAGAAGCGTTTTGTCTTGTTTCTGTCCTCGAAAGCTCCTGTAAGATAATTTTCTTGAGGAACTTATTGTTGAAATAGATATGGGTTTGACTGTGAAGAGGTGCGTTGTTGGTTCTCAGTTAGGAGAATAGAACCAGTGAATTCGTGCCAACAAAGGCCTTGTTTAATAACAAGAAAGGAGTCCTAAATTGCCTGAAAAAATACTAATTATTGAAGACGAAGAGGAAACAATTGAATTCTTAAAAGAATGCTTGAGATTAGAAGGTTATGATGTAATATATTCTAGGAACGGGAGAGATGGTTTACAAAAGACGCTTAAAGAAAGACCAAACTTAGTTCTTCTTGACCTTGGCCTTCCAGATACTGACGGGATTGAAATCTGTAAGAACATTAAACAAAACACTGATACTAAGACAATTCCTGTTATTATGCTGACTTGTAGGTCTGCTACAGATGACAAAGTAACAGGGCTTGAAGCAGGTGCTGATGATTATATTGTAAAACCATTTGAACCGCATGAACTTATAGCAAGAATAAAGGCGATATTTAGAAGAATAGAATATTATGCGCCTCAGGAAAATGAAGTTATATCAAAAGGCGGGATAACTCTTGATGTTGGCAAACATAAAGTCCAGGTAGATTTCAGTGCAGATATAGACCTTTCTCCGAAGGAATTCCAGTTGCTTTATCTTCTGATGAAAAACAGTGGTCGGGTTCTCGAGAGAGAATATTTATTGAAAACTTTATGGGGATATACTGAACAAACAGAGTCAAGAACTTTAGATGTTCACATTCAGAGATTGAGAAAGAAACTTACCCAGCAAGGGGACAGATTAAGCCAGCAGCTGGGCGAAAGAATTGTTACAATTGAAGGTATTGGCTACAAATTTGTAGATTAGTTTTAATCGGATATCTTAACCCAACTTGAGATATTGACTTTTTTTGAAAAAGAAAATAAAATAATTTTGATGCAAATTAAACTAAAATAACTAACAAGGAGAGTAAACTGTTATGCGTATCAGATTATCTCAATTAATAGTATTGATATTATGCTTTTTTGTCATAATTTTTTTCTGGTATATTAAAGACACAAAAAAACTTGTTTTGACCTCTTCAAAACTTGCATCAATTTCTGCCCTGAAGGACTCTGAAATAAGTCAGGAAGCAATAAATCTCCAGGAAGCATTTGTTAAAGTCGCAGAAAGGATAAAACCAGCAGTAGTAAACATTTCAACAGTTCTTACAGTTGAATATCCGCAATATGAATTTTTCTTTGGTGACCCTTTTGAAGATTTTTTTAAGGACTTTGAAGAATTTTTTGGCAGACCATATCAGAGAAGAGAGACGCCAAAAAGAAAATATCAGTATAGACGGGAAATAGGAGGGGGATCTGGTGTCATAATTGACCCTGATGGTTATATTCTTACAAATGAACATGTGATTCACGATGCTGATGAAATTAAAGTTACTGTAAATATAGATGGCAAAGACAAAACATATAAAGGTAAAGTTGTAGGTAAAGATGTAAGAACAGACATTGCTGTGATAAAAATTGAGCCATCAGGGAAGTTGCCATCAGCACCTCTTGGTGATTCTGACAGAATAAAAGTTGGTGAATGGGTAATAGCAATTGGTTCACCCTTTGGGCTTGAGCAGACAGTTACGAGTGGAATTATTTCTGCGTTAAGGCAGTCAGTTCAGGTTGAAGGCAGGGTCTATAAAGATTTTATTCAGACAGACGCTGCTATAAATAGAGGAAATTCAGGTGGCCCACTTTGCAATATTCGTGGCGAAGTAATAGGCATAAACACAGCAATTTATGCGCCTACAGGTGTATTCTCAGGAATTGGTTTTGCTATTCCAATAAATCGTGCAAAAGAAATTCTTGATGACTTAATTCATAAAGGAAAAGTTGTCCGCGGCTGGCTTGGAGTAGAAATTAGACCCGTTGACACTGCCATTAAGAACCAATTTGGTCTTAAGGATGAAAAGGGTGTCCTTATAAACAATGTCTTAAAAGGTTCTCCTGCAGAAAAGGCAGGTCTTAAAAGAGGAGATATCATAATTGAATTTGATGGAAAAAAAGTATCATCTGTAACCGAATTACAGGAAATAGTTGCAAAGACATCTCCAAAGAAAAAAGTTAATATAAAAATTATCCGTGATGGAAAAGAAGAAATAATTGAACTGATAACAGGTGAAATGCCGGAACAAATTCTGAGTGAAAAAATGGAAAAACCAGAAACCGCAGAACAAGAAACTGCAGAGTGGCTTGGCATGAAGGTTTCGGCACTGAATGATAAACTCGCTCAAAGATATGGAATTGATGAATCAGAATCAGGGGTCGTTGTAGTTGATGTTGACCCTGCAAGTAAAGCGTCAGAAATTGGCATAATCCCCGGGGATTTGATAAAGTCCATAAATAGAACTCAGACGCCAGACCTCGAGAGTTTCAAAAAGGTAAGTAAAAAAGTAAAACTTTCTGAAGGTGTTGTATTTGATATAATAAGGCAGGGCAGACCAGTTTATATTTCATATTATGAATGAAGTTGTAGCGGCGACTTTCAGGTCGCCACAAAAAATATCAGGTCATAATAATGAAAAAAATTCTAATAGCAGATGACGATAGAACACTTACCAGGTTACTTGAAAAACTTCTGAAAGATGCTGGCTATGAAACAAAAATTGCAAATGAAGGGGCAACCACACTTCGCCTTGTAAAAGAATTCAGACCTGACCTTGTCATCTTAGACATAATGATGCCAATAATAGATGGCTATCATATATGTAGAACCATTTCTGAAGATCCGGAATACTCACCTGCGCCAAAAATAATTGTGCTTACAGTTAGAAAGGACGAATGGGATAAAAGAATTAGTCAGTTTGCCGGTGCAGATTTATTTATTTCAAAACCTTTTGAACCTTTAGACCTTTTGGATAAAATAAGGCAGATTATTGGCTCGTAGTAAGGAGTGCGACAAAGTGGCAAAAATACTCGTTGCAGATGACAATATAGAAATTCAGGAATTGCTGAATTTTATCCTTACTGAGGAAGGTCATGAATTGATAATTGCCTCTGATGGTGAAGAAGCATTAGAAAAAGCAATCAAAGAAAACCCAGACCTGATTTTATTGGATATTATGCTACCTCGTATGTCAGGTTATGAGATTTGTGAGAAACTCAAAAACAATCCAACAACCGCGTCTATCCCAATAATAATACTCACATCTCTTACTCAAACAAAGGACAGAATCACTGGAATAAAACTTGGAGCAGATGAATATGTATGCAAGCCATTTGAACCATATGAACTTGTAGCAAGGATCGAAGCACTCTTAAAAAGAGCAAAAACAAGTATTTCAGTCAATCCTCTTACAGGATTACCAGGAAATATTCGTGTTGAAGAAGAAATAAAAAATCGCCTTAATTCAGGTCAACAATTTGCCATTTTTTATATTGATATTGACAATTTTGGACCAGTTAACGAAAAATATGGATTTGAAAAAGGCAATAGCATAATAATAATGCTTTCTAAGATTCTTAAGCAGTGTTTAAGTTCTATAGAAGAAAATGGTTTTGTTGGGCACATGTCAGACGAAGATTTTGTTTTAATTGTAAGCCCTTACAATATTGATGAACTTGCAAGAAAAATTATAGAGTTATTTAACAATGAGATTATTAATTGTTATGACGAAGAAGTCAAAAAGATGGGTTTTTTTTATATATCCGACAGAGATGGAAAAGAGAAAAAAGTTCCTGTTGCAACGCTTTCAATAGGTATAGGTATTATTAGCCCTGAAAAATACAGTCATCCTTTAAGTGTTATTAACTATGCTAAAGATATGTGGAGGATAGCCAAGTCTCAGCCAGAGAATTCCTATGTTATTGGTTAGTTTGAGTTATGGTTTAAGGATGAAGACAAGCACGCCTGCAATAATCAAAAATGTAGCAATAGAAATACCTATTCCTGTTGGAGTTGTCCACCAACTTTTCCAAATCCCTTTTGGTTTAGTGGTCGTCTTTTTATGAGCAGTTTTTGTTCCTAAATAAACATTTCTTTCAATTTTTTTAGTATTTCCTGCTTGGTCTTTTGCTAAAACAAGAATTCTGTTTTTACCTTTTTTTGCCATCAATGCAGTTTCAAAATTTCCCATTTCATCTGGTGTAATTTCTTTGTCATTGACTGTTAGATATACTCCTGGCTCAGTTTTTCCTTCAATATGTATAAATTCATCAACTATTTCCTCATCTTCTTCTGGTTTTAATATTTCTATTTCAGGTGGAGTTGTATCTATAACAAAACTTCTTATAGGGCTGAATCTACTTTCAAAGCCAAGTTCATCAATGTAACTTACTCTATAGTAATATTTACCATCTGTTAGTTTTTCTTTGTCCAGGGCTAATTTAAGTTCCTGTTTTATTTCTCTTATCTCATCTACCACAATATTTTTGAATTCAATATCCTTTGATATTTGCAAATGATAATTTATAAGATTTGCTGAAATTATTTTTGCTCCTTCTTTTTCTTCTTCTTTTTTTGATTTTTTTATTGATTCAATTGGTCTTAAGTTTACAGTTAGTGTATCCCTGACAAAATCTATTTTTTCTTCAATTTTACCTTCCTTAATTGTTTCAGGTTTTTCACTTAATCTTGTTTCAAATTCAGGAAGTTGTGGCAAAGGGATTGGCTCTGAAGGTGGTTTCATAAATTTAACTTCTGTGCCAAAACCTTTTGAAACAGTTACGGTTTTTCCCTGTGCAGTTACATCTACTATTCCTTCGAATACCTCAACAAGAGTTGTTTTATCAGGTTTGAGTTTTGTTTTGAAGTCAGTATTTTCTGTCTTAGGGTCAATTATTGCTGATTCAGTTATAACTTTTGCTTTTGATGCTCTTAGCCCACCTGAAAATAGTTCTACTTCTTCTCTCTTTTTTTCCGGTCTTAAAATTACGAAAGAATTCTCGTCTAAATGAACTATCTCACCAGTGAGGAATTTTACTTTTGCAGTTGAGTTAGAAAAAGTTCTAAGCCCATCTTCATTATACAAATCCATATTCAAAACTGCTTTTTTCCAGTCCACTGTATTTTTTTTTCTATATTTTACATCGTTGAGGAGTTCAATTAAATATGCTGGTCTCAAACTCTCTTTTACAAGTAAAACTGGCACTTTTAATTTCATGCCAGGAAGTATTATGTTCGGGTCGCCTGAAGGAAGTTTGTTGTATTTTAGTATTTCTGGCCATGCTTTTGGGTCTTTAAGATAATAGTTTGCAACACCCCATAGTGTGTCGCCATCCTTGACTTCTATTTCTTGTAAAATTACTTCTTTTTCTTGAGGATACAAGTGTTTTGCAGATAAGTTAAAAACAAGTAATATATAAATTATCCATTGCATATAATTTCTCCATCAGGCCCTTTAGTTAGATTTTTGGGTATATAAAAACTAAAAGTTGAACCTTCTCCAAGTTTTGAATTTACCCATATTTTTCCTCTATGTGTTTCGACTATATATTTACAAATTGTCAGGCCAAGTCCTGTTCCTCCTTTTCTTTGGCCCGCGACCTGTTGAAATTTTTCAAAAATTTTATCAAGATATTCTGGCGGTATGCCTTCACCTGTGTCGCAGACCTGGACTTCAACTCTATCTTGTTTATCAAGAAGGGTTATGGTTACTTTCCCTTTTTCGGGTGTAAATTTTAATGCATTTCCAACAAGATTGTTTATCACTCTTTCAATAAGTTTTGCATCACATTTTACATATACATTATTTTTTCCGTCAGGAACTTCAATTTTTGTCTCAATTGACTTTTTTAATATCTGCGGTTGCAGGAACTCTAAAATTCTTTTGGTTATTTCAACTAAATTTGCATCTGAGAGTTGTATATCCATTTTTTTTGATTCAAGTTTGGCTAAATCAAGTATGTCATTTATCATGCCAAGAAGGCCAATTGAAGCACGGTCCATTATTTCAATCATCCTTCTTTGCTGTTCAGTAAGTGGTCCACCTGTTCCATCTAACAAAAATTTCAAAAATCCCCTTATTGAAGTCATAGGATTTCTTAAATCATGTGTTATTGAATGAAAGAAATCATCTTTCATTCTATCTATTTCTTTTTCAAGAGTAATATCCCTTAGAATAGTAACAATGCCGAGGTTCTCTCCTTTAACACTTGTAACAGGTGTTGTAATAATTTTATAAAATCTTGAATATGTCTGACCTGACAAGTCAACTTCTTTTGTTTTTGGTTCTTTTACTTCATCTGGGAGAGACAACAGTTCGTTGAAAGCATCTATTATTTGTTTCTTAGAAATAGAATCCCAGATAGATTTTCCTTCAAGGTTTTCTTGCTCAATACCAAGGATTTCCCTTGCCCTCTGATTTATAAGTAAGATTTCGCCTTTTCTGTCTGTCATAACTATACCGTCCGCAATTGAAAATATTATTGCTTCTGTTTTTGTTTTTTCAGCAATTATTTTATCTATTTGCATATCGTCATATTTTTTTAATTCTTCTGTCATAGAGTTAAATGTTGAAATCAAATCGTTTAATTCGTCCCTTGTTTTTGTTTTTATTCTTACAGTAAAGTCCCTTTTAGCAATCTTAGACGCTGCCTTTATTAGTTCAAGAATTGGTTTTGTAAGGTTTTCAGCAAAAAGAAAAGCAATGCCACCGCTGAGCAAAGTGCTCACAATTATAAGAAATACTGCCTGACGGTGCATCAATATACTTGAATAGTATGCTTCTTTTTTTGGCTGTTGAACTATTATTGCCCACTTTAAATTCTTAACAGGGGCATAGGCACCCACCATTTCTATGCCATTCTGGTCTACATATTCGCTTGAGCCAATAGAAATCGCGTTAATTGCTCTTTCTATTATTGAAAATTTTGGTTTTTTATTGACCAAATTTTTATCTTTATGAGCAATTATTTTACCTTCACTGTCAACAAGAAAAGCATATCCAGTTTTTCCTATGTGTATTTCACTTAATTCATCCCATAGCGATTTTAATGTTATAGTTATGAGAACAGTTATATTTTTTCTAACTTTGTAAAAAAGATTTAATCTTGGGTCGTCATTATAGAAGAAAAGAGGGCTTATTGCCCATGAATGTTTATCCTTTTGTAAATTTCTGAATGTTTCATCTTTGCTTAAGTCAATTAAAGTTGGCTGTGTTATTAATGCTGGATTATAAATCTTTGTTCTTTCTTTACCTGTGTTGTCAATCAAAGATATAGAGACAACATTTTCGTGCGAATCGACGATTGTCTTAAGAACGGTATTAATAGTTCCAATAGAGACATCTTCAATTGAGAGTATATTCGTTATATATCGTGTTTCGTTCTGTATTTCTGACAGATAATAATCAACTTTTTCTGCAAATGACTTTGCAAGTTGGGTATGTAATTCCAATATTGAAGTCTGAAGAGCTTCTTTGTTTATGTTTACAGTGCGAACTCCAACAAAAACTAATGGCCCAACACTAATTCCAATCATTATAACTGCAAATTTTAAGAAAAGAGGTATTTTTATCTCTTTCATTGGCTCCAATCATATTATAGATTAAGTTTATCACAAAATCAAGTATTTATTGCAAATTGGTTCCAAATTTTGTATTTTATAAAATAGATTTTGTTTGCCAAAAGAAACTTTATCATCACTTAAGGCAAAGTCCTGACTTCGTCAACAGGTTCAAATAATATGAAACACTCAAAAATATCTTTTTTATCTTTGTTACTTGGTTTACTTCTTTTTCTTGCTCCACTTTTTCCTGATGTTCAAATTGCTCGGCCAAAACTTCTTGTATTAGAAATTGGGACATTTATTTTGCTGCTTTTTTTTGTTGTGAAGTCCGTTTTTTCTGAAAACATAAAATTCAAAAAAACAAATTTCAATCTACCTGTTATTGCATATTTTTCATATCTAACTTTTGCTTATATTTTTAGCCCGACGAAATATGTCGCCCTCAGTGAATTCAAAAGAATGCTTTTATGTATTTTGATTTATTTTATTTCTGCGAATTCTGGTGGTCTAACGACTGTACTTTCAGGATTTATTCTTGGCTCGACTCTTGCAACTTTATATGGATTACTACAGCACTGGGGCAATTTTACATTTTTTAATTTAGTTATAAATGTTCCAAAACTTGACAGGGTCTTTTCAACTTTTGGGAATCCAATATTTTTTGGTGCACATCTTGTGATTTTTTTGCCAGTTCTTCTTGGATTATTGGTTTATTTTTATTCCTGGGGGAAAAATTTTTTAGGATTGCTTTTTGGCATTATTTTTATTCTTGGAACTATTGCACTCTATTTTACGAAAACAAGGGCATCCTGGATTGCTTTTGCTTTCTCCTTGCTTTTGTTTGGAATATTAAATTTGAAATCAAAGAAAGTTAAAATGATTTTTGTTGGCCTGACAGCAATTTTTTGTTCTGTTTTTATAGTTATGACAAAAAACGTATGGCTAAGACATCAGGCACATCCTCTTATATGGAGAGACACTTTGAAAATGTGGTTGGACTCACCTTTTTTCGGCACAGGCCCGGGTACATTCCATATAAACTTTCCAAAATTTGCATCAGAGGACTTATTGAAAATATGGCCACAGAAACAGCAGATTATAAATGATGCACATAACGAATACATCCAGATTCTTGCAGAACTCGGTATTGTTGGATTTGGTATTTTTTTCTGGCTTATTTTTAACTTTTTCTCTTTCTGTGTTAAGATATTCAAAAAATATTCAGACACAAAAGAAATTTTTATTCTCACTGGTCTTGTAAGTGCTGTTTCAGGAATCCTTATTCAGAACATTTTTTCTGTAGATATGAGATTCATTATTTCAGCATTTTACCTGTTTCTTTTAATTGGTTTGGTTTATTCTTTTGAAGAGAATGAGATTTGTATAAAATTGGGAATTTCAAAGCCAGCCAAAATTCTTTTAACACTCACAATTTTATTTCTATTTGGAATTTTTGGTTTTGATAAAAAATCTAACATTTATTTGTTTTCACTTGTGAATTTTAACCTGAAAAGCATGCAAATAAAAATTGAACCTTCTTGCGATGGGACTGGTCTTTTACCACAGATTCTTAAGCCGTATATCGCTCAGAAAAAATTATCAAAAGAGCCAGATTTTTTTGATGAAAGAGTTCTTGAACCATACAAAACAATTTCAGAACTTGAAAAATTAGTAAATATGCCAGAAAAAGAATTTATGAAAAAGATGGGAGTAAGTAAGGAAAAATTGCCAGTTGCAATTGCAAAAATATATGAGAAAATTGCCTGGGTCTATGCAAAAGAGAAAAACTTTGTAAAAGCAATAGAGAATTATGAAAAGTCAATAGTGCTTAATCCAGGTGAGCCAGGGCCATACAACAATCTTGGCAATATTTATTTTCTAATGAATAACAGAAAAAAAGCGATAGAATATTATAAGAAATCCATTGAAATTTCGCCAGGACAGATAGATGCGCATACAAATCTTGGAATAGCCTATTATTATGAAGGCCTTCTAAAAGAGGCAGCAGAGCAGTTTAATCTTGTATTGAATCTTGACCCAAAAAACGAAAAGGCAATAGTTATGCTAAAAAAGATGAGAGAATAAGTGTGGCCGTCTTTAGATTTAAAGACCGATATGATTTTAGAACAGAAAAATTTTATATGCCAGCATTTTGGTATTTGTGGTGGATGTTCCTATTTAGATGTCCCTTATGAAAAACAACTTGAATTGAAGAGTCAGAGAGTCACAGAATTTTTTAAAAAATACGATATAAAAAACGCAAATCTATTGGAAATTTTACCTTCGGTTGAGAAATACTTTTACAGAAACAAAATGGAATTTGTCTTCTCACAGGAAAACACAAGGCCAATTGTAGGGCTTCGCCAAAAAAATAAATTTTATCGTGCTATTGATATAAAGGAGTGTTATTTATTTTCTTTAAACACAGGGATATTGCTTGACATTGCAAGAAACTGGGCTGATGAAAACAAAATCCAGATTTATGACCTGAAAAGACATAAAGGAAATTTAAGATACCTGGTAATAAGGGAATCAAAATCTAATGGTCAGTTAATGGTAAATGTTATTGTTTCAATCACACCTTATTCTTATGAATATGAATTTAGTAAAGTTGTGGAAATTCTAAAAAATAAATATCTTGATAAGGGGTTGAATATTAGGTGCATGACTGTTGGTTTAAGTGATTCAAAGGCAGATGTTGCCTTGGCGAACAAAAATTTTTTTGTTTATGGGGAAGAATACATTGAAGAAAAAATTGGAAAATTTACTTATAGAATTTTCCCTTATACTTTTTTTCAGACGAATACTTTTACCTGTGAGAAACTTTACCAGACAATAAAAAATTTTGTTTGTGAAGAAGAAGGAACTACAGCAATTGATTTATTCTGCGGTTCAGGTGGTATAAGTATTTATGTTTCTGAAATTTTTGAAAAAATTATTGGAATAGAACAGAATGAAAAGTCAGTTCAGAATGCATATTTGAATGCAGAAATAAACAAAGTTACTAACTGCGAATTTGTCAATTCATCTTCAGAAGATTTTTTGAAAAAAATTGATTTATCAAAGTTTGGGGTGAAACTTTCAACTGTGATAGTTGACCCACCAAGGCCTGGTTTGTCAAAAAGAACATTACAGTCAATTGTTGAAACAAACCCGAGGATAATAATTTATGTTTCATGTAACCTTGAGTCATTGTTGAATGATTTGAAATTTTTGGTGCAATTTTATAAAATAGACAAGGTTCAGCCAGTAGATATGTTTCCTCACACACCGCATTTAGAATCGGTTGTGAGGCTGGTTCACAGATAAAATTGTAGCGGTGGAATTGACTGATCCGCAATCTTTAAGAAAATTGTAAACAACAATGAAAAACTTCCTTGACGATCTAAATGAAATGCAAAGACAGGCAGTCCTTCAAACAGAAGGACCGCTTCTTATTTTTG
>Ga0078972_1010964_pt1 | contig 16536 bp, 13 predicted proteins | sample YelNatPaOPGAMG01_FD_67568 | JGI IMG/M metagenome (GOLD analysis project Ga0078972, IMG submission 67568) | Hot spring thermophilic microbial communities from Obsidian Pool, Yellowstone National Park, USA - OP-RAMG-01 (SPADES assembly) (version 2) | ecosystem: Environmental > Aquatic > Thermal...
AAATATGCCTCCCAAATCATTGATAATTACAACCCCCATGTCAATCGATGCCAGACCACAGATCCAACAATGTAAAGTTCAAGTGGCGAAGGCTTGGGGAGCATAATACTGAAATGAAGCCAACAATAATAGCTTGTATACCAGCATATAATGAGGAGAGGACGATAGCTAGGGTTGTAATTGAAGTGGAGAGGTATGTTGATAAGGTTATTGTGTGTGATGATGGGTCAACAGACTTAACTGGAGAAATTGCTGGGAGACTTGGAGCAGAAGTAATAAGGCACGAGAGGAATATGGGTTATGGTGCTGCTTTACACACACTATTTAAGAGGGCTAGGGAGATCGATCCAGATGTTATGGTTGTTTTGGATGCTGATCTACAGCATAATCCTAGTGATATTCCAAGGGTTGTTGAGCCTATACTTAGGGGGGAGGGGGATATAGTTATTGGTTCAAGATTCCTTGCTGGTGGGAGTGTTGAAGCTCCAAGGTATAGGGTTGGTGGAATTAAGTTGATAACGAAATTGGCGAAGAGGGCTTCATATAGGGGTGTGACTGATGCGCAATCTGGTTTTAGAGCTTATGGTAGGAGGGCAATACACTCAATAATGCCAACTGAGCAGGGTATGGGTGCTTCAACGGAGATACTGATGCAAGCAAGGGAGAATGGGCTTAAGATAGTTGAGGTGCCAATAAAGATAAATTATAATGTTGAGAAACCATCAACACAAAACCCAATAGTACATGGGCTTGACGTGGTTTTAAGCATTGTGAAGCAGATGAGCATAAGGAGGCCACTACTATTCTACGGTTTGCCAGGGGCATTAGCAATGATGATTGCACTATTCTTCTGGGTGTGGACAATACAAACCTTCACGGCAACAAGACAGATAATGACGAATGTTGCGTTGATAGCTGTAGCTTCAACCATGGTTGGATTAATGCTACTCACAACTGCAGTAATACTGTGGGTGTTGGTAAGCGTAGTTAAAGGGACAAAATAAATGTTGCTGACAAAAACTGCCAAAAATAAGAAGAAAATAATATTTTGAGCGTTGGTAGAAAACATATTATCTATAGATGTTGAAGAAGTATTTCACGGCGAATATACACGGCGACATAGACATAATTTATATTACAGAACTCCAAAAAATATCCCGCCAATATTAAAGATTCTAGAAGAACATAATGCCAAGGCAACGTTTTTCATAGTTGGAGAAATTGCTGAGAAATTCCCAGAAGTAATCAACATGATATTGGAAAAAGGACATGAAGTATCTTTCCACGGATGGATACACGAACCTTTATGGAAATTAACACCTGAGCAATTCAGAGAGGAAGTTAGAAGTTTTAAGAAACTTCACCCTCATACCATAGGTTTCCGAGCTCCATCATTCTCTTTAAATAATGAGACGAAGTGGGTTCTAAAAATATTGTATGATGAAGGCTTCAAATATGACTCAAGCGTATTTCCAACTTGGACGCCCTTGTATGGTACATATAAGGCTCCAATGCACCCGTACCATCCATCTTTAAAAAACATAATAAAAGAAGATGAAACATGTCCAATAATAGAGTTTCCCTTAGCAGTATACAAGCTATTTAGACTTATTAAAGTTCCTATAGCTGGGGGATTTTGGTTACGTTTGTGGGACTTGGGTCTAATAAAGAGGGGGATTAAGAAGATTAATGATGAAGGATTTCCAGCAGTCATTTACATACATAACTGGGAACTTGACGAGAAAACTCCTAAAATTAATGCAGGAATTTTAGGCAGATTTCAAGTTTATCATAACTTGAATAAAGCAAAGCAAAAACTAGCATCCTTGCTGAGCGAATTCAAATTCACCAATTTCTCCACATACATTAAGGATGCTCTGAAATAATGGGCTCAGTTTTAGTTACCGATGCATCTGAAAGAACTGCCTTAGCAGTCATAAGATCTCTAGGTAAAAGAGGCATAAAGGTATTGGCTGCCGATACCACAAGATTTAATGCCGGATTTCTATCAAAATACTGCGCCTATAAAGTGATTTACCCTTCACCGATAGAAGATAAAGAGAAATTTGTGAAATCATTACTACGCTTGGTGAAAAACATAAAATTAGATTTATTGATCCCAATAACCGACTTCACCATGATGCCTATTCTCGAAAGAAAAGAGGAATTTGAACAATATGTTAAGGTGGCAGCACCCCCCTATGAGGTTGCAATGAAAGCCTATGATAAATTCCAAACAATTAGCATTGCGCAAAAATGCGGAGTACCATATCCTAAAACATTCCTAATAGATGATATAAAAACTTTGAGAGAAATAGCTGACGAACTTAACTATCCTGTAGTCATTAAACCTAGGATGAAAGTTCTATGGATTGATGGAAAGACGGTTATGATGAAAGTCACATCAGTTAATTATGCATATAACAAGGAGGATCTTCTATCTAGATACAAAAGTTTAATGAACAGACTTAAGGGTATTGTGCCTCCTAACTTTTTTCTAGTACAAGAATACGTGCAGGGAGCGGGATATGGTGTGGAAATGTTGATGGACAATGCCTCTAGTTTGGTCGCGTTATTCATGCATAAAAGATTGCATGAATATCCAATTACTGGTGGAGCCAGTACATTAAGAGTCAGCGTATGGAATAAAAAGCTAGCAGAATATTCAATAAAGCTACTAAAGGAAATGAAATGGCAAGGAGTTGCGATGGTAGAATTCAAGTTAAACGAGAAAAATGAAAACGTAAACCTCATGGAAATTAACGGTAGATTCTGGGGATCTCTACCATTAGCAATAAGTGCAGGAGTAGATTTCCCATATCTATTGTATAAATGCTTAATTGAAGGGGAAACTCTCAAATTTCCAAGTTACAAATTAGGTGTGAAACAAAGATGGTTATTACCAGGCGATATTTTATGGCTTTACTCATCTGTTATTAATACGCATAGAAGTTTTTCTCCCATAAAAGATTTCATAACATCATTTTCAGTTGCAGATGACATTATATCCACCGATGACCTAGCCCCAACTATTGGAGCTTTATGGACATCCTTAAGTTTATTCATAGATGTTTTAAAAGGAAAACGTAGTATAACAGGAGAGCTCTTAAAAACACCAAGGGAACATGAGAAATGAATCTATGTTTCATTAATCCATCTAAAAGTCGAAGACCAGAAATATATGGATTAGCTGAAAACCTTCCTAAGAAGAAGTATAACATAACAATTTTACAACCCTCGGATAAAGTTGAAATACATCATGATTTCTATTTGCGTGAAAACATATTTGTTAAACATGTTCCATCGTTTTTTATATCTCTCTCCAATTCAGTTGTTACAGTACCTGTCTTTCAAAAATGGATAAAAGAATTATTCAATATTGTTCGACTCGGTAAAGCTGATTTGATACATGTTTGTGACTATGAATACTTAACATCCATTCTTCCCATATTCATTAAACGAAAATGTAGGAAAATCCCAGCAATAATAGTAAATGATGCACTTATAGGTGTAGGAAACTATTCCTTCGGCTCGTTACCAATGAACTTTCTGTCTAAAATTTACACATATGGCTTAGGAATAGAAGTCCTTAACAATTATGACAAAATAATACTTTTATACTCGGAACTTGCTAAGCAAGCAAAAAGAATAGGAATACCTGAAAGTAAAATAGAAGTGATACCCAATGGAATAAATGTTGAAAAAATCTTCAATATTCAAAAACGGCTCAACACAAAAAGTATTAGGGAAAAATATGGGATAAATGAAGATGAAAAAGTAATTTTGTACGTGGGACGTCTAGTCAAAATGAAACGTGTTGAAATAATAATTAGAACGATTAAGAAGTTGCTAGAAAGAAAATTAAAGGTTAAAGGTTTAATAGTTGGAGATGGACCACAACGTGCTAGTCTAAGAAAAATGGCATACCCTATAGGTACTCATATCAAATTTACAGGTTATCTTTCAGAAGAAAGATTTGAATGCTATCATATTGCTGATCTATTCATGCTCCCTTCGATTTCCGAGGGATTGCCTACAGTACTTTTAGAAGCAGCATTATTTGGGCTCCCGATTATTGCAACAAACATTCATGGAATACCAGATATAGTTATTCACGGCAAAACAGGTTTTCTGGTTAGCATATGGAATTACGACCAATATATTGAGTATGCCGAGCACTTACTTACAAACCAATATTTAGCTAAAGAAATAGGCGAAAACGCAAGAAAGCATGTAGCAAGTAATTTCTCATGGAACAAAGTTGTAAAAAAATATGAACAAGTTTATAATGAATGCTGATAACATGCCTGTTCGTATGAAGAATAGCATTAATAATAATAAAAAAGATGTCTTATTAACTATACTAAACAACAGAAAGTATAATTTATGTAATAATGTTCGTTAGAATGCATGCATTCAACTACAAAATATTAAATATTATAAAGTAAAATATGACTAATAATGTGTAGAATCAAAGTTTTACATATTATTCTTTCTTATTACCCGAGAGTAGCAGGAGCCGAAGTTTTTGCTCAGAAAATAGCGGAGTTTTCAGTGCAAAAAGGGCATGAGGTTTGTATAATAACTGGAAGATGGAAAGGTCTTTCATCTATGGAAAACATTAATGGTGTTTATGTTTATCGAGTAAACCCATATATGTTTCACTTTTTGGCATTTTTAAAGGCTTTAAAGTTGTATAAAAAATTCAGATTTAATATTGTTCATGCACATTTAGCAACACATGCAGGTTTCGTCGGTTTCTTAGCATCTCTCTTTACTAGAACACCATTAATCGTTACAGTACAAGGTGGAGATTTATTTGATTATAGTGAACATATTCATTATAGATTGGTCATATGGCCTATATTAATTTACTTCATGATACGCCTCTCATTGAATTTTGCAACTATCGTCCATGCCGTCAGTAAATATACAGCTGTTAGAGCAAAACGTCTTGGAGCCAAGAAAATTATTATTATTCCAAACGGAGTTGATACTGACTTTTTTGCTAAACGAATCGATGATAAATTTAAAGAAAAATTAGGAATCAGGAATCAGGAAAAAGTGATAATAACAGTTTCTCGACTAACACAAAAAAATGGTCTGATAACGTTGATAAAAAGTTTATCGCTTTTGAAAGACAAAAATTATAGAGTTTACGATAAAATAAAAGTTATAATAGTGGGTGATGGGCCTCAAGAGAAATTCCTTAAAAATGCATGCGTGAAACTTGGAGTTAGTGATAGGGTAACTTTCACTGGAGGGCTATCACATGAAGATATACCAAGATACTTATCGATCTCGGATATATTTGTACGCACGCCATTTCAGGAAGGATTTGGTATAGCATTTCTTGAAGCAATGAGTTGCCAGCTTCCAATTATTGCCACAAATGTTGGAGGGATCGTAGATTTTGTGAAAGACGGTATAAATGGAATTTTAATTAAGCCAGGTGATGATGTATCATTGGCTCGAGCAATAGTAAAACTCGTTGAAGATGAAGAATATGCAAAAGCAATGGCTGAGCAAAATCGTAAAACAGCCGTAAAATATGATTGGCACAAAGTCTGCAAAAAAGTGTTAAAGATGTACTTGAAAGTTTTACATTCGAAAAAGTGCTAAAGTACTTTCTCAATAATAATTCAGAAATAAGGTGTCTCAAATGAAAATCTGTATAATAGGTCCTTTTCCACCTATGATAGGTGGACCAGCTACATATTCCTATGAATTAGCAAGAAAACTAAAAGCCCGCGGGCATGAAGTATGTGTGCTAACCTTTGGAAAACCTAAAAAGGAAGTTGTTGATGGAATCATCGTTATACGTGCCCCTAGAAGCAGAGTTTTCGTTAAGAGGTACCTTGATTTATTATTACTAGCTTTAAGAGTGGTCCCTAAGTACGATCTAATCTATGCACAAGATCCCGTATCAGTAGGATTACCTGCAGCAATCGCTAAAAAGCTCAGCAAAATACCTCTCGTTACTAAGATAGTGGGAGATTTTGCCTGGGAAATATCATTCCAGAAAGGATGGACATCTACCTACATCGAAGATTTTCAGAAAAGTAAAAAAACATCAATAACACGCCTTCTATGTTATGCTGAAAAATTTGTAGCGAAAATTTCTGATGAAATCGTTGTACCTTGCAATTATTTAAAGAAACTTATCGTCGGCTGGGGGATTCCTTCAGAAAAGATCACAGTTATACCTAATGCTATTGACTTACAATATTATGTTAATAATGGCGATCTAACTAAGAAAAACTTAGGCTTTGGCGATTTTCGAATTATTTTGACGGCCGGACGGCTTGTTCCATGGAAAGGCATAGACGCTTTAATCAAAATTATGCCAGAAATTAGGAAAAAAATACCAAAAACACTTCTGGTGATAATTGGAGACGGCCCAGAAATGCCAAAACTAAGGAAGCTGGCACAAGTTTATGGCATAACCGATTTTGTTATATTTACTGGAAGGATAGAGCGAGAGTTAGTGCTAAAATACATGAAATCATCTGATATTTTTGTCCTCTTCTCACAGTATGAAGGCATGCCACATACAATTCTTGAGGCTATGGCTTGTGGAACACCTGTAATTGCTTCTAATAAATGTGGAAATCCAGAAATTATTAAAGACTCTATAAATGGTTTTCTAGTAAACAGTTTAGATGAACTTAAAGAAAAAATATTATTCAGTTTAAGTCATCCTAAAGACATGGAAAAAATACGACAAAATGCTTTAGATACCGTAAAACAATATTCTTGGGAGCAACATCTGAATAAACTAGAAAAAATATTCTTTTCACATATTCATTAACTTGGACCTAACACGCATGTTTAATGCAGACTCATATTACGGGCGATTCCTATCAATTTCCACGCTGGAATACTACTTCATATCATGTCATGTCTTTTTAGTATGCATTACCCCTCTACATATTAGCGGACTTCAAATATTTAGGTAAAACTTGAAGAATTTATATCAAGTTGGACAAGGCATAGCATCATTCTCAAAATTGACATTTGGATATTAAAATGAATGTAATTATGTTTAGCCTTGATTCATCTCCACTCAAGGATAGAAATTCATATTTTGCATGTGTACTGAGGGAGCTAAGTGAGTATTGGGACAATATAATAGTCATAGTTCCCTACCTATATTATTGCTGTATGTCATTAAACGGAAGATGTAAGATTATAGGTTTCCCCAAAATGTTATATTTTTTGTCACCAGTAGCAGTGATCTTTAAGCGGGTGAGATTTGACTTAGTAGTTTCACAAGATCCTGCATTTACTGGCCTTCCAGCATATATGCTGGCTAAGCTAAAACACATTCTATGGTTTTGCGAAGTACATGGTACTTATTTAACTGAAGTAAAAAAATGTATGACATGGAAAGACCTTTTCCTGAATGAAATAGGCAAGTTCCTTATAAAGAGGGCTCATATGATTCGTGTCGTAAATAAGAAAATTTATAATTCCATAAAATCTTTAGGAATTCCCGAAGATCGTCTCTTATATCTAAGAAGTAATTATATTCATCCAGACTTTATTTCTCATTCTTATTTTTACAAAGATAGCAGTAATGATGAACTAATCTTTGCATTTGTTGGAAGATTAGTGAAGGAAAAAGGACTTGATTTGCTTTTAAACATACTTCCTTATCTTAAGGACAAAATAAAGTTTAAGCTATTTGTTGTAGGAAGTGGACCTTATATGTCTTGGTTTAAAGAAGAAATCCGTAAATTAGGATTAAATCATAATGTTCAATTTATCGGGTGGTTATCTAGGAAAAAACTAGCTGAACTGTACTCTAAAATTGATTTTTTATTAATAACATCTTACCATGAAGGAGGCCCACGTGTTGCTTATGAGGCTATGGCGTGTGGTACTCCAGTTGTATCAACAGATGTTGGTAATCTTTCTGAGTTTATAGAAAACGGTGTTGATGGCATAATACTCGCTTGTCGAGAACCGAAGAGTTTTGCGGACATTATCATCAAGCTCGCTTCTAATAAAGAAAAGTTGAATAATATGGGGAAAATGTCGCAAAAAAAAGTGCTGGAGTATTGTAATTGGAACAATTTGATCAAGAACTATGCAGAGACCTACAAATATATGGTTAAAAAAATTTATATCAAGAAATAAATTTAAAACATTTTTTAGCGAAAAATGAAAGTAAAAATTTTGTTAGTTGGCGTGTGAGGATTAGTAGTCAACAAAAGAAATTCGGTTGGTAGTTTTGTTTTCTCTTTTGGCAACTTTTATTGTCACTATGCTGGGCTATTTCATAAGCATTGTTTTCCATAATAGGGCTAAACTATCCATTGTGGAACGGGCAATGCTAGGGTTTGGATATGGTGTATGTGCATCAATTATTATAGGTATGTTTTTATGGTTTTCTTTAGGCTTCAACACTACAACTTTTCTAATCATTGCGGCTCTAGCAATGATAGTTGTTTTAATAATTTTAAAATTATATTCGACGCCAATCAAAGTCTATTTTAAAATTCGTCCTACGAAACCAGAAATTATTCTTTTAAGTGTAAGCTTCTTGATAACCTATATACAATCATCTATTAGGGCATCATCTCTACTTGTAAATGATGATATCTATCACTGGTTAGGTAGCGCCAAGTACATATTATATTATCAAAAAAATTACAATCGACCAAATGTATTATCTTTCTTTACCGATCCTACATTGACACAACCCAACGGATTTGCCTTTTTATTAGCTGAACTCATGCTAGACAAGTCATCTTTTACCAATTTTGTAAACAATATACTAGGTTCGATTTTTACCTTTTACATTTTCTTATGTGCCTATTTCGTCGCTAACAATATGTGCAAAAATAGAATTATCTCACTTATTACCCCACTTGTCCTCATTGGCGGTTTTTCATTTGATCATCATATATTATATCTTTATTCAGTTCCTCATGTACTTGCCATGGGTCTTATTCTGCAATCTGTTCTGACTGGTTTTTCTGAACGATTTAAATCAAATATTGGTACATTATTTCTCCTTGGAAGCCTTTACCTTATTCATTCGCCTTCATTCCTACTTTTTTTAATAACTTTTTTAGTAAGTTATGAAATTTTGACAATTATTGAATTCCTTCAGAATATTAAGAGCTTTAATGGAGTAAGAAGAGAATATAAAATTTATGTCAAGCTTACTGTTTTTTCGATTTCACTAATATTGTTGTGTCTTGCATTTTCATATTGGAGTAGCATACAAATAGAATTAAATCCGCTATTCGCTCGGGAGGGTGCTCCAAACTTCCAAATTTACTGGGAAGATATCGGATTTTTAAATTTATTTTTTGGATATATTGGAATTTTTATTCCTCTTATTATTAAAGAAAAAACGGACGTAAAATATATGAAAATACATGTTGTTATGACAGCTTTCTTTGCGTTAATGTTCATTATCACTAGAAAGCCTCAGCAATGGTACTACTTAACACGTATTGGTTGGGATTATCCCAGATATTTCAGCTACCTTTCTTTAACACTTTCTATTTTTGTACCTACCGCTTTGTCGCGAATAATATATATTCTCAATAAAATTAAAATATTTTTAAAGTATCATGGTAAGAAAGTGAATTTATTTAGTTGTCTTCTTATACTTACTGTAAATATTTTAGCTACAAACATTGCAATTGACCGCTTTAATACTTACTATCAAAAACTAAAAAATCCCTATTCTTTAGGTGTAACCACAGTCAAGGCTTTAGAGTGGCTGGCTATTAATTCTCCAGAGTCAAGCATATGTTTGGACGCTAGTGGTTTAAATAATTTTGCTGCTGGTATACTTGCACCACGAGTAGTAATATCATACAATTATGGATCCTTTAGTGAATATCTACTTAATGAGACACATGGCATATGTTATTTTGAAAAATTTTTAAATCTATTAAAGCAGGAAAAAGTTAACTATCTTATTATCTATGTGAATAAACAACCAAATTTATACCAGCAATTACTTTCCTCATCATTTTTCAAAGAAATTTATGTCTATATATACTTTGATTCGAAAGTAGCAATTTTCCTTTTCAAAGGTGATATATGAAGTATTTTAATAGCGCATGATATGATTATTAAATTAGCTTCCAATAAAGAAGAAGTGTATAGGTAAGAAAAAGAAAACAAATATATTAAAGTATTGTGACCGAAATGTCTTAATCAGAAAGCCATGGAGATATTACAAGAAGCTTATTAAAGAGGTTAAGCACATTGTGTAGAAATAAATTGAATGTTCTAATGGTAACGCAAGAGCTGAACCCGATAGGCGATGTTCTTGGTTTCATATGGACATGGGTAACAAAATTGTCAGAACATGTTAATTACCTTTTCGTAGTAGCTTTAAGAGTAAAGAACATTAAAGAAAAACCATCAAATCTTGAATATTTCCCATTGATCACACAGGAGAAACATAACATTTTCTCGAGGGTGGCTCTTCAAATACTTGCCACCTTAAAGTTATGGTTTATAATTATGCGATTGTGGTCAAGAAAACGATTAAATGTAGTTTTCACACACATGTGCCCTGAGTTCACGATTGCTTCTGCCCCCATTTGTAAAGTGCTTAGAATACCCATTGTCATGTGGTATGCTCATAAACATGTAAACCTCAAATTGAAACTAGCATATGCTTTAAGTGATAAAATAGTCACCTCCCATGAAAAAGATTGCCGCATTAAGGGAAAGAAAACTACTGTAATAGGACAAGGGATAAAAGTTCCAAAAAATTGCGTGAATGAAATTAAAAATGATAATACAATAATAAGTGTTGGACGAATATCTCGGATAAAAGCGTATGAAACCATTATTAAAGCACTATCTGAAGTTCTTAATGAACGTAAATACGTGAAATTAAAAATTATTGGTCCCATATATGACAAACAATATTATCAATTATTAGTGAAGCTAATTAAGGATTTATCTCTTGAAGATCATGTGATATTCATAGGTCCGGTACCACATTCTCAGATGGAAGAACATTATTTGAACGCAACGGTTTTTGTAAGCTCTTCCCGTACTGGATTTGACAAAGCTTCTTTGGAGGCTATGGCTTACGGTTTGCCAACAATAGTGTGCGATGACACATTTGATGAGATTTTATCAGATCTTATACCTTACTGTCGTTATACTCCAGGGAATCACAAAGAACTTGCACAAAAATTAATTAAAATTTTAAGTGATAGAGAACTTCGAAACAAAGTGGGTAAGCAATTGAGAAAGAGAGTATTAGAGAGACATAGTGTAGATACTTTTATCAAAAAATTAGTCGAAATATTCAAGAGCCTTATCGAAACGGATAAACAGAAAGCCACTTGACCGTTATATTTTAGGACGTGCTAACCAAGTATTCATATTTAATTATGCTAACTTGCTTTTTATATGGAAAGTTATGAAACTCAGATAAGTAAGACAAATATTATGATAGCAATACTGCCAGTCCTAATCATTATCATAACTGTATATTGTTGGCATAGATATTTTACTTGAACATTTAAGACAATATTTTTGAAAAACAAATTTAAATTTTCTGACCACTCAAATAATGAATGTAAAAAGTGTATCTGGAAATGAAAACATATTATAGAATTTGGCTTGAGGAAGAACTCCCTAAACTCATATCATATAGATCTAATATGGATTATACCCTAGATCTAGGATGTAAAGATTTAAGATATCGGGAGTTACTTGATGGTATGTATGTAGGTGTAGATGTTAATCCTCGGGTAAAAGGAAAAGATGTTGTGATAGCAGATGCACATCATTTACCATTTGTTGATGAAGCTTTTTCTGTCGTATTAGCTACTGAGCTATTTGAACATTTAAAAGATCCTAAAAAAGCGATAATGGAAATATATAGAGTAACTAAAAGTGGTGGAGAATTAATTTTGTCAGTTCCCTATCTTTTTCCATCCCCTCATGAAGAATATTGGAGATTTTCTGAAAATGGAATAAGATTACTTCTAAATGAGTTATTTGAAATAAAAGTTGTAAGAAAAATAGGTGGTTTATTTACTAATTTTTTTACATCATTGTTTATTTTCTTAGAGAGCTTTATCCCAAAAAAAATAAATAAAATAATATATCCACTCTATACATTACTTCGAATTGCTTCTAAGACTATCGATCAATATATTAATACGCATTATGCTTATGCGCCTATAAGTGGAATCCTTGTAAAAGCCAAAAAGTAATTTTTTTAAATAACTTCACTAAATTTGGTGATATATTTGATTGAGAAGAAATATAAAACATATGTGTATTGAAATGTTTTTAACACCCGAAAATCATTAAGATATGCAAATTTGATGAGGACACTTCCTCTTATGATGAATGAAAAATGGAGAAACTTCATCTGTCACTACCTCATCAATATGGAGTCAATGCTCATATAGTTTGTATCTTTTCTTTAAAAGTATTATTAAAGTATTTAACATCAAAATATATAAATTACAAAGCTTTAAAACGTTAAACGATAAAAAGGTGATGGAATTGTGAGTAGAGGAGGGGTGCTAGTTACTGGTTGTGCTGGTTTTATTGGTAGCCATATTGTTGAGGCATTATTGTTGATGGGCTATGATGTTGTTGGAGTAGACTGCTTTACCCCATATTATTCTGATAGGATAAAAAGGCATAATTTAACTGAGGCGCTACATCATAGGGGGTTTAAGTTGGTTGAGTTGGATCTTTCGCGTACTTCCATTGATGATCTAACGAGCATTGTGAGGGATGTCAGTTACGTCATTCATGAGGCTGCTCAGCCTGGTGTTAGGAGTAGTTGGGGCGCTGACTTTGATGCTTATGTTAAGCATAACATTTTAGCTTCTCAGAAGTTGCTTGAAGCAGTTTTAAGGGCTAGGAGTGTTAAAAGGTTTGTATATGCATCCTCGTCAAGTATATATGGTAACATTGAGAGTATTCCAATTAGTGAGGAGGTAACTCCGAGACCTTACTCGCCATATGGCGTTACAAAGCTTACTGCCGAAAATCTGTGCAGGGTCTATTATGAGAACTTTAATGTGCCGATCGTCATCTTAAGGTATTTCACTGTGTATGGGCCTAGGCAGAGACCTGATATGGCATTCCATAAATTCATAAAGTCAATGTTGAAGGGTGAACCTATATACGTGTATGGCGATGGACAACAGGCGAGAGATTTCACGTATATTGAAGACGTTGTTGAAGCTACGATAAGATCTATAGAGTGTGAGGACAATGTTATAGGGCAGGCTATAAATGTCGGTTATGGGAAGCCAGTAAAGCTGATGGATGTTATAGAAATTATCGCTGAACTATGTAATGTAGAACCCCAAATCGTGTTTAAGGAAGAGATGAAAGGCGATGTTAAAGCAACGTGGGCTGATATAAGTAAGGCGAGGAAGCTATTGGGGTGGGAGCCAAGAACTAAGCTTAGAGATGGTCTTGAAGCTGAGATGCTATGGATAAAGCAGGCTATAGAAATAGGTTTAATATAGCCGTGCACACATCTTTTAATGTGGCTTTGGCGGTTAATAAGATTGTGATAACGGCTGCTGGTCTTGGTACTAGGCTTTTGCCTATGAGTAAGGAGCTTCCTAAGGAGATGTTGCCGATTTTTGTTAGGGGTATGGAGGGGGCTGTTTTGAAGCCTCTTCTTCAGGCTTTGTTTGAGCAGTTGTATTGTTTTGGTTTTAGGGATTTCTGTTTTGTTGTCGGTCGTGGTAAGAGGAGTGTTGAGGATCATTTTACGCCTGATTGGGATTTTGTTAGGAGGCTTAATGATAGGGGTAAGAGTGGTTTGGCTGCTGAGCTTGGTAGGTTTTATCGTATGGTTGAGGATTCTAGGATTGCTTTTATTAATCAGCCTGAACCTAGGGGTTTTGGTCACGCTGTTCTTGTGGCGAGGTTTTTCGTTGGGGGTGAGCCTTTCATGGTTTGTGCTGGTGATACGTATATTATTTCTGAGGGTAATTCCTTCATTAGGAGGATGGTTGATGCATTTTCCGAGAATGTTTCAGCTGTTCTGCTTTTGCAGGAGGTTTCTAATCCTAGGGGTTATGGTGTGGCTGTTGTGGAGGGTTCTGGCGATGTTTTTAATGTTTTGAGGGTTGTTGAGAAGCCTATGGTGCCTCCATCGAATCTCGCTATAATGCCATTCTACATTTTTAGGTCTGAGATTTTTGATGTTTTGGAGGGGCTTGGCCCTGGCGTTGGTGGTGAAATTCAGCTTACTGATGCAATTCAAGGTCTTATAGATCGTGGTCGTAGGGTTGTGGCTGTTAAGCTTAATTCTGATGAGCTTAGGCTTGATATTGGTACACCTGAAACTTATTGGGAGGCTATAAAGCTTTCCCATGAATATTCTCTGGGTGAGGGGAAATGAGCGTTGAACTAATTGTAAGCCAGTTTAGTGGGGATTTGTTTAGGGGTAGGAGGGTACTTGTCACGGGGGGTGCAGGATTCCTAGGTAGCTGGCTCTGTGAAGCACTCATAATGCTTGGAGCCCATGTATCATGCCTAGACAACCTATCAACTGGTAGGGTTGAGAATATAATGCACTTGAAGAAATATGGGAACTTCAAATTCATTAAAGCCGATATTTCAGAGTATCATCCGGAGGGGTTTGATTTCATTGTTCATGGTGCAAGTCTACCATCACCAGACGATTACATGAGGAGGCCTGTGGAAGTCATGCTTCCAAACAGCCTTGGATTGTTGAATTGCCTTGAAGCTGCAAGGAAAGGCTCAATAGTGCTATACATGTCCACGTCCGAGGTTTATGGTGATGCTGAAATCATACCCACACCTGAAGATTATTGGGGTAGAGTTAACCCAATTGGCTTGAGGAGCTGTTATGATGAGTCTAAGAGGTTTGGTGAAGCTTTATGTATGGCTTATTATAGACAGTATGGCGTTGATGTTAGAGTTGCAAGGATATTCAATTCGTATGGCCCTAGATTGGACCCCGAGTCGAGATATGCTAGGGTTATCCCAAGATTCATAATGCAAGCATTGAGGAATGAGCCTATAACAATTCATGGTAATGGAATGCAGACGAGAAGCTTCACATACGTAACAGACACGGTCAACGCATTAATCAAGATGCTTATAAATGATGATGTGAGGGGTGAAGTTGTGAATATTGGAAGCCAAAATGAAGTGAAAATAATTGATCTTGCAAAGATGATAATAAGGTTGACAGGCTCATCCTCAAAAATCATCTTCACAGAAGCTAGACCAGACGATCCTAGGAGGAGATGCCCAGACATAAGTAAAGCCAGAAAACTATTAAACTGGGAGCCGAAAATAAGCTTGGAGGATGGATTGAAGTACACGATAGAATGGTTTAGGAGGCAATTGAATGGTTAGGGGAATATCATTCTTCGGATTAGGATACGTGGGTTTAACGACCGCAACATGCCTAGCTTCAAGGGGGTTTAAGGTTATCTGCTATGATGTGGATGAATTTAAGGTTGATGCTGTTAATAGTGGTAGGGCGCCATTCTTCGAACCCAAACTGGATGAACTGTTGGGGAGGGCTGTTGAGGAGGGGTATTTGAGGGCTGTGAAGGACCCGAAAACGGCAATCTTAAACTCCGAAGTCACGTTCATAACTGTTGGGACGCCTAGTAGGGATGATGGAGGCATAGATTTAACATATGTTAAGAGTGCGTCTAGGATGATTGGTGAAGCATTACGCTTGAAGGGTGAATGGCATCTTATTGTTGTTAAGAGTACAGTTCTACCCACCACAACTGAGGATGTTGTTGGGAGGATTATTGAGGAAACTTCTGGGAGGAGGTGTGGTGATGGGTTTGGGTTATGTGTGAATCCAGAGTTCCTTAGGGAGGGGAATGCCGTTGAAGATACATTTAAGCCTGATAGGATAATCATTGGGGAGGTTGATAAGAGGTCTGGAGACTTCCTCGAAGAAATTTATAGGGAGTTTTATGGTGATGATCTTCCACCAATTATTAGGACTAGCCCCGTCAATGCTGAGTTGATTAAGTATGCTAATAACTCGTTTTTGGCTATGAAGGTTAGCTTCATAAATATGATTGCAAACCTATGCCAAAAGATTCCGGGAGCAGATGTTGAGGTTATTGCTAGGGGAATTGGTCTTGATAGGAGGATTGGCCCACTATTCCTTAAGGCTGGTGCAGGTTGGGGTGGAAGCTGCTTTAGGAAGGATCTTGAAGCTCTACTGGATTTTGCCATTAAGAATTGTGTGGAGCTACCGCTTGTAGAGGCTACGTTGAAGGTTAATAGAAGCCAGCCATATAGGGTTGTTGAGTTGGCTAGGGAGCTTATTGGAGATTTTCGTGGGAGGAGGATATCGGTTTTGGGATTGGCATTTAAACCTGGAACTGATGATGTGAGGGATGCAGTATCCATAAAGATTGTTAGAAAACTTCTTGAGGAGGGGGCTAAAGTTGTTGTCTATGATCCAAAAGCCATGGATAATGCTAAAAAGATTTTTGGTGAAAATGTGGAGTACGCCAGTAGCGTTGAGGAGTGTTTGAAGGATTCGGAATG
>Ga0078972_1006209_pt1 | contig 16530 bp, 10 predicted proteins | sample YelNatPaOPGAMG01_FD_67568 | JGI IMG/M metagenome (GOLD analysis project Ga0078972, IMG submission 67568) | Hot spring thermophilic microbial communities from Obsidian Pool, Yellowstone National Park, USA - OP-RAMG-01 (SPADES assembly) (version 2) | ecosystem: Environmental > Aquatic > Thermal...
TTAATTGATAATTTTAAATTCTTAAATCACCCTCTCCCCTTCCCCCTCTCCCATCAAAGGGCGAGGGGAAATTAAAAAAATTTTCATTTTTATCTCTCCATTTTCTAAATCTGACCATTATCCATATTTTTAGTTTTAGCCCGTGGCTGGCAGCCAGGCAATTTTTTGAATAAAATCAGGACGTTTTGGAAATATATTCTTGAGTCCTGTTATTAAAGTTCAAGCGGTGGATTCAAGTGCATAGGTTTCCGCGTCAGCCAAGTGTCCCGCTTTGTTTTTGTGCCACTAAAAATCCAACCCATTGTTATTTAACAAGTTACGGCATTTTCTGATTTTTCATAAAAAAATTGAATGTGCTGCCTGCCACGGGCTAACTTGTGGGTAATGGTCAGTTTTTAAATAGGGGAAAGAGGAGATTTTATGCAGGTAAAAAAAGTAAAGCAAAAAAATTTGCTTTATATTTTATAAAAACCTACCGCAACCGGGCGTTACGCTTGCATTGCAATTATTCAGTTATGGTGACGGCATAAAAAAAAATTCAAAAGGAATTGAAAATCCCCCTTTTGTTTTATATTTAAAAAAAGGAAAGATAAGGATTAAAAATCTTTAATTTTTTTAAACTCTCGCATTATCCTTCTCCCATCAAAAAGTAAAATGGATAGAAAAATTTTTCCCCATTAAATTTGCTCCTTTAAAAAAGTGGGAAATTAAAAAAATAAAACAATTAAGATGACATAACAATTTGATTTAATAAATATAATCCATTTTTATAGAAAAGTAATAAACCTTTCTATTAAACCGCCTCGCCTTTTTTCCCCATAATTTTATTTGCCATTTAAAAAATTCATAAATTCCATTGTTATAAATTTTTTGTATATGTTTCCATATTCAACTTTGTTATCCCATATTATTTCGTCAAGTAAATGTTTTAACTTTTCATCATCTGCCACTATTAATTCAATTTCAATATCATTCCCAATTTTATGCATTTTTAAAAACCCTAATGCTTCTAATTTTTCGCACATTTCTTTCAAACGATTTATGGGAATTTTCAATAGTTCAGAAAGCCGTGCGCAATTAACATTACCTTTATGATAATGTTTGGAAACACATACCAATCCAAGGCCCTCGGCTGTTTGCAAAATCCTTTTTATCTCTTCGTAATCAAACTTCTTCTTCATATAATCCCCTCCAATTTTTTCTATTATAATTATAACATATAATTAATGTTTTGTCAACTTTTTTGTAAATTTTTTAAAAATTGACATAAAATCTTACATTTTTAAATTAGAAAAATTTTAAATAAAAATATGTTTTTTATTGTTCCAATGGTTATAAATAAAAAAGATTTTTTTAAAATAACATTTCCCGATTTTAAAGTTTCCCGAAACAATGATTTTAATAATATGGGGGTGTGCCAATATTCACAAAGGGTTTAATAACCCAAGAAAATGCACACCCACCTAAAATAATAATATCAAAAAAAATATAATTTGTCTATTATTTTTTAAAATAATTTATTTAAAATAAATATCATCAACAAATAATTCGCCTTTTCCCTGTTTGCCACCTAATTGAATACCAATTACTGCAATTGCAGATGGATCAAAAGTGTTATTCCCTGCCTGATTTCCTGCATAAATGTTTCTGTGCAATTCATCATAAGGAATTACGTATTCAGTCCATTTCCCTGTCCCAGTCATATCAGGTCCATTCCAGAATTCACCATCAGCATTATTTGCCGCACCTTCATTACAAAAAACATAAAACGTCATTCCTTCCGGGGCTTTTATAAATAAATGAATTGCATCTGTGCCAGAAGCATCCACAAAACCAGCCCCATAACTCGTTCCTGCGCCAAAACCACATCCCCAATCAGAATCTGTCCCTGTATCTATAACCGCTTTAGCACAATAATTACCAGAATGTGGATTTTCCTGACTAATCAAATAAGAAGCAGATGCACCTCCTGCTTTATTTCCATAACTATACGAACCAACCAGAGTGCCATTTTCAAAGTCCTCAAATTTTACCGGTTCTGTTCTTTTTATTTGTTTTTTACTTTCTTCCCCTTTTGTAATATGTGGATTTTTAAATCCAATAATACCTGCACAAGATGAAAAAATAAAAATTGTAATTATAAAAACTATAAAATAACCTGTTTTTTTCATTGATTCACTCCTTTTAAATACTCAAAGTTAAGTTACAAAATAATAATTTTTTTTATTTAAAATAAATATCATCAATCAAAAGTTCACCTGCACCTTGCGCTCCGCCAATCTGTGCTCCAACAGTCCCAATGCCGCTCATATCAATTACATTATTACCCTGCTGATTTCCTGAATAAATATTTTTATAAAATTGTTCCATAGGTATTTCATACAATTCCCATTTACCAGTACCTAAAAGATTCGGCGAATTCCAGTATTCACCATCGGCACCATTTGCAGATGCTTCATTACAAAAAACATAAAAATTAAGACCTTGTTTTGCTTTTATCCATAAACTTATGTATTCTCTGTCTTTTGCATCAATAAAACCGCCGCCATAGGCACTCTGGGCGCCAAAACCACAACCCCAATCAGAATTTGTCCCTGAATCATAGATTGCTTTAGCACAGTATTTTCCGGAATGCGGTTCATCTTTTCCTGGTTCTGATATAACATATTTTGCAGATGCACCACCTGCGGTATTTGCATACGAATAAGCTCCTATTACTGTTCCTGCTTCAAAATCTTCAAATAAAACAGGTGGTTTTTTGGGAACATACTTTTTTTCTGTTTCAATTTTTCCACCAGTAATTTTTGGTGTTTTTAAAGTTATAAGTCCAGCACAAGAATTAAATAATAAAATTATAATAAACACTATTAAAAAATTTATTTTTTTCAATTTATAATTCCTCCTTAAAATTTTTTATAGAGCCGTATGCTTTAACATACGGCTCTATGTTATTTTTAATACAATTCTAAATCGTCAATCCATACATCAAAATTCAAACCTGCCCCTGCATAACCATCAGGTCCTTTTATCTGGAACTGTAATTCAGAAGCTGCTGCTTTAACTATACCTATATTTGCTGGAGGCGTTCCCCATGTGCCCTGGTTTGTAAAACTTGAAAATGGAATTTGAACCTGCTGCCAAGTGCTTGTTACACTGCTTGTTATAGTATATCTGAAGTCATTATAACCAGATAAACTATTGCATGATGTAGTCCCGCATGCACCAGTGTATGGCAGAATAACATGCAAATTCAATGTGGCGTCTAAAGAACCTTTTATCCAGAACCTGACTCCTGTATATGAAGAGATATCTTTTTTCGTACAATTCGGGCATCCTCCATTTGCATCAAATTGCGTTCCAACTCCTGCAAAAGGATAATTATAACCTGCTTTTACTTGTCCGCTAACTCTTACCGCATAGCTACTACTATAACCACCAGAAGTCATTGCAAAGGTTGCTGATGGGGGCAAAATCCATGAAGAACCACCATTTCCTTCGGCATCACTGTAAGTATACCAGTATCCACCCCATTTATTCGTATTATCACCATCTTCACAATCATCAATTAAACCAGCTGGTGCTGATTGTGTATTTGTAGAAGTCGCTGTTGGACCACCTGGAGTATTTGTATTTGTCGGCGTATTTGTTATTGTTGAAGTCCTCGTTACAGTCGGCGTATTTGTTGCAGTGCCTGATAATACTGTGGGTGTATTGGTTGCCGTATCTTCTACAGGTGTAGTTGATGTATTTCTTTTGCTGCAGCCCAGAATAACAAGACCAATAATCACTGTGGCAACTAAAAAAATTGAAATTAATTTTTTCATTGTTTCACCTCCTTTCTTTTATAAATTTTTATGCCCTCACCACTTATTCTCTGTAAAGTATTATACTATCTATCCATAAATCAGAAATAAATTCCTGTCCTGGAGCAGGGTCAGGATTTTTTGTCTGAAATTGTATCCCCTGAACCAGGCGTAAAGATTCCATTTTATCAAGTGGTTGACTCCATGCCTGCTGTGTAAATTGAGAAAATTTTATATTAAACTGTTGCCATGAAGTTGAAGGCCAGAAAATAAATCCGTAAGAATCTTGTTTACTTGGGTCTGTTATATTTGCATGTTTGAATGAAATACGATAAGAATTAACATTATCCGTACTTCCTCTTTTTGCCCAGAATTTAATACCTGTAAAACCGGAAATATCTTTTGGTGCTTCATCAGGTGAAAGTCCTGTACCCATGCCAATGAGAGGATAAGCAAAGCCAGTTAAACCTCTTTTTACTTTGCCCCACATTCTTGCAGCCCATAGATTTGAACCAGTCCCACCAGGCCAGTCAGGACCAACATAACTCATTGTAAATTGTGCCCCGTTTCTCGGATTTACTTCTGATATACCAAAATTTGGTGCTTTTGTATCATCATAGGTAAACCAGTATCCGCCCCATGCATTGACATTATCATTATCATCACAATCATCCACTTTTACTTCCAGCGCGTTTGCAGGAAATATTACAGGCGTCGGATATTTTGAAATAGGAATTTCTTGATTCAAGTCCTTACAACTTAAATTTAATAAAATTAAAAACAAAATTGAAACTGTAATTAAAAATTTTGTTTTTTTCATAAAATCACTTCCTTATTTATTTTCCACATTTCTTTATATTCGCAATTCCCCAGCCCTTTGGATTTTTCCAGCCATCTTTATCCCCTGACCAGGTTAATTGAACTTTTCTCCCAAAACCCTTTTCACCAGCATCATCAATGCCGAGATCAAATCCAATTTCTGCACCATCATCAATAGCCCAACCAGCAAATGCTGATGAAGGAATAGCTGCCTCTATTATATATCCCGATTTTGTCGGCTTTACTTTTAATTTTGCATCTTTTACTGGTGTATTCAAATTATAACAAAAAACTGATGGCTTTACTTTCCAGGTATTTGAACTTTTTAAAAAATGACCAGGGCTAATTCCTATTTGATAGTCGCTTTCTGTATACATTTCTCTTTCCGGGTCGCTATTATTAAATCCAATAAATAATTCAATTGAATTCCCATCATAAATTTTTCCTTGTTCCTTATTATTTTTTATACCTTGTGGTGACTTTATATCTGCTGCTATATATAATGTATTATCTGTGAAGGCAACATAAATTTTTCCTGATTGTTTTTCAGCTCCAAGCCAATCTACTTTTCCAATTGCAACCTGTTCTGGTTTATTTATTTCTATTGGTTTTATTCCAGCTGCAACCCAGTCCTCAAGAGAACCATCAATTGTTATTCCGCCAGAAATCTTGCATAAAGTCGTAGTCGGTTTGCTCGCAAAAACAAAGCCAGAAATTAAAAGAACAAAAGACAAAATAACTGCAATTTTCTTCATTTTCCTTCTCCTCCTTTTTATTATATTATAATTATACTTTATAAAATAATTTAAAGCAAATTTATATTCTTTTATACCAAATGTTTCTTTACGCACTTATTAAAGCTATACCTACAAATACAAATATTCATTCGTGGTGCAGGATTTATTCAGCGTTTCTTCTTTCTTTTATCCCTCCTTTCATAAAGGGGAACTAAAGGGGGATTTTGGTTCCTTCCGCATTCTTGATTGTATAAAATCTCACCTTCCACTCTTTAAAAATGAGTGGTAATAAAAATTTTTCATCTTTTATTTCCCCCCTTTTTTTAAAGGGGAACCAAGAGGGATTTTTCACTTATACATATATACCTTTATTTAAAAATCTCTCATTTCCCTTAATTTTCAAAGATCGCTTTTAATTTTTTTCAACTTAATAACTGCAATTATCATTGATTATAGACGCTAAATTTTATTTTCAAGTTTACTCTTTTAAAAGAACTTTTAGAAGTTAATACTAACCTTTACATCAAGTTCCTGAACTGAAAATGAATTTTTTGACTTCATTTCATAACCAGTTGGTTCGCCTAATGTTAATGATTTATCTTTTGTTACAACATACATATCTTCAAGCAAAGTATTTGTGAATGAAATTCCGAGTGTTGCCGGCTTTGCAATTTTAAATTCAATACCACCGCCATAACTGTCAATTACCCAGTCATAAGGTTCATTTGGAAAAGAATAAACACCACCTGGCTGTAATTCAAATTCAAACCCATTAAATTCCGTATGTTTATAACCTAAATGTGCCAGTAATTTTTTCTTTATTATTTCATATTCAAGCCCTAAATTTATATTTGTTGATGTTAATGCAATCCCATTTTTTGTATTATTATTGGTATCTTCTAACTTATAACTTCCATAAAGTGCTATTTGCCATACACTTACTTTTCCACCACCTTCTATTACTGTAAATTGTCTCGGGCAATCTTTCATAACAGGATAAATTTCACTTGCTGTTTCATATTTAATAAATGGTTCAACTTTTATATCTTCACCATAATCTCCTGATAAAATCAAACTGTAACCCTGCCTGTTCGGTGTTGCATCACCAAATGGGTCTGTGTTATTTTCATAAATAGGATAACCCAGAGTATTATATGCCCAGTACGCAATACCAGTATAACTTGGGTTTATTGTAGGATTATATTTTGTAAAAGGATAAATTCTGCCTCCAATTTCATAAGAAGGTGGCTTTGCAGAAATGTTCCATGTGCTGTTCTGAGTTAAATACATTTCATTATTTCTTTCATCATAAATTCTTGTCTGTGCTGCGTATGCTGTAAATTTTTCCCTCACATTTCTGTATTTTGCCATTAATTTAGTATTCATATAGTTTGCTTCAGCAATACCAATTACAGCAGAATCATCAACATATTGATGTGACCAGGTATATGTTCCATCTGGTGCTTGATAAAGCCACTCTTTTCCTTCTCCTGCATTTGCAGAATAAAGTGATTTTGCAAGTTCTGTATGCGCCTTAAAAATACCATCAAAAAGATTTAAATCAGCATCAACAGACATAACCTGATTATCAAGAACAGGCGCATCATAATCAGATGCATCTTTGCCGGTGTCCTTTGCATCTTTTATCTGTGAAAAATTTCCACCTATGGTAATTAAACCCTTTGTTGCAAAGTCAGATGCAAATCGGGTCGCAATCAAATACTGGTCATGTTTGTAAGTTGTTGGAATAAAAACACCTGATGCATTATCATAGGTCTTATAATTTGATTTACCTGCTTCCCCAAGCCGAGCCCCTAAAACTTGCAAATTTAAATCAAGTGTATCAAATAAATTTATAATTGTATGCAATTTCCCACCATTTAAAGGCCAGGTATTATCAAGCAAATAAAGTTCTTTTTTATTCATTTCTTTTTTATCAGCAAAAACCTTTGCTTCATAAGGTATTTCATCATCCACTGCCCATAAAGTTAGCGGAGTTAATTTTGCCTGATAATCACCAATAATAAATGAAATAGGATATTCACCCTGAACAAATAAACGCTTTAAACCATAAATATCCTGCGAACCCCAGAAACCGCCAAATAAATTCTCTAATCTAAAAGTTGCCTCTGCATATAATTCTTTTGTTGAATGCAAAGAAAATTTTAAATCAATATACTGTGTTATTGGTCTGTATCTTTTTGCCGGTTCATCGGCATACATAAACTTATTGCCAAACATAAGAACATCTGTCATATATGCACTTGATTCACCATTGATTCTCAATCCCATTCTATTTAATAAATTTTCCTGTTTCTTTTCTATTTCCTGTTTTTTTACTTTTAAATCACCTATTGTTTCAATTATTGTATCCAGTTTTTCTCCTGTTTTTAACATATCTGTTTGATATGCCTTTACTAAATCATAAAGTTTTTTAATATATTCTTTTATATCCGCGTTTGATGATGTTGATTTATTTGCGGTATTTTGAGCATATAAAATGTTATCAACACCATTTTTTATGTATGAAACCATTTCTTCTCTCGTTAATGAGTCCTTGGTTAAAGGAATTGTGATTACACCTGCATCTACCAATTCTTTAATATCATTATAAGACCAGTGATTTTTGTCTATTTTTTCATTTAATGCAAAGATAAAAAACGGTAATAAAACTGCCACAATCAATAATACTGACTTTTTAAACATTTAATAACCTCCTGATATTTTTAAAAGAAATTTTTAATTTCCATAAATAAAACTGTCCCATCAAAATTTTGTGTTTTATATACCAAATCATTATGATAGAATTTTTTTACTCTTAAAAACAGGGCAGTTCTTGGTGCAAAATCATAATCAAGTCCAATGCCATAACTGTTATCTAAATAATCAATTGGCCTCGGGTCATCCGGCTCACTGCTATTTACCTTTAATCTAACTGATTTTTCTGTTGTCCATCTTTCAACGCATGCTTCTCCCATTATATTTATTTTTCTTGTTAAATTATACACAATAAATGCACTCATTAAATTTTGTGAAAAAAGCATTTTCGGGTCAAATGTAACATTTAAATCAGCACCGGGCGTGAGTGTTACAAGTTCACCGTATAAATCAAGGAAAAGATTATTCTGCAATCCAAAAATTTTGTTTAAAAGTAATTTGAATTCCAATGATGCGTTATTTATATATTTTATGGAAGTATTATCTGGATTGCCAGATAGAACTATCATTTCTTTATTTGATAACCATTTTTCAGTAAAAATGTATCTGTAACCAAGTCCGGCATTATCAACTGCTGGATGCCTTGAATCATTGTAATTATAAAATCCCCTATCCCTTGCGCTAACAGGATAACCATACTGGCTGAAAAACAAATGCCACCATACAGGATAGGTTAATCGGTTGCCAAATAAAAAATGGTCAACAAAAACTCGATTTGTTGTTGGCTTTAATTGAGAAGCAGTCCCAAAATTAAAATTTATAAACCCATAACTTCCCGGTATTTCCAAATTTGCAAATAAATCAAGTTTTTTAAGGTTATTGTAATAAAGTGTTGGGTCACCAGCATAAGAATCATAATAAATATCAACTCCACCTGCCGAGTTTGTAACTCGCCTTGCCGTATCATTAACCGCAGATGCCCTTGCAACATAATCAGCATCAATCTGTGTAAATTTTATTTCCAAAGGAAGAAAAGTTAACCCGCCTTTTACATAAAATGCATTTCCGTTTTGATTAACACGTGGTGGATAATAGTCTGGATATTTAGAAAATGGTTTTGGTAAATAACCATGATAATCGGATTGTGCAAATTCGCCTTTAATTTTTAATAAATTAAAAATATTTGTTTTTAAATCACCGCCAAAAATTGTTTGTGCCTGAATATAACCATCTGGTTTTACTGGAAAATTATCCGATGGGGCATCCGGGGCTAATGTCTCAATTTCTGCTTTTTCATTTGATGTATTAAAAAAGTTTGCAGAAATTTCAGTATCATAAAAAACAGGGATATTTAAAGGATAAGTAAATCTACCTGCGTATTCATATAAAAATAATTTATCGTATCTTTCATCAAATTGCTCTGCTTTGCCTGCCATAACCTTTACTCTTGCCCCAAGCAAGTCAAGATTATAAAGTCCTATACCCATAAACCCATGCTTTGACCATATATCCCCACGTTTTACAAAGGCGTGTAAAAATGCATTTTCAAAATGTCCTTTTGTTGTTTCTTCTAATGCATAAGGGTCTCTTTCAAAAAGTGCCGGCCTTTCTGATAAAATTGCCTGGGCAATAAAAGGTGTTATATCTTCCCAGAAAAAACCGGTATTTATCATCCAACCGTATGCTTTTAAATTTATTGTGTATTTATCCAAAAACCTCTGTCCTGTCCCCCAGTATTCAGGTAAATCATTTTTTTCAGCTTCATTTGCAGGTCTTTCAAAGGTTATATTTAATTTAAAACTTATATCATCGTTTACAACTCCTTCTGTCCATAAAGAAAGAAATGTCCCGCCAAGTGAAGTATGATGAGCAGGTGATACACCAAATGATTCAACATCCTGCCATCTAACATTTAGCATTCCCTGAACTTTAAAAGGTGGTGTCCCGCGATATGTTGTCTTATTATATTCCTGTTCTATTTCAAAAACTTCTATGCTCGCATTATCAATTGTATCACTGAATTCTTTTAATTCCGGCGACTTTAAATTTTCTTCTATTTTTTTAACATCTTTTTTCATTTCAACTAATTTATTATAAAATTTTATTGCATATTCCCTTAATTGTTTTGCATATTCATAATATTTTTGACTATCCCCGTTTTTCTCATTTTTTATATCATTTAGATTTTCTGATGCTTCTGCAATATAATTTGCTGCTTCATAAGAAGTAATTGCATTGTATTTAAAATGTTCAGGCGAGACCGATTTAATAAGTCCTGCTTTTGCAAAAATATACAAATCAAGATAAATTTTATCTGTTTGCGGTATAATTAATTCCTCAACATCTGCCTTTAAAGGCACTAAAAAAATTAATATTAATATGATGTAAAATATGTATTTAAAATATTTTCTCATCACGCCACTCCCTTCTATTATTCTTTTAAAAGAATTTCGTAAATTATATTAATAATTAAATCTTTTGTCAAGAACAAAATTTTTATTTAAACGTTTTATTAAAATTTAATTAAAAATCAGTTTATAATTATCAATTTCTTTATTTCTGATTTTATGGTATTCCCTTTATTATCAGTAACAAAAAGAATATAATAATATGTACCTGATGCAAGTTCGGTTAAATATTTTCGCGAAATTACAATTTCATTTTTGCCCTGATTTAAATTTCCTTCATACACTATTTCTCTTATCAGTCGCATTGCAATTGAATATATTCTGATATTTAACTTACTTGCCTTTTTTGTTATTCCAAATACTATTTTCATTTCTGCATTTTTTATTGCTGGATTTGGATACATTACAAGTGGTATATTTTTATCAAATTTTAAATCCTGCCCTTCTTCTGGTGTTGTTGGTGGAACAGTAGTCATTGTCGGTGTTTGTGTATTTGTCGGTATCATTGTTTGCGTATATGTATTTGTTGCTGTGTTCGTAAAAGTAAATGATGGCGTATTTGTCCAGCTAACTGTTGCTGTATTTGTTCCTGTTTGCGTCCAGGTCTGTGTTGGTATCTGCGTATTTGTCAAAGTGTTTGTAAAGGTTATAACAGGTGTGTCTGTTGGTGTTTGTGTATTAAAAACTGTATTCGTTGCTGTAAATGAAGCAGTTTCAGTTGATATTTGTGTGTTTGTCGCTGTCTGTGTATTTGTCGCTGTTTCTGTATTTGTCCATGTTGGTGGCTGTGTGCCTGTCACTGTCTCTGTTGGTGTTGCTGTATCTGTTGTTGTGTTTGTTATTGTCCAGGTTCGCGTATTTGTTGCTGTATTTGTTTGTGTCTTTGTATCTGTTATTGTTGGCGTGTTAGTTGCCGTATTTGTCGGTGAAGTAGTATTTGTTGCCGTATTTGTAAATGTATTTGTTGCTATGTTTGTTTGTGTATTTGTGTTTGTATTTGTTGGTGTATTTGTATTTGTCCATGTTGGTGGCTGTGTGCCTGTCACTGTCTCTGTAGGTGTTGCTGTATTTGTTGATGTGTTTGTTATTGTCCAGGTTCGCGTATTTGTTGCTGTATTTGTTTGTGTCTTTGTATCTGTTATTGTTGGCGTGTTAGTTGCCGTATTTGTCGGTGTATTTGTTCTGGTATTCGTCGCTGTATTTGTTCCAGTATTTGTTGTCGTATTTGTCGGTGTATTTGTTATTGTTGATGTTGGTGTATTTGTTCTGGTGCTCGTTGCTGTATTTGTAAATTGTATTGTATTCGTTGGTGTATATGTCATTGTATTGGTCATTGTATTAGTCCGTGTATTCGTTGGTGTATTTGTCCCTGTAAAAGTATTTGTAGGTGTTGAATCTCCGGGACAACCATTTGCACCAGTACAGGGATTTATACCCGTATTTGTATCCTGTGTTGTTGCATTTATGTATTCGCAAACAAGATTTGTTCCTTCATACAAAGTATATGATGGTTCATTTGTATAGGTTGTCCATGAACTTAAAAGTCGTGTATAATCATCGCATTCAGCATCTAACTGGCTCCAATCCGATGTTCTAACTATGCCATCCATATATAAATAACCACCGCCTGCTGGTATATCAGGACCTCCAGAAAAAGTTACTGTAACGTATTTATTTGCCTTTCTACCTGAATATGTGCATACACTACCAATTGCCGTCTCTGTACCTGTAACTGTATTTATTGTTCCCTGGTCAACATCTGAAGCATTTTTTACCCTCGCATCATATTTTTCCACAGTTATTGTCTTTGATGTATTTAACCAAACCCTTATTGAAATACTTGAAATCGGTATTGCAACTGTGTCCCAATTTGTAATTTTTACTTTCCATTTTATTCCCTGTTCAGAACACGAACCATTCCCTGATGAATTCATAACTTCAAAATTTAATTTGTGCGTTGGCGGTGGAATCGGCGTGTTTGTAGAAGTAAAAGTCACAGTTGGTGTAAATGTTTTTGTCCAGGAAGGATTTGGTGTTGGTGAAGTTGTAAAAGTTGGGGTATTTGTTGGAGTTGGCGGATTTGAAATATATATGTAAGCAGCAAGAGCACCAACAAGCCCTGCATTGTAATCAAGACCAACTTCATTTGCCACATAATCATCAATTTTATCATTATAATTTCCGCAGGAACTCCTCGGACCACCAACGAGTGCGCCTTTTAATTGATATTTATAAGGCACACTTCCTGGGTTTGAATTTTCCTGTTGCCACAAAATATCTGCATTTTCTGCTGCTGTTTTGCCAAATGCGGCTCTGTGATGTGGATGTTGAACTGAGCCAGCAGAAGGATAATCAGGATTTGTGTAACCAATCAAAAATGAACGTCCCTGCGGACAACCGGGAGAACCAGCTATATCGCCGTGCGTGCCTAAAATGAAATCAATATTTTTTTTAATAAAATTTAAAACATTTGAATCCTTTGGCGACATAATATCATAATAAAGCGCCATTGAAAAAGCCATATTTGCTGCATATCTCAATGAACCCCATTCTGTTAAAAATGCATACTGCCCTATTCCACAGGTAACCATTTTCCCATTATAATAAGTATATTGTGAAGCAAGTCGGTTTCTGTATGTTGAATTGCCAGTAACTTTATAAAGTGCATAACTTGCAACATCTTCTGTATGGTCATAACACAATGCCCATGAACCTGGTCCCTGCCAGTCGCCTCCTGCTGCATAATTCTGTGCTTTTGTTAAATAGGTATTTTCAGGAGAACCACGCGCAACTGATGCTCTGTAAATTGAAATGCATCCCCATGCCATATCATCCGAATAATTAGCAGCACCATAGCAGCATGTCTGCCCGCCAACAGTGCCAAGAGCTCTTTCTGCAATTGTAATGTAATTTTTTGCTGTATTAAAACATGTTGTTGCATAATTTGCATCATAATTCTGATATGCAATTGCCATTAATGCAAGCGCTGCTGCTGCATCACCTGCAACATTTGCACCGCCCTGTGTCACTGAATAAACATTTCTTGAGCCGTCTTTTTCTCCACCCTCACTAACATTATATGTTAATGACTGGTCTCTTGGTTCACTCATATGATTATGGTCTGCTAAATGTCCTTTTTGATAATAAAACAATGTTGTTCCCTGACATGCCTTAATTAACCAATCAGTCATTATTTTTATTTCATCAAGTACATCAGGAATTCCATTTGGAGGCGGTGCGGAATAATCCCGCGAATATCTATCTTCATAGGAAGAAGGGAATGCAAGGTAGCCCTCGAGCAATAATGCAGCAGAATATGGCGCTGTCTGTCCAAATAAAATGTGATCGCCGCAATCATGCCAGCCCCCTGTTAAATCAAGCCCCTGTGCCTGTCCATCTCTTACATGGCATGCACCGTGACACCAGGATTTTGTATCTCCACATCTCTGGGCTCCATAAAAATAGGTGGCAAGGTACAATGCATCTCTATAATTATGTTCTGCGTAAACATTTAAAGCAATAGATAATAGGACTGTAAATACTATTATTTGTTTTTGTTTCATATTATGAAAAATGTTTTCATTCAGATTTTAATAAAAGACAGCTGCTTAATTGAATAAACAGCTGTCTTTTATTATTATTTAAGAATAACTATCTTTTCTACTGAACTCTTTGCCTGATTTCCTTTTGCATCCTGAACAATTATCACATAATAATATGTTCCACGAGAAAGGTCTGATAAATATGTTTTTGAAATTGTTATACTGTTTAAGCCGGGGTTAAGTTGGTTTGTAACCTTTGTATCCTGAACGGTAATTTCTCTTATTAACCTTGATGCAGATGTATATAATCTAAATGTTACCTGTTTTGCTTTTTTGGTTATTGCAAATTTAATGCTTATATCCTGCTTCACATTTACAACCGGATTTGGATATGAAACTACAGGTGTTGATTGTATAATCTCTAATTTGTTTGCTTCTGTAGGAGTTGGTGTAACTGTGCCTGCTGCTTGAGTTGGTGTAAATGTTGGAGCAGAAGAATTCTGAATTGTTATCAAATATGGTGTCATCTCTGTATCTGTTTGATTCAATGGCGCCCCGGTCTGACCAAATACTACTATTACATAATTGTTCCCCGATGGAACGCTGCTCATAGTTAATTTATTAACTTGTATTGACTGAGCGCCTGGACCCCATGTTCCTGCTGCATCATAAAGCGTTGCAACCGGATTTGTCATATTTGAATAATCATACAAATATATACTTATATGCGTTGCTGTTTGAGAAGAAACATTGAAATTCACATTTATTGTTCCAGGAACTCCTATATCAATAACACCTGATGGCGAGTGATTTACATTGGTTATATCAAGTGTTCCAGGCACATTTGTTGCAGTTGGTGTATTAGTTGGAACAAGCGATGTATTTGTTGGTGTCGCAGTAAATGTATTTGTTCCAGGAACCGAAGTTGCCGTATTTGTTCTTGTTGGCGTAAATGTATTTGTTACACCCAAAGTATTTGTTGGCGTATTAGATGGACCCGGACAACTGCTGCACCCTACCAGCACTATGTCATCTATCCATAAGTCAACTGCCATTGGCCTTGAACTTGTCTGGAATTGGAATTCCTTTGCATGTTGTAGAACTGTTGTCAACGGCACCTGCGTCCCCCAGCCCGACTCTTGCGTAAATAAATTCCATGGTAAATCTAATTGCGTCCAGTTAGCTGGTGCTATAAAACTATATTTGTAATCATTATAGCCAGTTAAACTCTGTCCAGTCGCATTTGTATAAGGTATTTTCATATGATACTGTAGTCCATTACCTTTTACATAAAACCTTATTCCTGTGCAACTGCTTATGTCTGTCTCCTGATATAACGGTGCTCCTGCATTCGCATTTAACTGCGTCCCCATTCCTACAAATGAATACTGATATGTCGTTGTTACATTCCCGGTCATCCTTGCTGCACACCCTGTCCCTCCATTCCCTGGGCTGCTCATTGCAAATGCCACATTGCTTATATGTGCCGGAACTGGCCACACTACTGAATCCCCGCTATTATCAAAGTCATCATACGTATACCAGTATCCACCGTATTGATTCCCATTATCGCAGTCATCCATATTATCTACCAAACATCCGCCTCCAATTGGTGTATTTGTCGGCACCACTGCTGATGTATTCGTACTTGTCGGTGTATATGTATTTGTTGAACCAGGTGGCGGTGTATTTGTTATTGTCGGTGTATTCGTATTTGTCCTTGTTGCCGTATTTGTCCCTGTATTTGTTGCTGTCCCTCCGCTTGTATTTGTCGGCGTTGCTGTCGGCTGTGGACAACTGCTGCACCCTACCAGCACTATGTCATCTATCCATAAATCAACTGCCATTGGCCTTGCACTCGTCTGGAATTGTATCTCTTTTGCATGCTGCAGCACTGTTGTTATCGGCACCACCGTCCCCCACCCATCCTGCGCAAATAAACTCCATGGTAAATCTAATTGCGTCCAGTTAGTCGGCGCTATGAAATTATATTTGTAATCATCATACCCAGTTAAACTCTGTCCACTTGCATTCGTATACGGTATCTTTATATGATATTGTAACCCATTCCCTTTTACATAAAACCTTATTCCTGTGCAACTGCTTATATCTGTCTCTTGATATAACGGTGCTCCCGCGTTCGCATTTAACTGTGTCCCCATTCCTACAAATCCATATTGATATGTCGTTGTTACATTCCCGGTTATCCTTGCTGCACACCCTGTTCCTCCATTTCCAGGGCTGCTCATTGCAAATGCCACATTGCTTATATGTGCCGGCACCGGCCACACAACTGAATTCCCGCTATTATCAAAGTCATCATACGTATACCAGTATCCACCATATTGATTCCCATTATCGCAGTCATCCATATTATCTACCAAACATCCGCCTCCAATTGGTGTATTTGTCGGCACCACTGCTGATGTATTCGTACTTGTTGGTGTATATGTATTTGTTGAACCAGGTGGCGGTGTATTTGTTATTGTCGGTGTATTCGTATTTGTCCTTGTTGCCGTATTTGTCCCTGTATTTGTTGCTGTCCCTCCGCTTGTATTTGTCG
>Ga0078972_1010966_pt1 | contig 16528 bp, 15 predicted proteins | sample YelNatPaOPGAMG01_FD_67568 | JGI IMG/M metagenome (GOLD analysis project Ga0078972, IMG submission 67568) | Hot spring thermophilic microbial communities from Obsidian Pool, Yellowstone National Park, USA - OP-RAMG-01 (SPADES assembly) (version 2) | ecosystem: Environmental > Aquatic > Thermal...
TTAAGATAATCCTATGTAGTGATATAAGATTGATTATATAATAAGAAAAGTTTGTTGTTTATAAATATTTAAAGATAAATTATTAAAAAAATAATTTAAAATTTTAAAATAAAATTTAAATAATTTAAGGAGGCTTTTTAAATTGAGTTATAGCATTAAAAGTCAAGAAAAAATTGACAAAAATAAAATAAAATTAAATGTTGAGATTTCTAGTGGGTATTTTAATAAATCTATAAGCGCTGCTTATAAAAACATTTCTGAAAAAGCAAAAATACCTGGTTTTAGAAAAGGTAAAGTGCCTTATCAAATCATTGATATGAATTATGGAAAGGATTATGTACTTACTGAAGCTGCAAATATTGCAATTTCTGAGTTATATCCTGAAATTATTGAAAGTGCAGATTTAAAACCCATAGATTACCCTAAGGTTGATTTAGATGGTGAATTAAAACAAGATAAGCCTTTAAATTTTAATATAACTTTAGAAATTGAACCAGATGCTATTTTGCCGGACTATATTGGAATTAATGCTGAAGGATTCCCAACTGAAGTTACTGAGGAAGAAATTGATAAACAAGTTGAAAATTTAAGAAATAGATTTGCTTCTCTTAATCCACTTGATGAAAATGATTCAATAAATAACATGGACATTGTCACCATTGATTTAGTTGGCAAAATTGATGGAAAAGATTTTGAGGGTGGCAGCGCAAATGACTTTGTGCTTGAAGTTGGCTCAGGTGCTTTATATAAGGAAATAGAAGAATCTTTAATCGGAATGAAAAAAGGTGAAGAGAAAACTGTTGAGGTCGAGCTATCAAAAGAATTAGAAAATAAAGAAATAGCTGGTAAAAAAGCTCAATTTGAAATTAAAGTTAAAGAAGCTAAAAGAAAATCTTTGCCTAACCTTGATTCTGAATTTTTAAAAGACATTGGAGATTTTGAAACAATTGAAGATTTAAGAAAATTTTTAAAAAATGGTATTGAAACACAGAAAAAAGATTATAGAGAAAATAAAATCTTTTCAGACATTGTTAATTACCTTGTTGAAAATTCAAAGATAGAGATACCTCAAATTATGATAGATAATGAATTTAAGGAATTAAAAAAGGATTTTGAGCAAAAATTAGATGAGCAAAGAATTACTAAAGAACAGTATTTAGAATATTTTAAAATTAGTGAAAATCAAATAGATGAAGAATTAAAAAATAAAGCAGTTTTTAATGTTAAAGAATATATAATTTTTAATACCTTAGAAAAAGAACTTAAAGATAAGATTGAACCAACCCAGGAAGAAATAATAATTGAAAAAGAAAATATATTAAAATCTGCAAAATCTGAAGATGATAAGAATAAACTTAAAGATTATTTAGAGTCACCATCGGGTAATAAAAGTGTTTTAGCTTCCACTAAAAGAAAAAAGCTTATTAAATTTTTAATTGATAATGCAAAAATTAAAGAATTATCATTAGAAGATTTAAACAAGCAAAATGAAGAAGAAATATCATCAGAGTCTTCCACCAATACTGATTCTTTGGATGAAGAAAAAGAAAAATCTTCTAATAAAGAATCTTCTGATAAAGATAATAAATTAAATGAGCTCGATGAAAAAGCAGAAGAAATGGAAATAAGTGAGGAAAAATCAACTAAAAATAAAGAAAAATCAAAACATAAAACTAAAGGTAGTTCAAAAGAAAGTTAAAATTAAATAAAATAAAAAAGATAAAAAGTAAAATAAAGCAAAAAATTAATATAAAAAAATAAAAAATTAATATAAAAAAATAAATTAAAAATATTTTTTAAAATTTTAAAAATTTAAATAAATATAAAAATTTAAATAAATAATTTAAGTGGTGATTAAAATGAAACCTATAAATAATGAATATTTAATTCCAATGGTTATTGAGCAAACAAATAGGGGAGAGAGATCTTTTGATATATATTCTAGATTATTAAAAGAAAGAATAATATTTTTAGGCACAGCAATAGATGATAATGTCGCAAATGTTGTTATGGCACAACTAATTCATCTTGAAGCAGAAGACCCTGAAAAGGATATTCAAATTTATATCAATAGCCCAGGTGGAGTAGTTACTGCGGCTCTTGCAATTTATGATACTATGCAGTTTATAAAATCAAAAGTATCAACAATATGTATTGGTCAGGCTGCTAGTGCCGCTGCAGTTTTATTGTTAGCTGGTGAAAAGGGTAAAAGATTTATTTTGCCAAATGCAAGAGTATTGCTTCATCAACCTTCTGGTGGTGTTGAGGGGACTGCTATTGATATAGAAATACATACAAAAGAAATGATAAGAATTAAAAATGCATTAAATAAAATTATTGCATCTCATACTGGGCAAGATGTTAAAAAAGTTGAAAAAGATACCGAAAGAGATTTTATTTTGACTGCGCAAGAAGCAAAAGAATATGGAATTGTTGATGAAATAATTTATAAAAAGTAATTTTTTATTTAATTTATTAAAGAGTTATTTAACTTTAAAGAATTGTTTTCCTATTTAATATTTAATATTTTATAAATTATTATTTATATATTTAATTAATTTAATATTTTATAAATTATTATTTGTGTATTTAATTAACAAGTTAGTTATTAATTATTAATTAATTTAATTTTTTTTAAAAAGTTAGATTTTTGAAAAAATTATAATTATTGATATTATATAGTAGACTTATTTTGAAAATATAAGTTTATTGAAAATATAAGTTTATTCTGTAAGTAAGAAAGGTGTTGATAATTTTGGCTGATGAATTTGATAAAGAAAATGAAATTTTAAAATGTTCATTTTGCGGGAAGACTCAAAAACAAGTAAAAAAGTTAATTGCTGGTCCAGGTATATATATTTGTGATGAATGTGTAGAGCTTTGCAATGATATTATAGATGAAGAAGCGATGAAAGAGCAAGATACTGATTTTAATGATTTGCCAAAGCCAGATGAAATTTATGCAATTTTAAATGATTATGTTATTGGTCAGGAAAAGGCTAAAAAAGTATTATCTGTTGCTGTTTATAATCATTATAAAAGGATTAAATATGAGGACAAATTAAAAAAAGATGATGTTGAAATACAAAAAAGTAATATTTTACTAATTGGGCCAACTGGTTGTGGTAAGACACTGCTTGCTCAAACATTAGCTAGAATATTAGATGTTCCTTTTTGTATTGCAGATGCAACAACTTTAACTGAAGCTGGTTATGTTGGTGAAGATGTTGAAAATATTTTATTAAAATTAATTCAAGCAGCTGATTTTGATATAAAAAGGGCAGAATCTGGAATTGTATATATTGATGAAATTGATAAAATCTCTAGAAAATCAGAGAATCCTTCAATAACACGAGATGTTTCAGGAGAAGGAGTTCAGCAAGCTTTACTTAAAATATTAGAAGGAACAGAAGCAAATGTTCCTCCACAAGGTGGTAGAAAACACCCTCATCAAGAGTTTATCCAAATTGATACCACAAATATTTTATTTATTTGTGGAGGAGCTTTTGGTGGGTTGGAAGATATAATTGAAAGAAGAATTAATAAAAGAAGTGTTGGTTTTATTTCAGATAAAATTCCTAAAAAAAATGAGAGGGCTGACATGCTTTTGCCACAAGTAATGCCAGAAGATTTGCTTAAATATGGGCTTATTCCTGAATTTGTAGGAAGATTACCTGTAATAACAACTTTAAAAAGCTTAACAGAAAGTGATCTTGTTAAAATTCTTACTGTTCCTAAAAATTCACTTATAAAACAATATAAAAAATTGTTTGCTCTTGATAATGTTGAGTTAGTTTTTACTGAAGATTCAATTAAAACTATTGCAAATCTTGCATTAAAGCGTGGGACTGGTGCAAGAGGTCTTAGGTCAATACTTGAAGAAGTAATGCTTGATATAATGTATGAAATACCTTCAAGACAAGATATTAAAAAATTAGTAATTACAAAAGAAATTATTTTAAATAAAATTGATAAATTATCTCAAGATAATCAAGAACAAAACACAGAATATATGCAAGATAAAGAAAAACTTGCATAAAAAATTAAAAATTAAAATAAGCTAATTATTGTTAGTTTTTAGATATTGCTGTTTTGTTATTATTTTTTATTTATATTTTATAAATAAATTATTTAAAAGTTTGTTTATATTATAAGGTTTTTTGTAAATTAAATGTTGTTATATATTTATGATCGTATTTAAAACCATATATTTATAAATATTTATAATGCAATAATTTAGTATATTTTATAAATTTTATAATGTTTGAAGAAATATCAGATAACAAGTATAGTCCTAAAAAATTTGAAAAAAATATTTATAATTTTTGGATGGAAAGAAAATATTTCCATGGAATTACTGGGCTTCCAAAACCCCCTTTTTCTATAGTAATACCGCCTCCTAATGTTACAGGATTTCTTCATATGGGGCATGCTTTAAATAATACTCTTCAGGATATTGTTGTTAGATATAAAAGGATGAAAGGTTTTAATTGTGCTTGGATTCCTGGAACTGATCATGCTGGGATAGCTACTCAGAATGTAGTTGAAAGAGAGTTAGCCAAGCAAGGAATATCTAGGCATGATTTAGGCAGAGAAAAATTTGTTGAAAAAGTTTGGGAGTGGAAAGAAAAATATGGTAGTAGAATCATTTCACAATTAAAAACTTTAGGTTGTAGTTGTGATTGGGATAGAGAAAGATTTACCTTTGATGAAGATTATGTGAAAGCAGTTAATAAAGAATTTGTAACTCTTTATAATGATGGATTAATTTATAGAGGTAATTATATTATTAATTGGTGCCCAAGATGCCAAACAGCTGTTTCTGATATTGAAGTTGAACATCATAATAAACATGGTTTTTTATGGGACATAAAATATCCTCTTATTGATGATGAGACTGGGTTGCCTAGCGAAAAAGAATTTATAGTAGTTTCAACTACACGACCAGAAACTATGTTAGGAGATACAGCTGTTGCAGTAAATCCTAAAGACAAGAGATATAAAAAATTAATTAATAGATATGTTTTTCTGCCATTAGCTGAAAGAAAAATTCCTATTATTGAAGATGATTATGTAGATATGAAATTTGGAACAGGTGCTGTTAAAGTTACTCCTTCGCATGATCCAAATGATTTTGAAATTGGTAGAAGACATAATCTATCACAAATTAATATAATGAATGAAGATGCAACCTTAAATGAAAATGCTGGTAAATTTAAAGGTTTAGATAGATTTGTTGCAAGGGAAAAGATATTAAATGAGTTAAAGGAAAAAGGTTATTTAGTTGGCAAAAAAGAACACATATCATCAGTAGGTTATTGTTCAAGGTGTTCAACTATTATTGAGCCAAGAGTTTCAATGCAATGGTTTGTTTCAATGAAAAAACTTTCTTTGCCTGCAATTGAAGTTGTTAAAAGCGGTAAAATAAAATTCATTCCAAAAAAATGGGAAAAACTTTATTTTAATTGGATGGAAAATATAAGAGATTGGTGTATATCAAGACAATTATGGTGGGGCCATAGAATTCCTGTTTGGTATTGTAAAGATTGTAACGAAATGATAGTTTCTGAGCAAACACCTACAAGTTGCACAAAATGTAATTCTAAAAATTTAATTCAAGATAATGATGTGCTAGATACTTGGTTTAGTTCTGATTTATGGCCTTTTGCTTCGCTTGGTTGGCCAAAAGAAACTCAGGAACTTAAATACTTTTTCCCAACTAACCTACTTATTACTGCACATGATATTATTTTCTTTTGGGTAGCAAGGATGATAATGGTTAGTTTGTACTTTATGAAAGATATTCCTTTTAAAGAAGTATTTATAAATCCTCTTGTAAATGATGCTAAAGGGCAAAAGATGAGTAAATCAAAAGGTAATGTAGTAGATCCAGTCGAGCTTATAGATAAATATGGATGTGATGTATTAAGATATACTTTAGCTTCACTTACAACTCCTGGTAGAAATTTATTATTAGGTGAAGAAAAAATAGAAGGTTCAAGAAATTTTGCAAATAAAATATGGAATGCATCTAAGTTTGTTATTTCCACGTTATCAGGATTTGAACAAGAAATTAAGAATATAAATATTAAGGATATTCCTTTAGATATATGGGATAAATGGATACTTGAAAGATTAAATTATACAATAAAAAATTTTGAAAAATATATTAATAAATTTAATTTTTCCTTTGCATCCAAATTATTAAACAAGTTTTTTTGGAATGAATTTTGTGATTGGTATATTGAAATTTCAAAAAAGAAAGTTTATGGGCAAAATACAACAGATAAACAAAATACAGCATTTATCCTTTATTATGTTCTTGAAAATTATTTAAGACTTCTTCATCCAATTATGCCATTTTTGACAGAGGAAATATGGCAAAATATTCCTCATTTTGGCGAAAGCATTATGGTTGAAAATTTTCCAGTTGCTCAAAATAAATATTTAACAAAACAAGATAGTGAAGATATTAATTTTCTTTTTTTAACTATTGGCGAAATTAGAAAAATAAGATCAGAGCATAAAATAAACCCATCAGACAAGATAAAAATTTATTTTGATTTTAATATTACTAAAAATAATGCCAATGAAAATATTAAACAAAATTTAAATTTAAAAAATTTAGCGAAATTAAAAAATTTAATAATTAAAAATGAAGATTATATAAAATTATTATGCAAAGCTGAGCAAATAAACTATGATACTACTCAAATTAAAAGCTCTGCAATAGTAACCCAAGTTAAAGATATAAAAATTTATATTGAAACTTCTAAAGTTATAAATTTGGAGTTTGAAATAAAACGAATTGAAGATGAAATTAAAGCAATAAGCGAGAAGCTTGAAAAATCTCAGAAAAAAATATCAAATCAGCAATTTATTTTAAAAGCCCCACAAGAAATTATTGAAAAGGAAAGAAAAAGAGTTTTAGAGTATAATAATTTAATATCTTCATTAAAAAATGAATTAGAGGCTCTTAAAAAATAAAAAAATAATTAAAATGAATTTAATAATTAATTTTAGTTTTTAGGTTGGAATTAGCTTGGATTTTAAAGAAGTTTGCAATTATATTGATAAAACTTTAATTTTTGGGATAAAACCGAATCTTTTTAGGATTAGTGAGATATTAAATCTTCTTAATAATCCAGAAAAAAAGGTTAATTTTATTCATATTGTTGGCACAAATGGTAAAACTTCTGTTACGAAAATTACATCAGCAATATTAAAAGAGCATAATTTAAAAGTTGGTTATTATATTTCTCCTCACATTTATTCTTATACTGAAAGGATTTCAATAAATGGCAATGATATTTCTCAAATTAAGTTTACAAAAGCATTTGAAGAAATATTACCTTTAATTAATAAAGTAAATAAAATGAATTATGGTGGAGAAATGACCCAATTTGAGATTCTAACAGCAATGATGTTTTATGTAGCTTATAATGAAAAGCTTGATGTGATGGTAATGGAAGCAGGGATGGGTGGCAGATGGGATGCAACAAATGTTGCAAATGCAAAAGTGGTTGGGCTTACAGGCGTAAGTCTTGAACATACTCAAATACTTGGTAAAACTATAAAAGAAATTGCAAAAGAAAAAGCCGAAGTTATTAAAACAAAATCATTTGTTGCAACTTCTAGCAATGATTTACAAGTATTAAGGATTTTAAAGCAAAAAATAAAAGAAACAAACTCTAGTTTATATTTAATTAATAAAAACTTTTTTATTAAGGATATTAAAAAAGATGATTTTGAAGGATTTACTGTAGATATACATGGAATATATGATGATTATAATAATATAGAATTTCCAATACTTGGGGATTATCAAAAAAATAATTTATGTTTAGCTGTTGCTTTAAGTGAATTATTTTTAGAAAAAAAATTAGATAATAAAAAATTAAATCAAAGCTTAAAGAATACAAAAATTATTGGTAGATTTCAAATAATGAAACGTGAGCCTATTTTTATTGCTGATGCTTCTCATAATCCGGAAGGTATAAAAAATTTAATTTTAAATATTTCTAAATATTTTAAAAATAATAAAAAAATAATTATTTTTTCTGTTTTAAAGGATAAAAATTATAAGGAGATGATAAAAGATATTTTAAATATAGCAGATTTATTAATTTTAACTTCATCTCAAACAAATAGAAGTTTATCTGTAGATGAATTAGAGGAAGAAGTAAAAAAAGAAATTAAAATTAAAAAAAATAAAAATGAGAAAGTTCCTGAAATAATTTATAAAATAAATGATATTGAAAATTCAATAAAATATTCTTTAAATATTGCTTTAAAAAATGATATTATATGTTTAACTGGTTCAATAACCAACCTCGAATTTGTGAAACCTGAATATTTTTGATAAAATTGCTAGGGTGCTATTTTTTGCAATTAGAGGGAATTTTTTTGTTTAAAAATAGGGGATTTTGTTTTAATATGTAGATTTGGAGGATTAATGGATATACTGAAGTATGCAAATAATATAATTGCTTTTTTTACTAATCCCATCTGGAAATATTTGTTATACGGGATTATTTTTATGCTTATAATAGTTTGGCTATCACTTGTATACTGGACTTATAGGGATGCTAAATTAAGAAATGCTCCTGCACTTTTTTGGGCAATAATAGTTTTTATTTTTAATTATGTTGGAATAATTCTTTATTTGATTTTAAGACCACCAGAATATATTGATGATGTAGTTGAAAGAGAACTTGAAATCAGAAAAACAGAAAAATTACTTGATGGAGTAAGTTTAAAATGCCCTGCTTGTGGAAAAGAAATAAAAGAAGATTTTCTTATTTGCCCTTATTGTAGAAAAAAATTAAAAAATTCTTGTATAAATTGTGGTAGACCTTTAAATCTTGATTGGAAAATTTGTCCTTATTGTAAAACTCCACAATAATACACAATCATGAAATAAAAAATAAGAAATATTAAAAGCTATAAAATATGGGGTTATTAAAATAGGTTAATAATAAAAAGCTTAGTTAAAAAGATTCAATAATAATATTATCAATTAATTATAGGGGAGGCTGCTATGAACCTAAAAACTGATAATGATACGGAAACAGTCAAAGAAACTAAAAATGAGCAAAATAATCAGAAATCAATCCAGACATTAGTTGATGATGAAAAGCAATGCGAAAGAAGTTTAATAATTATTAAACCTGATGGAGTTAGGAAAAAAGTTGTTGGAGATATAATTTCAAGGTTTGAAAAAGCAAATTTAGAAATTGAAAGAATAAGAGTTTTAGAAATGGATAAAACAATAGCTTATACACATTATCGCGAGCATGAAGGGAAACCTTACTTTGAAAAACTTATGAATTATATGACAAGTGGTCCTTCAATAGTTATGATTATTAAAGGTGAAAATGCAATTAAAAAAGCTAGAGAATTGATGGGACCAACTGATCCAACAAAAGCACCCAAAGGCACTATCAGAGGAGATTATGGAACTGATATTACTATAAATGCAATTCATGGTTCTGATTGTTTAGAAAGTGCTCAAAGAGAAATTAATATATTTTTTGGTAATTATTTATAATTAATTTATAAGTTCGTATTTCATTTATATTATATTATATTATTAATAATTATCATATTAATTATTAATAATTAAAAACTAAACTTTTATTTACAATTAGATTTATATTAAAAATCTAAAGGCGATTATTATAATTATAATTTAAATCTTAGTTTAATTGTTTTATCATATTTTAATCTTTAAAAAATTTTTATAGATTTGGAAGGTTAACAATTGAAAAGAAGAGGTATAGTAGTATTTTTCATAGTTTTAATTGGCACCATATTAGGAGCAATTCTTGGTCATGTTTTAAAGGATATTGTTCCAATATTAGATCAAGGATTAAAGGTTGGAACAAATAATTTAGGTTTGAATTTATATTTGTTTGATGTTAATTTTAGCATCCATGTTAATATAACTTTAGGTGCTATTATAGGGTTGCTTGTTGCTTTCTTATTATCAGATGTATTTAGAAGAAAATAAAAAGATAAAATTAATTTTAGCCTCTGCTTCTCCACGAAGGACAGATATATTAAAATTATTTCAAATTAATTTTGAAGTAATACCTCCTTTTAATTGTTTAGAAGAAAAATTAATTAGTCCGTATGATACTGTTATAAAAAACAGCATAAAAAAATCTAAAAATATTTTTGATTATGTTAAAATTAATAAATTACCAATTTTAGATAGTAATAATTATAATGATATTTTAATTTGTAGTTTTGACACAGTTGTTTATTTTAAAAATAAATATTATTTAAAACCAAATGATACGAATGAAGCAGAAAAATTCTTGATTGATTTTTCTAATAAAACTCATAAAGTTATAACAGGTTTTTGTATTTTAAGTTTAAATACTAATGTTATGAAAACAGATGTAGATGAAACCAAAGTAACTTTTAGAAAATTAAATAAAGAGGATATTAATTGGTATTTATCAAAGGAATATGTTTTAGATAAAGCTGGAGGTTATGATATTAATGGATTAGGGGCGTTTCTTGTTAAAAAAATAAATGGATGTTTTTATAATGTTGTGGGTTTACCAATTTATAAGTTTTTAAAAAATTTAAATAATTTAGGGTATAATTTATATAATTTTTAATTTTTTTTATTAATTTTAATTTAATTATTTTATTATTTAAAAAGATAATGACTTTAAATTTTTTTATATATTTTTTTAATTTTTTTTATTTTTTAGCAAATTAATAAGTATTTAAGACTAATTAAGGAGAGTAGATGTTTGATTTTTTTCTAAATGTAGTTGGAAGAGACATGGGTATTGATTTAGGAACTGCTAACACATTAGTTTATGTAAAGGGGAAAGGGATTGTTCTTGATGAGCCATCTATTGTTGCTATCGATAAAGATACGAATAAAATTCTTGCAGTTGGTAAGGAAGCAAAAAGAATGGTTGGAAGAACTCCTGGAAATATTGTTGCAATAAGACCATTAAAAGATGGTGTAATTGCCGATTTTGAAACTACAGAAAAAATGCTTAGGTATTTTATACAAAAAGTTCATAAAAATGTAGCATTTGCAAGGCCAAGGATTGTAATTTGTGTCCCTTCAGGTATAACTGCTGTTGAAAGAAAAGCAGTAGTAGAAGCTACCGAACAAGCTGGAGCTAGAGCAGCTTATATTATTGAAGAGCCACTTGCTGCAGCAATTGGTGCAGATTTACCTGTTAACGAGCCAACAGGTTCAATGATTGTTGATATAGGCGGTGGGACATCAGAAGTTGCTGTAATTTCTTTAGGAGGAATAGTTGTTAGCCAGTCCTTGCGTATAGGTGGAGATGAAATGGATGAAGCAATTACCTATTATTTAAAAAAGGAACATAATTTACTTCTTGGAGAAAGAACATCAGAAAAAGTTAAAATTGAAATAGGCTCTGCTTTTCCACTAGAAAATGAAGAAAAAATGGAAATAAATGGTAGAGATCTTGTTACAGGACTACCTAAAACGATTATAATTACCAGTCAACAAATTAGAAAAGCATTAGAAAAAACAATAACAGATATAGTTAATTCAATAATTGAAGTATTGGATGTAACTCCTCCTGAACTTGCTTCTGATATAATGAAAAGAGGAATAGTTCTTAGTGGTGGGGGTGCTTTGCTTAAAGGACTTTCTGAAAGAGTAAGCAGGGAAACTCATTGCCCTGTTTATCTTGCTAATGATCCTCTTGCATCAGTTGCCTTAGGAGCAGGAAGATGTGCAGAAGATTTTAATACTCTTAAAAGATATTTAAAATATACAAAAAAATAATAGAAATAATAACTTAAAATAAACCAAACTTATTTTATTATTAATGTTATTAATGTATTAATATTAATTAATAATTATTACTGATATTATTAGGTTAAATGCCATCTCCAAGAAACAATATAAAAAATATAATAATTATAAGCTTAATAGTAATAATATGTTTAATAGTCATTACAGCTAGTTTTAAAGATGCTAATTTTATAAAAAACTTTAAAATTAAAACTTTAGATATATTTAAACCCTTACAGGAAAAGATATTTATTGCTTTTCAACCATTAATTAATGGAATAAACAAGATAAAAAATTTTTTTGGAATTTCTGCAAAATTAAAGCAGCTTGAGGATGAAAATGCAAAGCTTCTTCAAAATTATAGTGAAAATATTAATTTAAGAATAGAAAATAATTCTTTAAGGCAGCTTCTTAATATAAAACAAAGAAATAATTACAAAACAGTTGCAGCCAAAGTGATTGGCTATAGTGAGGAAAAGTGGCAATCAGAAATTACTTTGAATGTTGGTAAAAATGATGGTGTTATTGAAGGTATGTGTGTTATTAATGAAAAAGGTTTTATTGGTGTTGTAATATTAAGTGCAAGTGATTCTTGTAAAGTTAGGCTTTTAAATGATCCTCAAACAAGTATTGGTGCTAGATTACTTTCTTCAAGAAGCTTAGGTGTTGTTGAAGGCAGCTCAAATAAAAAAATATTTTTAAATTATATTCCAAAGGATGAACTAATATATAATAGCGATATTGTAATTACATCAGAGTTTGGAAAATATATTCCTCCTGATATACTCATAGGCGCAGTAAAAAAAGTTGAAACTTCAGAAAGTAATCCATATAAAATAATAGAAGTTGAGCCTTTTGTTAATTTTAGAACTGTTGAAAATGTTTTAGTAATACTTGAATGGTAAGAATGGTAATTATTATGATGGTTATATTTTAGTTATATTTTTAATTTAGAAGTTAATATAAAAATGGTTTTAAATTAGAACATTATTATTTATGAAAATTTTTTATAAATTTATCGATATTATTATTTTAATATTTTTTATAATACTTCAAATAGTTTTTGCCCAGCAACTTAAATTATATTACTTAAATTTTGATTTTTTGCTAGTAATAATAGTGGCTATAACTTTTAAAGAAGGATTAACCCAAGGTATGATATATGGTTTTTTTGCTGGTATAATTTTTGATTTACTTTCTAGCAAGATTATTGGGATATCACCTTTAATATTATCATTGGATTCTTTTATTATTGGGAAGTTAATACAAGCAGGTTTAAGACCTAAAATTCAAAGTTATATTTTTTCTGTTTTTATAATCTCTGAAATTAATACAATAACGATTAATTTAATTTATTATTTATTTGGATTTAATTTTGATTTTATTACTATTAGTGTGGATTTATTATTAAATCCCGTTTGTAATATTATATTAATATTTATAATTTTTCCTTTGATGAGGGTAAAATTTTCAGGAGATGAATTAATTGAATATTAATTCGAATAAAAGATTAATATTTACTGGTTATTTAGTAATAGTGGTAGCTGTTATATTAATATTAAGGTTATATTTTCTCCAAGTAATGAGTGGGGATGTTTATGCGGAGGTTGCTGCCCAAAATATAACAAGGGTAAGATCCACAGCTGCGCCTAGAGGAAATATTTATGATAGGAATGGAAAACTTCTTGTTGAAAGTATCCCATCAGTTGCTGTTGCTGTTGATCCCTACACTGTCTTAAAAAGAGATGACGTCCTTACTACTTTAAGCTATAAACTTGGTATCTCATATTTTGATTTAAAAAATAAACTTGAGAATACAAAAACTACATACATTGATAGAGTAATTATTAAACAAAATATTGACAAGGAGACGATGATTTATTTAAAGGAAAATTCACAAAATCTCCCTGGAGTTGAAACAGTAAATGTATTTTTAAGAAAATATGATTATGGATATCTCGCATCCCATATATTAGGATATACTGGTGAAATAAATGAAGAAAAATTAAAGCAGCAAAAAAGCTCTGATTATGAAGGTGGCGATCAAATAGGACTTACAGGAGTTGAAGAGCAATATGAAAGTGTTTTAAGGGGAATTAAAGGTAAAATTGTTTATGAAGTTGATCCTCTTGGTAGACCTACAAATATTGTTGAACAAACTAATTATGTACCTGGAAATGATCTTTACCTTACTATAGATATTGAACTGCAAAGATACGTAGAAGAAACTTTAAATAACCAGTTGCAATCTATAAGACAAAAGAAAATCCCTAAAACTAATGATTATTATAAGGCTAGTAGCGGCTCTGTGGTTGTTTTAGATGCAAAAACAGGAGAAATTCTTGCAATGGCTAGCAACCCAACTTATGACCCAAGTGTTTTTACGGGAGGCATATCAAGTTCTGATTGGCAAAGATTAAATGATCCAGTAAATAATTTTCCATTAAATAATAGAGCAATAATGGGGGCACCTCCAGGTTCAGTATTTAAATTAGTAACAGCTTATGCTGGATTAAGTGAAGGAGTTATTAATCAAAATTCAATAATAACTTGTTCAGGAACATGGTATGGTTTAGGAAATGATTACCCAAAATTTTGTTGGAATAGGGGAGGTCATGGTAGTTTAAATATTTTAGGAGCTTTGCAAAATTCATGTGATATTTATTTTTATGAGACAGCACTTAGGTTATATTTAAAAAACAAAAATCAAGATGAACTTTTACAAAAATATGCAAAACTTCTTGGTTTTGGTAGCCAAACTGGGGTAGATTTACCTAATGAAAGCGCTGGTGTAATTCCTGATAAAGCATGGAAAAAAGAATATTTTAAAAATGATAAAGCAAATTCTGTATGGTTTCCTGGTGATACTGTAAATATGGGAATTGGACAAGGAGATGTTTTAATAACTCCCCTTCAGCTTGCGAATGCATATATGACTTTTGCAAATAGGGGTAAACAAATTACTCCACATGTTTTAAAAGAAGTAAAAGATGAAAATGGTGCAAATTTAATGGATTCCTCACAAATACAAAGTAATTTTAAAAACATTGACCTTGATCAAAATAATGTAAATTTAATTGAAAAAGGGTTAAGTCTTGTAACAAAACAAGGTACTGCGTCAGGGGCATTTAGAAATTTTCCGTTAGACAAAATTTCAGTTGCTGGTAAGACAGGAACAGCAGAATTTGCAGGACACCAAGATTATGTTTGGTTTGCAAGTTATGCACCAATAAACAATCCCCAGTATGTTATAGCAGTTATGATAGGGGAAGCTGGGGGTGGTGGTGCAGATGCTGCACCTGTTGCAGAGAAAATTTATGAATATTTATTTCATATTGAAAATCAGCAGCAAGTTCATTCAATTGAAAGCTTTGGTGATTAAATGGGAAGACATTCAAAGAATATTATAATTAAAAATAATTTTATAAGTGAAGAGTTTGAAAAACTTAATTTAAATGAATCGAAAAATAAGTCTTTTAAGTTTGATATATTACTTTTTTTATGCGTAATTATTTTATCTGGATTTGGTGCTTTAATTATTTATAGTGCTACAAAATATAGTCTTCCTTCAAATGATTCAATGTTTTATTTAAAAAAACAGCTTATTTTTCTTGCAATATCAATGGTATTATTTGTAATATTTCTTTCTTTTGATTATAGGAAATTAAAGAAAATATGGATTATAATTTATTTAATAAATATTATAAGTCTTGTAAGTGTTCTCGTTATAGGCTATGCAGTAAATTCAAATAAAGCTTGGATTAATTTAAAATTTACTTCAATTCAACCTTCTGAATTTTCTAAAATATTATTAGTAATTTGTTTGTCAGCTGTTTTTTCAAAATGGAGAACAGAGAAAAAAAATATTATTGGGTTTAAAAAGGTAATTTTATCAGCATTTTTAGCTTTCTTAACCATATTTTTAATTTTAATTGAACCTGATTTTGGTCAAGCAATAATATTTTTTTTAATTTATACGGGGATGCTTTTTATTTCTGGAGCAAATATTTTATATGTTTTGGGTATGATTGTTATTACTGTTTCAGGGGTGTTTTTAGGTTTAAAATTAAATATAATAAAGCAATATCAGTTAGATAGACTTCTTGTATTTTTAAAGCCAAATGTTAAACCTGAAGGAGCAGGATATAATTTATATCAATCAAAATTAGCAATTGGTTCTGGAAAAATATTTGGTAAAGGTTTATTTCTTGGGCCACAAACAAATTTAAATTATGTTCCTGCTCATCATACAGACTTTATATTTTCAGTTATAGGAGAAGAACTTGGGTTTATAGGTGCGCTAATAGTTTTAATTTTTCTTGTTATTATTGTTTGGAGATGTTTTTATGTTTCAAGACATGCAAGCGATAATTTTGGAACAATGATTGCCGCTGGAGTTGGATTTATAATACTTTCTCAAATGACAATAAATATAGGAATGACAATAGGACTTATGCCAATTATCGGTATAGCTCTTCCATTTTTAAGTTATGGCGGTTCTAATTTACTTACTGTATTTATAGGTATAGCCTTAGTAGAAAATATTTATATGAGAAGAGAAACTAGAAAAGAATATGAAATTGCTTATGAAGATTTTAAATAATAATAATTTTAATAAAATAATTCAAAATAAGATAATGAAAAAGAATGCAAGTAGTACGAATTACAATAATATAAATAACGCAAAAAACACAAAAAAAATTTAAAAATTATTATAGATTA
>Ga0078972_1010969_pt1 | contig 16520 bp, 11 predicted proteins | sample YelNatPaOPGAMG01_FD_67568 | JGI IMG/M metagenome (GOLD analysis project Ga0078972, IMG submission 67568) | Hot spring thermophilic microbial communities from Obsidian Pool, Yellowstone National Park, USA - OP-RAMG-01 (SPADES assembly) (version 2) | ecosystem: Environmental > Aquatic > Thermal...
GGTTTAGGATAGTATCAGGAGATAAAAGGGAAATAGCACTGGCGACATAAGAAAAGAAAAGGAATAACTGGAAAAAGTAACAAAAAATATGACAAGAAGTTAAAAAAAGAGAAAGAAAAAAAAGAAAAGAAAAGAAAAAGTAAGAAAGAAAGTAAAGAAAAAAAGAAGGAAGATTTAAAAAAGTCAAAAATAGGGTCAAGAATAAAGAATTTTCCTATTTTTTGCACAGGCTCACGCTGGGGAGAGAGGATTTTTTTTAAATTAGAAATTGGAAATTGAGAATTAAGAAATGCATTGTTTAAAAGGGAAGAAATGAATTCCCCTCGCCCTTTGATGGGAAAGGGGGAAGGGGAGAGCGTGATTAAAAAAATTAAAAATTATCAATTTTTATTTTCCCCCTTTTCAGAGCCTGTGCAAAAAACAAATTTTTAATGAAAAAATTTTTTAAAATGATATAATTGGTAAAAAACAAAGGAGGCACAAAAATGTCGTATTTCAAAGAACCAGACAGAAAGCAGTTAAGGTGGCAAACAATAGACATAGAGAAATTAATACCAGAGGGACATAAAGTAAGATTTTTTTGGGAAATATGTAAAAAGTTAGATTTAACAAAATTATATGAGAGATATAAAATAACAGAAGAGAGTAACGGTAGACCGGCATACGATCCAAGAATGATGTTATGTTTGTTAATATATGCAGCAGAAGAAGGGATAACAAGTAGCAGAGAGATAGCAGAAGAATGCAAGATGAGGGCAGATTTTATGTGGTTATGTGGGGGATTAGAGCCGGAATATAGAGCGATAGCATATTTCAAGGCAGAACAAGGAGAAGGGATAAAAGAGGCATTTTGTGAAGTAGTATTGGCATTAAAAGAAGCAGGATTACTAAAAGGTAGAATATATTATCAAGATGGGACAAAAATGAGGGCAAATGCGTCAAAGAGTAGTTTTAGGAAAAAGAGTGAGATAGAATTGAAGATAGAATCAGCGGAAGAAGCATATAAGACAATAATGGAAGAAAAATGGGAAGATGAAGAGGAGAAAAAAGAAGTGGTAGGAAGGATAGAAAGAGAAAGGAAGAAATTGGATGAGGCGTTAAAAACAGCGAGAGAGATAATGGAACGGAGAGAAAAAAGGGCTGAAGAGAAATATGGGAGAAAATGGTTAGAAAAACAGGGGGAGGCGAAAGCATCGTTAACAGATACAGGATGTAAATTTATGAAATACGGAAAAGAAAAAATACCTGCGTATAACGCACAGATATGTATGGAAAAAGAAAGCGGGATAATAGTTGGAGCGGAAGTAAATGCGAATCCAACAGACACATGGAGTTTAATACCAATGTTAAGAGAGGTAAAAAAGAATTTAAGAAAGGGAGTGTTAGAAAATTACGGAGTAGATGGAGGATATTATAGTAATAAAAACATAATGGAAGGGGAAAAAGAAGGGATAAAAAACCTATTGATAAATATAAAAAAGAATAACAAGAGCAAGGAAAAGGAGACGCAGGAAATGAAGAGGAAGTTAGAGGAAGAAGGAAATAAAGAAATAATAAGGAAGAGGGGGATAATAGAGAAGATATTTGGGAATATAAAGGAGAATGAAAATAAATTTAGGAAGTTTAGATTAAGAGGGCTGAAAAAAGTGAATATAGAGTGGAATATAATATGTATAGCATATAATATAATGAAATGGTTTAGGATAGTATCAGGAGATAAAAGGGAAATAGCACTGGCGACATAAGAAAAGAAAAGGAATAACTGGAAAAAGTAACAAAAAATATGACAAGAAGTTAAAAAAAGAGAAAGAAAAAAGAGAAAAGAAAAGAAAAAGTAAGAAAGAAAGTAAAGAAAAAAAGAAGGAAGATTTAAAAAAGTCAAAAATAGGGTCAAGAATAAAGAATTTTCCTATTTTTTGCACAGGCTCGTTTGTGGGAGAGAGGGAAGGAGAGAGGGGGCGATTGCATTCAAGTCAACTATTGCATTTCATTACCCTTCCATAAAAATGAAGAGCGAAAGTAAGATATACAAAAAATCGGACTTTTTGTCAAGTTAGGTTCCATTTAGTACTATTTTAATTTTGCTCATCAAATTTTGACAGGAAACTTATATTCTAAAATAAAAACGCCTATTTTATTTGGCTTTTTTATTTATCCTTTTTGGCACAGGAATTGCTTATAATTTTTACGATACTTTAAATTAAAGGAGGTCTTTTATGAGGCAACCGAGTAAAAGATACGACCCAAAATTTATAAAAGCAGTTTTAAGAAAAGATGATGCAGTTTCTAGTGAAAAATTAATGAAAAAAATAAACAAAATTGCGAAAAACTATTTTGGCAAAAAAGGAGAAACAAAGTATGGGGAGTCGGGGAGGGCTGTATTCTTTTTTGTGAGTGATTTAAATAAAGGAAACATAGATAGTTTTATAAATAAAATGGAGAGGTTAAGTGATAAAACAGGGTTTATTTATGAGGTATTTATAAAAAATTAAATTTTGGAGTTAAAATGAGAGTAAAAAAGCAGAACAATGATATTTTTTTATTTAAATTTTCTTTCATATATGATGCTTCCCTCTTCTCCCTGCAGCATATTCCGGATATCTTTTGTAAAGTTATTTTATTAATAGAAGGAAGAGAAAAAATGTGAAAAATAAACAATTGAATTAAATAGAATAATAAAGTAAAATAGTAAAAAAATTTAATTATAAATTCAAGGAGAAAATCATGGATAACAAAGAATTATTGAAAAATTACTTAAGAGAAATTTTTCAATTTGATTTTTCAGAACTTGATTTTGGTATTTATAGAATAATGAATTATAAACGAAAGGAAATAAAAAATTTTATAGAAAACGATTTAATAAATGCGGTTGATGAAGAATTTAAAAAATACAAGACCATAAATCAAAAAGAATTAATCAAAAAATTAGAAGAGAAAAAATTAGAAATAAAAAAAATTGAAAAAGAATTAGGTGAACAAATTTTAAAAAACGATATCATTGATCCAAAATTTAAAGATAAACCATTTGCCAAAGAATATGAAAAACTAATAAACCAAATGGAACAAATTGATGTGGCTGAAGAAATTCAAAATCAAGTATTTAACGACCTTTACAATTTCTTTTCTCGTTATTATGAAGATGGCGATTTTATTTCAAAACGGCGTTATGGGCGTTTTGATAAATACGCAATCCCCTATAATGGTGAAGAAGTCAAACTTTATTGGGCAAATTATGATCAGTATTACATAAAAACAGGAGAAATTTTTAAAAATTACGAATTTGAATCAAGTGATTACCGTTTCATTTTTAAAACAACAGTTATTGATGTCCCTGTTGGAAATAAAAAAAGCGATAAAAGATACTTTTTTTTAGCAGAAAACGAGCCAGTAAAAATAGAGGGTAAAACCATAACTATTAATTTTGAATATAGCCCTCGGGAGGATAGAGATTTAAAAAATTATGAATTAAAAATCAACCAAGGTGAAAGCAAAAAAAGTGTTATTAACCAAGAAATGCTTAATGAATCCATCAAAGAAAAAATACTGGAAAAAATAAAAAATAATTATATAAAAAAAATACTTTGTGAAATTGAAAAAGAACAGAAAGGCGAAGATGAAAAAAATAATAATAAGACATTCTTGGACAAACATATTTTTAAATTTACTAAAAAAATAACGTCTGATTTTTTTATTCATAAAGACCTTAAAGGTTTTCTTGAACGCGAACTTGATTATTTCATAAAAACCGAGGTTATTGATATTGAAAACTTAGATACTGAAAAGGAAATACACTTTGATAAACACATAACGCGGGCAAAGGTTGTTAAAAATATTGGGAAAAAAATCATTGAATTTTTGGCACAAATTGAGGACTTTCAAAAAATGCTGTGGGAAAAAAAGAAGTTTGTACTAAGGACTGAATATGTGATAACCACTGACCATATACCAGATGAATTCTATGATGAAATCGTTGAAAATAAAGAACAACTAAAAGAATGGGAGGAATTGGGTTTGGGGAAAATAAAAACCAAAAAGGATTTAATTGATAAAAAATTACCCGTTGATACAAAGTACTTTTCACCCGAATTTAAAGAAAAATTGCTTGAAAAAATAACTGAAAAAGACAATCTTGATGACTTACTCGATGGTGTATTAATTAAAAGTGAAAATTGGCAAGCGTTGAATTTGCTGTTGGAAAAATATAAAGAAAAAGTGCAATGTATTTACATTGATCCACCTTATAATACCGGTTCCGATGGTTTTTTATATAATGATAAATACAAACATTCAAGTTGGTTGACAATGATGGAAAATAGATTGAGTTTTGTAAGGGAATTCATGAAAGATGATGGAGTTATTTTTGTGAGTATTGATGATAATGAAATAAGTAATCTTTATAATCTAATGAGAGGTTTTTATTTTGAAGTTGAAAAGTTGAAAATAAAAATGAGAAATCCGGCTAGACAACTAACACAAAAATCTATTTTCCAAAAGTCAATAGAGTATTGTTTGACATTTTCAAAATCAGAAAAAACATCTATAAAAAAGAAAAAAGTTGATTATGATTTTTCAGAATATAGGTTAAAAATTAAAGAAAAGGATAAGCCATTCAAAACTTTTACAGTCGGAAAATACAAAATAGAATGTTTCAGACCTGACCAATATGAGATAATTGAATGTAGTGAGATAAATGATCCTAATATTGTTAAGCCTATTTCTATAAGAGGAAAAATCAAAACCGCTCAATTTACAGGAAAATTTTATGAAGAAAATTTAAGACCATTATTCGTAAAAGAAAATAATTATAACTATTTATATAAAGTTTATGATATGGGGGATGATGGTTTTGGTTTCAGATATATAAAAAATCCAGATGAGAAAACAATAAATGCTGTCTATTATCAGGGTGTTCCTTTAAAGATAAGAAAGGAATTAAATAGTGCTCAAAAAGAAATTTCATATTTTGATTTCTACGATTTTGAGAAGGACATGAATAATGAAAGCAAAATAATAAGGAATATGGGACTTATATCTCTACAATCAATTAAACCGATAAACTTTATAAAATTTTTGATTAGTATGATTGAAGAAAATAGAATTTTTATATCGGACTTCTTCGGGGGTTCAGGCACAACTGCTCATGCAGTTATGAAACTTAACAAGGAAGATGGTGGCAAAAGGAAATTCATTCTTGTAGAGATGGCAGATTACTTTGATACGATTATTATTCCGAGAATGAAAAAAATTGCTTATTCTTTTAATTGGAAAGATGGAAAACCACAGGATGAAGATGGTATTGGAGTTTTTTTAAAATACCAGTATCTTGAACAATACGAAGATACACTCCATAATATTGAGTTTTCCAAGGAAGAAAAGGCGGCTATGCTATTTGAAAACTTGGATGAGGATGCAAAATCAGAGTACTTGATGAAATATATGCTCAAATTTGAAACAGAGGGAAGCGCGTCGTTACTTGATATTAAAAAATTTGAAAAGCCGTTTGAGTATAAATTAAAAATAATATATTCAGGAAAAAGAGAAGAGATTGTAAATGTGGATTTAGTAGAAACTTTTAATTATTTGATTGGGTTAAAAGTAAATAAATACAAATTTTTAAAAGAAAATAAAAGAAAATACGTATTTGTTTTTGGAGAACGGGCTGGTAAAAAAACTGTGGTGGTTTGGAGAGAAACTAAAAATTTAAACATAAAAGAAGACAAAGATATCATTGAATCAAATTTAAAGCATTTTAATTATGATGAAATATACATAAATGGTGATAATGCCATAAATAATGCAAAACTCATTGAAAGCGAATTTAAAGCACTTATGGGGGTTTAAAAAATGCATCTTGAAAAATACCTCGTACTTAATAAATACATTGTTTCTTTATTTGGTTTTAAAAATTTTTCCGAATTGCGTGAGGAACTTAAAAATACGAGAGAGGGTTTTGATAATGATGGAAAAAGTTATTTTGTTGATGTTTTAATTGGGCTTGAAAATTTGAAACTGGATATTAATGAACTTTTACGGTATGATGCGGCAATAAAAGAATATACGGAACGATTATCAAAAAAAAGGCGTGCCCCCATTGTTCTCAAGTATTTTCAGTATCTTGCAATTTTGTTTGCTGAAATTTACTTTGATTTTTATTTTAATAAAAAAAAGATATTTTTAAAAGAATTAAATTCATTTTTAGAAAATTATAGGAAAAACGAAAATGTTGAGATTTCTGATTTTGAGGAAGAAGACCTAAAAAAGATTGCCTATTGGATGGCAACTGGTAGTGGGAAAACACTGATTATGCATATTAATTACTGGCAATTTTTAAAGTACAACACAGAACACATTGATAACATAATTTTAATAACTCCAAATGAAGGATTGTCAAAACAACATGCTTTGGAACTGGGAAAAAGCGGGATTCAGTATTTATTATATACAGAAAATACAAATAATAATATGTTACATGATAAAATTTTCATAATTGATATACATAAATTGACTGAAGTAAAAAAAGGGCAAGGGGTTCAAGTTGATATAAGTTTTTTTGATGGGAAAAATCTTGTTTTCATTGATGAAGGGCACAAAGGACAAAGCACTGAGGAACAAAAATGGAAAAAATTACGAGAAAAATTAGGGAAAAACGGATTTTTGTTCGAATACAGTGCAACCTTTGGACAAGTTATAAATGAGAATAATACAGATTTACTTAATGAATATGCAAAAGCCATTATTTTTGATTATTCCTACAAATACTTTTACACAGATGGTTATGGCAAGGATTTCTTTGTTTATGAGGTAGAAACAAGTCAACAGGAAACTATGGGGGAAACAATACTGGTTGCAAATTTGATTTCATTTTATGAACAAATGGTTCTTTATGAGGAGTATGAAGAAAAATTAAAGCCGTATCTCATTGAAAAACCGCTATGGGCATTCGTTGGAAGTAAAGTTACAGGAGCAGGGCTTGACTCAGACTCAGATGTTCTCAAAGTTGTTTTGTTTTTAAAAAAAATTTATGAACAACCTGATTTTTTAAAAGAAAAAATAGAGCAAATTTTAAAAGGGAAATCGGGATTAAAATTTAATGGAGAAGACATATTTAAAAATAAGTTTGAGTATTTTAGGGAAAAAAAGTTAAATGTGGGTAAATTAATTGAAAAAATTTTTAATGCAAAAATAGGTAATTTTAGTTTTTATGAACTAAAAAAAACAGAAGGGGAGATTGGATTAAAAATTGGGGAATCAGATTTTTTCGGAGTTATAAACATAGGGGATGTGGATAAATTTAAAAAACTACTTGAAGAAAAGAAAATTGAGATAAAAACAGATAATTTTTCAGATTCGTTATTTGAAAAAATTAATGAAAATGATTCCAAAATAAATATACTCATTGGTTCCAAGAAGTTCATTGAAGGTTGGGATTCCTGGCGTGTTTGTTCAATGGGGCTAATAAACATGGGAAGCAGTGAAGGACCTCAAATAATTCAATTATTTGGCAGAGGGGTGCGTTTAAAAGGAAAAAATTTTTCATTAAAAAGAAGTAGTGACAATTTTTATTGGCTCAAATCATTGGAGACATTGAACATTTTCGGATTAAATGCCGAATATATTAATGCTTTCCTTGAATCAATACGCAAAGAAGAAGTTGAATTTGTGGAATTGGAATTTCCAATTACAATAATGGAAGAAAAAAGATGGAAAAACAATCTTATTACTTTAATTCCTGCTGAAAATTTCAAATTTGAAGAACAGTATTTTTTTGAACTTTGTTATAATGAAAATGTGGCAAATCGTGTAAAAATTGATTTACGGCCAAGGGTAAGAGTTGCACATGGTTTAGATGAAACAGAAGAAATTGATATCGCCGAGAAGGAATTTAGAATAAAAAAATATGCTAACTTGTTGGATTTTGATGACATTTACATAAAATTATTAGAATTTAAAATTAATAAAAATTATACGAATTTGATAATTAAAAAGGAAACAATAAAGGAACTTTTTGAAAATAGTATTGGGACTATTTATGTGGATAATCCTAATTTGGTATTTAAAAAATTTGATGATTTAAAAAATCTGAACGAAATTGCGTTAATGTTGTTAAAATCCTACATTGAAAAATACTATTACACAATGTTGAAAAAGAAAGAAACAGAGAATTTAGAAAATACTTATTTACTAAAGGAGGACGCAAATTTAAGTTTTAATTACTATAAATTAAAAATAGAAATCCCAAATGATGAAAAAGAAAAGAAGGAAAGAATGATTTTGATAAAAAAAATTAAAAAAATTATTGAAAATATTGATAAATATTTTGAAAAAGACATAGAAGAAATACCGGCATTGCATTTGGATGAACACATTTATACGCCATTATTGGTATATGATGAAAACAAAGATTTTATAATTTCGGAACCGGTAAAATTAAATGAAGGAGAGACCAAATTTATAATAAAATTGAGAGATTTTATGAAAAAAAATAAAAAATTAAATAAGGATGTTTATTTGCTAAGGAATTTGAGTAAAAGAGGTATTAATTTTTTTCATAAAGCCGGATTTTATCCTGATTTTATGATGTGGGTTATTAATAAAGAAAATAATGAACAAACCCTGGTTTTTTTAGACCCAAAAGGAATTCGTAATTTAGGAAGTTGTAAAGATGAAAAAGTTCAATTGCATAGAACCATAAAGGAAACAGAAACAGAAATTAATGAAAAAAATCCAGATAGCCCAATAAAATTAGAATCCTTTATTCTATCAGTGACTGATTATGATGATATTAAAGATGTCTTTGACGATGGAAAAAAGACAAAGGCGGAATTAGAAAAATGCCATATTTTATTTTTGAATGATGATGATTTAATTGAAAAATTATTTAATATGATTGAAAAAAAATAAAGTGAAGGGACAATCATGGAAAATACGATTGACTGGAAAGAAAAAATAATTAATGAACCATTCCGTATTTCTAATGAACAAGAACAAATTGTAACATCGGAAGAAAAGAATATACGTGTGGTAGCAGGTCCTGGAACTGGGAAAACAGAAACACTGACTCGGCGTATTCTTTACTTACTAATTTGTAAAAATGTGGAACCTAAAAATATTGTTGCATTTACTTTTACTGAAAAAGCAGCCCAAAGTATGAAAAGCAGAATTTATAGAAGAATTAAAGAATTTGAATTAAATGATTTATATGATAAATTGGGGCAAATGTTTATTGGGACCATCCATAGTTTTTGCCTTAAATTGTTGCAAGAGCATTATGATTATGGTAATTATGATGTACTTGATGAAAACCAGGAAATGGCGTTTATAATAAAAAATGGATTCTCTTTAGGATTTAGTAAAGAAAAATATAATGAAGAGTGTGAAAATTTTTTTAAAACGACTAATTTAATTTACGACGAAGGATTAAATAAAAATGAACAATTGAAAAAAAATGATTTTTATACACAATTTATTAAATTTGAAGAATTATTAAATAAAAATAAATTACTTACTTTTAGCAAGATAATTGATTTGGCAGTCGAAAAACTTGAAAATGAAAACACAATTGATTTTATTGATTACTTATTTGTTGATGAATATCAGGATATAAATAAACGACAGGAAAAACTTATTAAATTAATTGGAAAAAATTCAAATGTTTTTGTTGTTGGGGACCCTCGCCAGTGTATCTATAAATGGCGTGGCTCAGATGAAACTTATTTTAATAAATTCTTGAATGAGTTTAAGGGCGCAAAATCATTTGATTTAATCAGTAATAGGCGTAGTGTGAATGAAATAGTTGAAGTTTCAAATGAATTGAATGGAAAATTTAAAATTTCATCACTGAATACTGGTTATCCTGCTTTAGAATGTGAAAGAAAGGAAAATGGGAATGCTTTATTAGTTGAATTTTTACATGTGAAAGATGAGGCAAATTGGATAATTAAACAGATAATTAATTTAAAGCAAAAGAATAATTTGAAATACAGTGATTTTGCAATTTTATTAAGAAGTGTAAAAACTTCTGCGACACCTTTCATTAATGCAATGAAGAAACAAAAAATACCATTCATTATTGGTGGTAAATACGGTTTATTTAATTATGATGAGGCAAAAACGCTTGCCTTAATTTTTTGTTGGTTTTGGAATAAAGGTTTTTGGAATCAAGATGAGTATAATAAAAATGAAAAAATAGAAAGAAATAAATTATTAGATGAAGCAATTAAATTATGGGCTGAAAATGTTAATAGTATTGATGAAAAAGAAGTTAAGAAAGAATTAGAAAAATTAATGAATGAAATAGAGAGTTATAAAAATTTAAAACAAATTTTTGATAAAATTTTAAATATATTTAATTATAAAAAATTAGATAACCAGAAACCAGAACATGCTTCTATTATTGCAAATTTGGGAAGTTTTAGTAGATTATTAACAGATTTTGAATCAATAAGTAGAAGAGTAGATGGGAATATAAAATTTAATAATAATTTTTTTAAAAATTTATGCTATTACTTAAATAATTTTGCCAATTCATCTTACTCATATCAGCCAGTTGATGATATTCGAGATATTGATGCAGTTAATTTATTAACCATGCATCAAGCAAAAGGACTTGAATGGCATGTTGTTTTTGTTCCTTGTTTGGTAAACCTTAGATTTCCTTCGGAAAAGTTGAGAGAATATCAGCAAGGTTGGTTAGATAAAATTAAAAATGAATTTATTGATAATGAAACGTATTTTAGATATTTAGGAAATAACGATGATGAACGAAAATTATTTTATGTTGCCATAACAAGACCAAAGGATTTATTAATTGTTTCTTATTTTAAAAAGTATGAAAAAAAATCAACAAAAAAAAGTATTTTTGTCAAAGAAATAGAGGGGAAATGTAGAAAATATGATTATAAAAACGATATTAAATTGGTAATAAATAAAAAAGATGAAGTCAAAAATGAATTAGTGTCATTTTCAATTTCGGAAATTTTAACCTATTTGAAATGTCCGTTTTTTTATCAATTAAGAGAATTGTGGGGTTATAAACCAGGATTAAACGAATTTATTAATTATGGAAAATCAATGCATTTTTGTTTGCATCAAATAATTAAAACATATAAAAATAGCAAAAAATCCGATTTAATAAAAATAGTGGATGAAGTTGTTTCTCGGCATTTTTATTTACCTTATAAATCAAGTAAAGAAATAGAAAATAAAGCAATGGAAGCGGTTAAAAAGATTTTAAAAAAGTTTATTAATGAAAATAAAGAACATATTGAAAGAATTGAAGAAACAGAGTCAAGAATTGATTTTCATACCGAGGAGGCATCAATTGATGGCAGAGTTGACGTTATCTTAAAAGAAAATAATAAATATGAACTTTGGGATTATAAAACATCAGATGAATTTACAACATTTGAACATGAAAAATTTCAGGTATTATCCTATGCCTTGAGTTTTTATAAACAAAAAAAATTAGTAGACAAATGCAGAATTGTTTATTTAATGAAAAATGATGATAAAAAAATAAATATTAAGGCAATTGATATTAATGAAAATATGCTACGTGAAACTGAAGAAAAATTAATAAAATATGTAAAGAAAATAAAAAATAAAAATTTTGAAGCCATACCAAGTGAATTTTGTAGAAAATGTGATCAGAAAGAAATATGCAACAAAAAGAAGAGTTAAGAATGGAATATTATGGCATAAAAAAATTTAAATTTAATAAAATAAATAAAAAATGAATAACAAATATTTTTATTTCGCCTATGGCTCAAATATGAGCAAAGAACAGATGAAAAAACGTTGCCCAGATGCAAAACCATTAGGTAAAGCAATTTTAAAGGGATATAAATTTATTATAAATAACCGTGGGGTTGCGACTGTGATAGAATCAAAAGATGATTATGTAGAAGGCGGGTTATACGAAGTGACTAATGATTGTTTGGAATCTTTAGATGGATATGAAGGAGTTTCATCAGGGGATTATGATAAAACAAAATTACAAGTAGAATACGAAAATGAAACTATAGAGGCATATATTTATATAGCAACCTGCGAAAAAGAAAGCAAAAATCCAAGGCAAGGTTATATGAAAACAGTGCTTACAGGCGCAAAGGATTTTAATTTATCAGATGATTATATTAAAATGTATTTAGAAATATATAAATAATAATATTGATAAGTATAAAAAATTAAATTAAAAAGGAGGTATTAATAAATGCCAGATAAAGAAGTTAAAACAATAAAAGATTTGATATATTATCAATATGCAAAAATTATTGCAAAAAGTGCTTTTTTAATTCCTGATGGAGAAAAAGCAAAAAAAGGAAATTATGGATTTATAAAAAATAAATTTCGTGAATTAAAAAATGGTAAAATCTCCTGGCCTGGGATTTTACGAGAGGATTGGCAATTGGTTAAAGCAAAAAGGGAATGCATTTATTGTGGAAGTAAAAAAGATTTACAAAAAGAGCATTTAGTTCCAAAGTCATTACACATAAATTCAAATTGTAGTAAATGCGATAAAATTCAAAATATTCACAATCAGGTTTGGGCATGTAAAGATTGTAATAGTTTAAAAGGAACAAAAGGACTTTGTGAATTTTACAAGGTTAAATTTAACGATGAAAAGAAATTTTATGATTTCATTCCGCAATTAGCAGAAAAAAAGTATTTAAAAATTATTTATTGTTGTCATGAATGCGCTGGGACATTGGATAAAGGGGATTTAAATTGGGATGGGAAATTAGATGTTCTTGATTTAGATTACATACTTCACGATAATGCCTTATAATATGAAAAATGTTCGTAAACTTTTTAAAATAAAAAAATTAAAGAAGGAATTATTATTATGATTATTCAAAAATATTCTGTAAACCAATATCCAGTTCAACATATTTTAACATGGATACAAAGCGGAGAAATAGCTATACCTGAAATACAAAGACCTTTTGTTTGGAGTTCTACACAGGTACGTGATTTTTTTGATTCATTATATAAAGGTTATCCGGTAGGTTATCTTATTGCTTGGAAAAACCCAAATATAAGATTAAAAGATGGAAGTATATCACAAGGGAAACGCATTTTGATTGATGGTCAACAACGGGTAACAGCACTTATGACATCAATATTGGGATATAAAATCATTGATAAAGATTATCAGACAACTAAAATTTCTATTGCTTTTAATCCAATTGAAAGAAAATTTGAAGTCACAAATCCTGCTATAAAAAAAGATGTTAAATGGATAGCTGATATTAGCGAAATATTTAATAATAATTTTAAAATGCATCAATTTGTAAAAGAATATGTTGAAATTAATGGAACAACAGATTTTGATCAAATTTTTGAGGCCATAGAATCATTACGTGGAATAGTAAATAATCCAATTGGTATAATTGAATTAAGTTCTGAACTTGATATAGATACTGTTAATGAAATATTTATTCGTATCAATTCCGCTGGTTTAGTTTTAAGCCAAGCGGATTTTGCTATGTCTAAAATCGCTGTTAATGAGAAATATGGAGGTAATATATTACGTAAAGCCATTGACTATTTTTGTCATATGGCTATTGTTCCTGAATTTTATAATCAATTACAACAGTTAGATAAAGAGTTTATACAAACAGAATATTTTCAAAAAATGAGTTGGTTAAAAGACGAGAATGATAATCTGTATGATCCGCTTTATACAGATATGCTAAGGGTAGCGTTTACTTTTAAATTCAAAAGAGGAAAACTTGAGGATTTGGTAGCATTACTTTCTGGCCGTAATTTTGAAACACGTGAATATGAAGAAAAAATAGCAGAAGAATCATTTAGTAGGCTTTCTGAAGGTATTATGGATTATATGAATGAAAATAATTTTAAAAGGTTTATAATGATAATTCGTTCTGCTGGTTTTATTGATAATTCAATGATACGTTCTCAAAATGCTTTAAATTTTGCTTATATTTTATATTTATTATTACGTGAATTAAAATTTAATCAAGCATTAATAGAAACATTGGTTAGAAAATGGTTTGTTTTATCGGTTTTAACTAGTAGATATTCAGGCTCGCCAGAATCACAATTTGACTTTGACATTAAACAAATCTCACAAAATCCCGAACAATATATAAAAAAAATAATAGAAGCTGAGCTATCAGATGCTTTTTGGAATTTAGGCTTGCCACAACAAATGAATACATCTGTTGCAAGTAGTCCGTCATTTAATGTTTTTTTAGCAGCTCAAGTAAAAATGAATGATAAGGGTTTTTTATCAAGAGATATAACTGTAAGGGAATTAATTGAATTAAAAGGCGATGTTCATCATATTTTCCCAAGAGAATATCTTAAAAAACAAGGTTATAATCGTGGATTTTATAATCAGATTGCTAATTATGTTATGGCTCAAAGCGAAATTAATATAAAGATTGGAGCAAAAGCTCCTAATATTTACTTTCAAGAAATTATTCAACAATGCAAAGGTGGGAAATTAAAATATGGTGGTATTATATCAGTTGAAGAATTACAAAAGAATATGGAAATGCATTGTATTCCAGATAATATAATAAATATGGATGCTTCAAATTATGAACAGTTTTTAGAAGAAAGAAGAAAATTAATGGCAATGAAAATAAAGAACTATTTTTTAAAACTATGATTAAAGAAAGATGTTATAACCTGTTTTGAGCATAGAAAAAATATGATAATTGCGATACGATGATGTTAAAAATGGGGTCTGACCCCAGATTTAACAATATCCGTTTTGACCTTCCCAACATCACCCCATCCTTAACGGCGATGATATTAAAAAATGTAGGTGTCAGAGATATTTTTGAGCATAGACAAAAAAAATAATATTTTGACTTGTCTGTTCTATACAATAATTCAATTATTTTTTCTAACTTCAAAAACAGATAATCATCTGTGTTTTATAATATAAATTATTTTTTATTATTTTGCATATTCCTTAAAATACTCCCCTTTATTGGCTGTGAGTAGTATTAATAGGGGATGAACTGGATGTTTAATCAATTCCCATCTATCATTCTTAAAATCATTATATTTAATACTTTCATAAAAGTCTGCTATCACTGAGGGATTACTTAAGATCCTTAATTTATTATTGTAATAATAAAACAATAATGGTAATATAAATCAATTCTTTTAAAAGGAGGAGACACATGAAAAATAAAATGTTTGTATATGTTTTTGTTATTTTTATTTTTAGTGCTGTGTTATTTATTTCTTGCAAAGGGGATAAAGGTGATACAGGAGCCCAGGGTCCGGCCGGTGCATCAGCAGACAAACAAATTTTTGAAATACAATTTCAAACTGGACTCCACCCTGATTCTGCATATGACGGATGCCAGGATACTTATGTTGTTGACTCAATACCAAATACAAATTTCGGTCAGTGTGGCGGCATGGGTATCGGCATTGACGCCTACGGTAGCATAATGAGGGCTTTCATAAAATTCAGTTTAATTGACCTTTTAGGTAAAAATGTTACCATAAAAGAAGCATATCTTTATTTGTATCCAAATAGCGGGGGCGGGGCAGTAACAATCACAGCGTATAATGTAACTACACAGTGGGCAGAGGGACCTGGAGGATGCGTTGGATACTCGGATGTGCCTCCTGCAACATCATGGATCTATCCTTGGACAAATCAGGGCGGTGATTACGGTACTGCTATAGCCAGTCCGCAATACTTTGATATAAACTCTGGATCAGGCCTACCGATAGTTTTCAAAATTGACGCTGCTGTAGTGCAGGACTGGGTAGACAATCCAACAATGAATAACGGTATTTTGTTAAAAATTTCGGATGAATCAAACTTATCAATGCACTTTTTGAATTTTGCTACATCTGAAGAAGCATCTATTTTATCATTAAGACCAAAATTTGATGTTTTTTATACGAAAACCTAACAAGAAAGGTGTCAGAGCATGCTTTGAGCATAGACAAAACAAGTAGATTGCGATGTGATGATGTTAAGAATGGGGTCTGACCCCAGATTTAACAATATCGCTTTTAGATAAATTTATTAAAATTCAATTTTAGTGTATGATAATATGAAAAATGTCTGCCAAATTTTTAAAGTGTTGCATTATTACTGCCTGTTAATATGTTATGCAAAGGAAAAAGGGGGTAAGATGGGGGTCCTATAAATTCAATTAAACTCATAGAAAATAAACATTTTGCATAAAAGTTGTTTGAAAAATGTGTTGATATTACACAAAAGTCGTTTGAAAAATGTGTTATATTTACACAAATGTCGTTTGACAAATGTGTTAAAATAATGTATGATTTTATTAAAAGAATATAATAGAGGTTTAAAATGTATAGAATTTTATTAGAAGAACTTAAAAAATGGAAAGATAAAAAAAATCGTTTTCCTTTAATTTTACAAGGAGCGAGGCAGACAGGAAAGACATGGTTGTTAAATGAATTTGGTAAAACTTGTTTTGAAGATGTTTTGTACATAAATTTTGAGGGGGAAAGAAATATTAATGAGATATTTGAAAAAGTATCTGATA
>Ga0078972_1010970_pt1 | contig 16519 bp, 13 predicted proteins | sample YelNatPaOPGAMG01_FD_67568 | JGI IMG/M metagenome (GOLD analysis project Ga0078972, IMG submission 67568) | Hot spring thermophilic microbial communities from Obsidian Pool, Yellowstone National Park, USA - OP-RAMG-01 (SPADES assembly) (version 2) | ecosystem: Environmental > Aquatic > Thermal...
GGGGGTTGGGGCGGGCCGGGGGGGGCGGCGCCCGCGGCCCCCGCTTGTGTTTCGGCGGGGGGCGGGGGGGGGCCGCGACCGCGCTCGCCTCCGGCTCGCGGCTAAACAGACGCCGGCAATTGTTTTAATACCGACCCGGTGAGACTCCATGCTCAAACGCCTGGAACTGGTAGGGTTCAAATCGTTCGCGGATAAAACGACGTTCGACTTCGCACCGGGCATCACGGCCATTGTTGGTCCTAATGGCAGCGGCAAAAGCAACATTGTGGACAGCGTGCGTTGGGTGCTGGGCGAGCAGAGCGCCAAGAGCCTGCGCGGCGGCGAGATGGCGGACGTCATTTTCAATGGCTCGGCTTCACGGCGCAGCCTGGGCCTCGCGGAAGTCACCATGACGTTCGACAATAGCCGCCATGTTTTAGCCACGCCCGCCGAGGAAGTGCAGATCACGCGCCGTGTCTACCGCGGCGGCGAGGGCGAATATCTTATCAATCAGCAAATCTGCCGCCTCAAAGACATCAAAGACCTCTTTTTGGGAAGCGGCGCCGGCAGCGACGCCTACTGCATCATCGAGCAAGGCCGCGTCGATGTCTTGTTGCAAGCCTCCACCAAGGACCGCCGTACTATCTTCGAGGAAGCCGCTGGCATCAGCCGTTTTAAAGCCAAGAAACTCGAAACGCTGCGCCGCCTGGAGCGCGTTGATCAGAACGTCGCCCGGCTGCGCGACATCCTCGATGAGGTCGAGAAACAGCTGCGCAGCGTCAAGCTGCAAGCGGCCAAAGCCCAACGCTACCAGGAATATTCCCAGCGCTTGAAGCAACTCCGTGTCGAGTTGGGCTTACGCGAGTTCCACCAGTTGAGCGAACGTCTACATGAAGAGACCACCGTGCTTGAGCGCCTAAAGGCGGAGTTGGCCGAGCAGATGGCCCAGACCGACGCTTGGGAGAAGGAACTTCAGCGCTTTGAAGAAGCCTTGGACCGGCTCGACGCTTCTATCGCCGAACAAGCAGCGGCCAAGTCCAAGGCGTGCGAGCAGATTGCCGGATATGAGGCGACGCTGGCCTCGGAATGGGCCTTGACCGAGGACATCGAAAAAGAGTTGGCGCGGGCGCAGCAGCGGCGTGCCGAGCTGGGCCGGCACATCGCCGCCCTGACGGAATCCGCCGCCCATGTTGGCGAGGAGCTGCGCCAGGTTGAAGCCTCTTGCCAAGCGCAGCGCCGCGACGTGCAAGAGCGCGAAGAACATTTGCAAGCCACCGAAGCGCGCCTGAGTGCCCTGCGCCAACAGGTGCAGCGCGAGGAAAACGAGCACCTGGAGTGTATGCGCCAGGCCGGCCGACTTAAAAACGACGCCATCAGCTACAAGGCCCAGGTCGATAACCTGACGCGCGAACGCCTGCGCCTGTTGCAACGCAGCGAGCAAGCCGCGGAGCACCTTGCTTCGCTCGATGTGGAGTTGCAAGAATTGAGCGCTGCCGAAGCAGAGTTGCAAGCGCGTCTGAGCAGCGCTCGCCAAGCGCTGACCGACCTGCGGCAGGAGCGCGATCGCTTGCGGCAAGTGCGCGATGAAACCACCCAGCGCGCCGCTGACTTGCGCGAGCAGCGTAGCGGCCTGCTCAGCCGCATCGAAGTATTAGAGGGCCTCCAGCGCAGCCACGAAGGGCTGGGTGCCGGCCCGCGCGAGTTGTTCGCCTTGCTCGAACAACCTAATCCCGGCCCGTGGCGCACCGTACTGGGCATTCTTGCCGAGTTCCTCACCGTTCGCCGCGAGTTCGCTCCGCTCATCGATCTGGCCTTGGGGGAACGTGCGCGCAGTTTCCTGGTGCGCGACCCCGATCAACTCGCCCAGGCGCTACGCCAGTGCCGCCAGCCGTTTTCGAGCCGGGTAAGTTTTTTACCGTTGCCGCCGCCCCGTCGGGCCGCAAATGCGACTCGGCCCGCCGCTCCTTCCGTTCCTGCCTCAGCCCTCGCCGCGGCGCAAGGACTGCTACCTCTCCAAGGAGCGCCGCAGCATCCGGGCATCATCGCCTTGGCAGAGCAGGTAGTGCGTTGTGACAACCCGGAACTGGCGGACCTGCCGGCGCGATTGCTGGCCGACACACTGATCGTCCGCGACCTCACTGCCGCGCGCGCCCTGGCGCCCCATCTGCCTGGCTGGCGCTTTGTGACCCTGGGTGGCGAATTGCTCGAGACGGACGGAACTTTGACTGTCGGCGCCCATCACGCCGAAACAGGCATCCTGTCGCGCCGCAGCGAGTTGCACGAACTGCACGAGCAAGTTGCCCAACTGGATCGCCGGCTGAGCGAGTTGGACCGCGACCTGACCGATCTGCGCGACGCGCTGGCGCTGGTGGACAGCCGGGCCGAGAATGGCCAGCAGGAAATCGATGTGTTGTCGGAGCAAGTAGCCGATCTGCGTTCGCGCATCAGCCAACATCGCCAGAAACGTGAAGGTTTGCACGAAGAAGTACAGGTCAGCCGCAGCGAGATTAGCGGCCTGGAGCGCGACATCGAACGGTTAACGCAAGCGTGGCAGCAAGCCCGCGATCAGGCCGCTCGTGCAGATGCCGAAGTGCAACGCCTCCAAGGCCGTCTGGAAGAGGCCAAGTGCGAAATCCGCGAGCACGAATCGCACCGGCAGGAGCGGCAGCAGCAAGCGATGGCGGCGCGCGTCGCCTTGGCCCAGGTGGAAGAACGCCTGGCCGCCCTACGCGCCCGGCATGAGCAGATCGAAGCGGACCTCCGTCAACGCCGTCAAGAAAGCGAGCAGACCCAGCGCCAGCAATCCGCCGCTCTGGCACGCCAACGCGAGAACCTGCAAACGCTCTTGGAGACTTCATCTTCCTTGGCGATCTGTTATGTCCGCAAAGAGGACGCCGAGCGCCAACTCGCCGATTGGACGCGCCAACGCGCTCGACTCCATCAGGAACGCCAGCAACGCAACGAGCAAGCGCAAGCCAGCCGCAGCATTTGGCGCGTCCAACAAGAACAGGCCCACGCGCGTGAATTGAGTGTCAACGACCTGCGCCATCGCCGGGATACACTCTGTGCCCGCTTGTATGAAGACTATCAGTTGGATCTCGCTGCATTGTACCAAGAAACGGCGGCAAACCGAGCCGAGGGCCTAAACGACGAAACGACCGGCGCAGCGCCGGGCCTGCCGCCCTCCCCCCCCGACGCTTCCAGCGCCGCGACGGAAGAAGAGGACCCCAAGGAACCTGCCCTGTCGCCGGAGCAAGAAATCGAGGAACTGCGCCGCAAACTCAACCGGCTCGGCAGCGTCAATCTCGACGCCCTGCAAGAATTGGCGGACCTGGAAGCACGCGCCGATGCCTTGCACATCCAGTACGACGATTTGACCTCAGCCCAAAAAGCGTTGCAGGAAATCATCGCCAAGATCAACGTTGATAGTCGGAAGCTGTTCACTGAGACTTTCGCCGCTATCCGCACGCATTTCCAAGAGTTGTTCCGCAAGTTGTTCGGTGGCGGCATGGCTGACATCGTGCTTGAAGACGAAAATGACATTTTGGAGAGCGGCATTGAGATCATTGCTCGTCCGCCTGGCAAGGAGCTGCGCAGCATCTCGCTGATGTCGGGCGGCGAAAAGACCTTGACGGCGGTTGCACTGCTTTTGGCCATCTTCCGCAGCAAGCCCAGCCCGTTTTGTATTCTCGACGAGGTGGACGCGGCGCTGGACGAGGCCAACATCGGCCGCTTCACGGCGGTGCTGAGGGACTTTCTCGATCAGTCGCAGTTCATCATCATCACACACTCCAAACGCACGATGGCCTGTGCCGACATGCTCTACGGCATCACCATGCAAGAATCCGGCGTCTCGCGGCGGATCGCCGTCCGCTTCGAAGATTGGCCCGATGAGGAAAAGACGGCTGAAGCCAAAGAGGCGTCATAAAAATCGTGGCTGTCGGACCAAACGCCCATGCTGGCCATTAGAGAGAGGCTTTTCCCTTTGGCTTTTCAAGGAATCCGCAAGTCGTCCACCAGCCCTCCCCCACCAGGGGGGAGGGAGAAAAAGCCCCCCACCCCAGCCCTCCCCCACTAGGGGGGAGGGAGAGAGATTGCCCTGCCCCCACCAGAGGGGAGGGAAGAAAAAGGTGCCGTTTCAACTGGGGGCGGTATAGAATGGTTCCTTTCAGCGGAGATGTTCTGAACGGAAAGAGGAAGAAGGTCGATGACGTCAACGGTGTCGTATCATCCCGATTTTCCGCCAGAGGACGGGCCGAGGGCGCGTTGGGAAGGCGACTTGCTGGCTCGCTATCAGAGCATCGTCGACGCCCCCCATCTCGATTGGACGCGACACTATCGCAAGCTGCGACTGCTGGGCAGCGGCGGACAAGGCGTGGTGTTCCTCTGCGAAGCCCAGGGCGCCGACCAGTTTCGCCTACCCGTGGCGCTGAAGCTCTTCTCGCCGGAATCTTACCGTGACGCGGATGCCTACCGAGACGACATGGCTCGTATCGCTCAAGTGGCGGCACGCGTCGCCCTTATTCAGCACGATAATCTGATTGACCTTCACGACTTCATGGAATGGGACAGCTTGCGCGTCATGGAAATGGAGTGGATCGACGGTTACAATCTGCGTGAAGTATTGACGCAGCAGATGCTCGATTTGACACGCGCGCGTGTCAGCGCCCGTCATTGGAAGTACGTCAACAATGTCATCCTCACGCAAGGGCCGGTACAGCCGCGCATGAAGCCAGGCGTGGCCATTCAAGTGCTGCGTGAATGTCTGGCCGGCTTGGCGGCGCTGCACCGCGAGGGCATCGTTCACGGCGACCTGAAGCCATCCAACATCATGCTCAAGCGCACCGGCGATACCAAAGTCATCGACATCGGTTCGGCTATCGATCTCCATGCCGCAGCGGCGCGGCGCATGTGGTCGCCGGTTTATGCTGCTCCCGAAGTGCTCAAGGGCGGTGAGAACTCGCCGCAAGCCGACCTGGCTAGTCTGGGTTACGTCCTCATCGAGATGCTATCGGGCCGACCGGCATTTGAAGGGCTGACGAGCTACCGCGAGTTGATCGCGGCCAAGGCCGACCTCGATCAGCGTTTGCCGGACATGCTGCCGCCGGATGTCAGCTGCAACGAGCTATTGCTGAACTTGTGCCGGCGTCTGGTCGCCGCCGATCCGGCCCGGCGTTTCCCCAACGCTCAGGCTGCGGACCTCGACCGCCAGGGCGCCGCCGACTTTCATCGCCAGCTCGTCAAAGGCGACCTGGCCAGTGAGTACGAGAACGACATTCGCGTCTGGTTGGAGCAACTCGGTGAAGGTTGACCTACGGACGCGCCACGAGTGTTAGCGGGAGATCCAAGCGCTGCCCGCGCCGCAGGATGTTGTAAACGACGCGATCGCCGACTCGATAATTCAACCGGACGTACGCATGGAACTGCCGCTGGGTCATGTCGAGAACTTTGCCATCGACGCCGAGGATGATGTCATTCTGGCGGATGCCGGCCCGGCGGGCCGGCTCGGACACAAATGGGCCTTGTCGAAACGCCAGGCGCTTGGCACGCAAGCCCAAGGCCCTCTTCTCCTCGGCAGACAAGTCGTCGCCGTGGACCCACGGTTGCGGATCGACGCCACGCAGCGACCAACGCCAGGAGATATCTGTCTTGCGCCAACCTTCGGCCAAAGGCAGCTGATGCTGGTGTGTCTCTTGGCCATGCTGCCAAGTGATGGTCAGCGTGCCGCATGCCGGAGCGCGGTGCAAGGCATACTGCACATCGGCGAACGAGGCGATGGGCCGATCGTCGATGGTGAGCAGGCGGTCACCGACCTGGATACCGGCATGGGCGGCGGGAGAATCGGCGGCGACGCCGGCTACGCGGTCGCCGCGGTCTACGTCGAGAGTCAAACCGATGTTTTCGGGCAGCGGATAGACCCACAATTCGTCGAGGCGCCATTTCCCTTCGGCTTGCAGGCTCTCACGGCGTAGATCATAAACCTGGTGGCAGTGGATACAGGCACGCTCCGGCAGCCGCCGCGCTGCCGGATACTGCTCCACGGTGCGCGGCGGTTTCGTAGGCGGGGGGGCGGAAGGGAAATCTGCCCTCCGGTGCCGTGTCAGGGCCGCTTCCAGCGCGTAGCGCAGTCCAGCTAGTGACACACGACTGTCCGCCGAATCGGCATCGCGTCCACCATAGCGACCGTAGACCGTGCCGTCTGCATTTAAGAAAAAGCCCATCCAAGTCAAATCGTAATCAAAATCGAATAGGTCGAGATCGACGCCGCGCATGCGCGTAATACGGACGAGGACGAAGTGCTTGGCTACGTCGGCGATGGCCGGATGCAGACGAGCAACCTGCCCGTCGAAGTGATTGCAGTCCAGTCAGTGTTGGCAACGAAAAACCACGAACAACGGTTTGTTGCTGGTGCGAGCGATCTTGCGGGCCTCTTCCCAATCGCTCAACCAAGGCGGCTCCGCTGCTGCACCTATGCTGCCCCCCAAACACAGGCCGAGAATACTCGCTGCCAACCATCCGCATCTGCCCATAATGTCTTTCTCTCCCTGCACATTGTACGCTTGTTTCCAGCCCGCTGCGCAAGCAAGGGAGGCCTTTCCCTTGCTTGCGCGGCGGGCTTGCGCGGCGGGCTAGAAACTGTTGTCGTCGCCAGCCCGCCGCGCAAGCAAGGGAGACCTATTCCGGCATCTTGTGGCGATCGGCGACGATGGGATCAGCTGGATCGCTCTGCAAGGCGCGGAGGAACAGCACCAGATCGTGTTTCTCCTGCGGAGTCAGATGAAGCTCCAGTGGTACGATCGGTTTCTGGTCCTCGCCGAACAGTTTGACTGTCGGTCCCTGATATGGCACGTGGGTCCGCTGGCTTATCAGGTAAGCCTTCTCGGCGTCGTAATCGCGCATCTTGGCGTCGAGGAATTCATTGGCGTTGCCGCCGCGATCGTAGAAGTCCACGACTTCTTCTAGCGTCCGTTCGCTGCCGTCATGCATGTACGGGGCCGTGTCGAGCAAATGGCGCAACGTCGGCGTCTTGAAAGCGCCGATCAGGTCAGCGTTTTTGTGGCCGGTCGGCAGGGCGGCAAAACGGCCCAGAGCGTTGGGCGGCAGCTGGCCGTCTTTGACGCCGACGCCGAGATTGTGGAACTGATTGTCGGTGAAATTATCGCCGACGTGGCAACTATTGCAGCGCGCCTTGCCGAAGAACAGCGCCCGGCCGTTGTTGAGGCTCTTGGCCGTCTCGGCCACTTTTTGCCGATCTTTTTCCACATTCAAGCCCAAAGCCGCCAACGCCGGCTCGTCCTTGGCATCGAAGGCCGCCGTCAACACGGTCTCGTAATCCTTGGCCGTGATCTCATATTTGCCGGTGCCCTCGTCCTCGACGCGGATGCGCATGGCCAGGTCAGCGCGATCGTGGATCGAATTGCCCGATAGGACGGTGCGCTCGTAGGTGGCGATGGCCTTGGCGATACCGTCACGCGTCGGATCGGTGCCGAAGACGGCGCGGAACTGCTGGACGTACTTCGGCTCTTTGCGCACCCGCAAGACGACCCGCTCCCAAGCGTTGCCTTCGCCGTCAAACATCTCCACCGGGTTCATGGGTGGACCCTGGGCTTGATCTTCCAGCGAGGCGGCCCGGCCATCCCAGAATTGCAAGAAGTTGTAGGCGGCGTTGAAAACGGTCGGGGCGCTGACGCTGCCTTTGAGTCCACGGATACCGGTTGAGACCGGGGCTTGATCGGTATAGCCGCGCTTGGGGTCGTGGCACGACGCACAGGAGACGGTGCCGTCGGAGGAGAGAAGCCCGCTGAAATAAAGCTGTTTGCCTAGCCGCCACTTGGCCACGGTCATGGGGTTCTCGGCCGGCACCGGCGGATTGGCCGTCAGGCCAAGCGGCACCTTGATCTTGACCGCTTTGCGCGTCACCACTTCGCCGGTTTGCGGATCGACGGCCTTCTCGATCGTCTCGTTCCAGAAGCGCGGCAGTTTGTCCCACTCGGCAGGGGCTTGATTGCGATTGACGAAGTAGATGGGCTGCTCGTCCTTGAAAGGCATCTTCCAGCGTTGGCGCGGCACTTGCCATTCGTAATCGGCAGCGGCTGCAAATGGGGCGAGAATATCTACCAGGGACAGGACGGCGAACAAGCCGCCGATTCCCATCAACCGATGAACTCGTTTATCCATGAGCATACTCCAAAACCTTGTGGACAGCACGCCAACACGAGCTGGAAGCGTAAGCGAGGGAAGGACAATCCGTCGCTTACGCTTCCGGCTCGTGCCGGCTTTGTTATCTTCGCCGTTTTTCGTACTTGCCGACTTCGGCTTCGCCAATAGTGGCCAATAATTGTTGTATGATGTCTTCGCTTTTTTTGCCCTCGGCCTGGGCCTGGAAATTCGTGCTGATGCGATGGCGCAGCACGGGGATGGCCACTTTCTTGACGTCCTCGATGGCGACGCTGAAGCGGCCGTCCATCGCCGCCATGGCCTTACCGCCGTCGCGCAAAAACTGACCCGCACGGGGACCGGCCCCATAATCGACCATCTTCTTGACAAACTCCGGCGCCGTCGGATCGGACGGCCGCGTCGCCCGCACCAGTCGGGCAATGTAGTCCAGCACATAATCGCCCACGGGTACGCTCAGGACCAACTTCTGCAAATTGCTGATCGCTTTGCTCGACAGCACCTTCGTCAGCTCGACGGTTTCACTCCGGCTTGTCATCGACAGAATGCGTTTCTCTTCCTCCAGCGACGGATAGTCTACCTTAATGGTGAACATAAAGCGATCGAGCTGGGCTTCGGGCAGCGGATACGTGCCTTCCTGCTCGATGGGGTTTTGCGTGGCGATGACAAAGAACGGCTCCGGCAGTTTGTAGGTGTCCTGTCCGGCAGTGACTTCGCGTTCCTGCATGGCTTGCAGCAGGGCGGCTTGCGTTTTTGGGGGGGTACGGTTGATTTCGTCGGCCAACACGATGTTGGCAAAGATCGGTCCCTTGACGAAGCGGAACTCCCGCTTGCCCGGCTCGCGCTCGTCGAGGACCATCGTGCCGGTGATGTCGGACGGCATCAGGTCGGGCGTGAACTGAATGCGTTTAAACGAGACATCGAGAATCTGGCTGATGGAGCTGACCATGAGCGTCTTGGCCAGTCCGGGCACGCCGATGAGCAGGCAATGGCCGCGCGTGAAGATGGCGGCCAGGATTTGCTCAATGACCTCGCTCTGGCCGACGACCACGCGGCGCAGCTGCTCGAGCATGAGGCTGCGCGTCTGGCTAAACTGAATCAAATATTCGCTAATGCGCTCGGTGGACACCGTACGGTCCCTCGGCAGGCCGTGACCAAGGCAGGTAATAATGAGTGTATTATAAAAAGAAAGATCCGGCAAAGACAAAGGCGCACGAGGGCATCCTTGCAATTGCTCCTCTGCGTGCTAAAATTGTCTTTGGTATCGTTGCTGATCTTCCAAGGGGTACTTTCGGGAGGAAAGGCCAGTTCGACTAAGAATGGCATGATTGGTATTGCAGTTGTGTGAATCAACGATAAAAAGACATATTATATCTACGACGAGGCAGTTGCTAGATTTCCTTGCATAAAAGTAGAAGCCTATGACGCGCCTCTTTCTCGGTATGGAGTCCTTAGCCACGATTAACAGCGGCATTGGCCGTTTAGCTGCGCTCGTTGTACGTGTCGTCAGCGAAGAAGTGGAAGCCGGGGCCCTCGAAGCGAGGGGCATTACCTTGAACGATGAGGTCCTGCCACGTAATACCTCAATTCCCCTAACCACTGCCAACAAGTCGAGATGGGCCTTCGTTGGGACCGTTTTCCGAGCACATTTCACCCATACACACTTCTTTTACGACTTCCTTGGGACGGCTCGAGCCCACTGTGTTGCGCTGTTCCGTTCCCGACCTTTTTTAACAATGATTTGCGGCATCGAGGCCTGGAGCGGCCAGCCAGTTCGCGTCAAGGCAGCCCGTCGTGCGACAGAACTAATCTCTATCTCTGCTTATACACGTATGCGGGCGAGTGAATGCGATCCCACGTTCGCCCGAGCAAAGGTATGTTGGCTTGGCACTTTGCACGATGTCCCGCCGTCGGCTTCTCGCTCCCTCAGCAGCCGTCCACAAGTACTCATCTTGGCTCGAATGGACAAGGAAGGGTACAAAGGCCACAAAGAGCTTATTGAGTGCTGGCCCAAGGTGGTTGCTGCCGTTCCTGATGCTGTTCTCACGATCGCGGGCGGTGGCCCCGGTGCCGACTACTACCGTAGCCTTGCTGCGAACTCCGCAGCTGCGGATCAGATTGAATTCACAGGGTTAGTGCCCGAAGAAAAGATTGACAACCTGTGGAATGAAGCGACCGTGTTCGCCATGCCGAGCCGAGGGGAGGGTTTTGGTTTGGTATATATTGAAGCGATGCGGCATGGCATTCCGGTTATTGCTTCCGTCCACGATGCGGGCCAAGAGGTTAACCTTGATGGTCAGACAGGCTATAATGTGAACCTGGATAAGCCTACGGAACTGCCGGAGCGGTTGATTCACCTCCTTCGCAATCCTGATCACGCGGCGGACCTTGGTAAAAACGGCCAGAAGCGATGGGCGGAACACTTTCGTTATTCCGCCTTTCGCGATCGCTTCCGCCCACTGCTGCGGGCGTTTTTGGGCCTCTGACCAAGAAGGGCACCGAGTTCATTTCGTAACCTATCTTCTATTATGAACCCAAAGTTTTAGGAGCGGACATGAAACGAGCGGTCATCACGGGCATCACCGGCCAGGACGGCAGCTATCTGGCGGAGTGGCTGCTGGAACAGAATTATGAAGTGCATGGCATTGTACGCCGTGCCAGCACCGAAAACTTCGAGCGCATCGCCCACCTCGCCGGTCGCATCCATTTGCACTACGCGGACTTGCTCGACCAGATGTCGCTCTTTGAAGTATTGCGGCGTGTACAGCCGCAGGAGGTTTACAATCTAGCGGCCCAGTCTTTCGTGCCCACCTCTTGGGAGCAGCCGATCCTGACCGGTGAGTTCACGGCCCTTGGTGTCACCCGCATCCTGGAAGCCATTCGCCTGCTCGATCCCAAAGGTATCCGTTTCTACCAGGCTAGCAGCAGCGAAATGTTCGGCAAGGTGTGCGAGACGCCGCAGACGGAAAAGACGCCATTCCACCCCCGCTCGCCCTATGCTGTTTCCAAAGTCTATGGCCATCACATCACGGTAAATTACCGCGAGAGCTACGGCATGTTCTGTTGTTCGGGGATCCTGTTTAATCACGAATCTCCACGTCGCGGTCTGGAGTTCGTTACGCGCAAGATTACGCACGGGGCAGCGCGTATTAAGCGGGGATTATCCAGCGAATTACGGCTGGGCAATTTGGAAGCCAAGCGCGATTGGGGCTTTGCCGGCGATTATGTGCGTGCGATGTGGCTGATGTTACAGCAAGACCAACCAGACGATTATGTCATCGCCACCGGCCAGACGCATTCCGTGCGCGACGTGGTCGAGACGGCATTCGCACACCTCGGTCTAGACTGGCAAAAGTACGTCGTGCAGGATCCGTCCCTCTTGCGCCCAGCCGAGGTCGATGCGCTGGTCGGCGACGCCAGTAAAGCCCGTCGTCAGTTCGGCTGGAAGCCGAATATCGGCTTTCACGAGCTGATCCGCCTCATGGTCGATGCAGATCTAGAATACGTGAGTAAGCGATGACAGTTTAGAGGACTACTTTACCCTTGGCGGATACGGCGGATGAGTTCCGTGGTTGAGAGGCCGCCGGAGTAGGGAAGGAACGCGATTCGGCCGCCATAGGAAGCAACCGTCTCCATCTCTGGGATCGGCTTGCCGTGAGGGGGTGCGTACTCGGCCCCTTTGCAATGCACGTCGGGCTTTAGCCGCAACAGGGCTGCATCGGGGCGAAGCTCCGGGAAAATGACCACGTAATCGACACAGGCCAAGGAACTTAACATTTCTGCCCTCTCTAGCTCGGAAAGGACAGGTCGGCCTGGCCCTTTTAACTGACGCACCGAAGTGTCGCTGTTGAGGCCCACAATCAGCACGTCGCCCTGTTGCTTGGCCGCCTGCAAACTGCGCACGTGGCCCGGATGAAGCAGATCAAAACAGCCATTCGTCCAGACCACGATTTTCCCTTCGCGGGCGTAACGGGAACGAGCGGCTAACAAAGCGTCCCAATCAACTAGCTTTGGCAAAACGGGAGAAGACATAATTTTACGGTCCACTTTTTACAACCTGCCGTGCAAAAAGCCGCGAAGAAGAGGCAGGAACCGTTGCTTGAAGGCAGTGTACGTAAAGTGCTCACGCCAACGCTGCTGGCCCTGTCGCCCCAATGCCGCAGCCCGATCCCGGTCCTTCAAAAGATAAATGATCCGCTCGGGCAGTTCCTCCGGCTTGTCCAGGTCCACATTGTAACCCGTCACGCCCTCCACATTAATCTCCGGTGCCGCATCGTGAATGGAGGCGATGACCGGCAGGCCCTTACGCATGGCCTCAATATACACCAGACCAAAGCCTTCGCCACGGCTGGGCATGGCAAAAACCGTCGCTTCGTCCCAGACCTGGGGCATGGCCTCTTCTGGGACGAATCCTTTGAAGACGATGGCTTGGGCGGCAGGAGAAGCTGCGGCCTTGCGCTGGAGATCGGGTCGGCTTGGTCCGTTTCCCACGATCACAAGGCGAGCATCGGGAACAGCAGCGATCACCCGAGGCCAACAGTCAATAAGCTCATCGTGGCCTTTGAAACGCATCGGGTACATTCGGCCGAGGATCAAAACAGTGGGTCGGCAGTCGCCAGATGGGCGAGACGGCGTCTCGTCGGTCTCCGTTGCCAGCCAGCAGACGTGCGCGCGTTGGAAGCCGCCATGCAGCCGGTCGGCTCGTTGGCGTGTGTAAGCACTATTGGCGATCAAGACATCGGCGCGACGGGCGCAGCGCAGGCGGCTGCTGTTCGCCGCTTCCCAGACTTCGATCCCATGAATCCAGCTTAAGCAAGGCCGCCGGAGCAAGGGGAAACAGGGGTGGGCACGCACCATGCCCAGAAAATCGTAGAGGAACTAGTCGCAAGATAGGGCCGCCTTGTAGACCTCCCAAGCAAAGCGCCCTTTCCATCCTCTAGCGATCGTCACCGGCAAGTTCACATCGGGGAGATCATGATCGAGCAAGGAGGCCGAGCGGACGACGAGTCGGCCTGCGTTGGCTTCTTCCACCAGGACGCGGGCCATCAAACGTGCTACACGGGCGATGCCGCCGTTGCCTGCAAGTAATGTCGCTGCGGCGAGGAAAACTCGAGGTAACGCTTGCATTCGAATCGTCTCAAGCAAAGTATTCTTGATTATACCCCGCTCTCAGGCACAAGTTCCGGTGAATGGGATGGCCCATACGCCAGGAGGATGTCCCTCAAAGTAGGCCCTTTTTTCTTCACCTTCCTTGAGGGAAAGGTAGAAATGGGGGCGACGAAGCCCCCTCCTCCCTTCTCCACGGGCGGTGGAGCAAACAGGACCCAGCTAACCGTGCCCAGCATGGGCCCCGCTCCGCATCTCTTTGCCTTGCGCCTTACCTGCCTCGAGAGGCGCTACGTCAGCGGAAAGGGTATCACACAAGTAAATTTAAATTATACTACATTATTACATATGTAGAAAAATTACATATGTAGAAGAACTGTCATGCGGCCATGTTGGGAGGACCAATGGGTTCGTCTGTTCGCGGCAGATGGCGGCCTTCCTTGAGTGCCTGGCAGAGCGCGGGGCTTGTGACGGCGGTGGTCCCGATCTGTTCGACGGCCAGTCCCGCGGCCACATTGGCAAGCTGAGCCGCCGTCCACAGATCGGCGCCTGCGGCCAGGGCCAAGCTGAGGGTTGCCACCACCGTATCGCCGGCGCCGGTAACATCATAGACGGTGCGCGCCAACGCCGGTACGTGTCGGGGCTTTCGGGAGCGCTCATACAGAGTCATGCCCTCGTCACCCTCTGTCACCAGGACCGCTTCGACGCAGAGAGCGTCCAACAAACGAGCGGCAGCGGCGCTGCTGTCTTGGTGAGTCGGAGGGAAGCCGGCGGCGATCAAGGCTTCCATCCGGTTTGGCGTCAACACGTAAGCGCCATCGTAGCGGGAATAATCGCCCCCTTTGGGATCGACAATGATGCGCCGATTTCTTCGGGCGGCGCTAGGGATGACTTCCTGGAGCAACTCCGGGACCAAAAAACCTTTAGCGTAGTCGGAAAGGACCACGACATCGCAGGAGGGAAGAAGCGTATAGACCCGATCCGCCACCTGTTGCAGCAAAGAGGAGGCGGCCGGCTGGGTGTCTTCTTCATCGACGCGGACCACGTGCTGATTATGAGCAATAATGCGGGTCTTCACGGTAGTCGTGCGCTCGCTGTCCACAAGCACATGGTCCATGCTTAATCCCCGTTCCAATAGGGCCTTGCGAAATTCCTGACCGGCTGAGTCCGCGCCGATCAGCCCCAGGAGCAATGGCTGGCCGCCCAGGGCCGCTATATTACAGGCCACATTGGCGGCCCCTCCCGGCGTGATCGTACTGCGCTGTTTGCGCACCACCGGGACAGGGGCTTCCGGCGAGATGCGCTCGACCCTTCCCCACCAGTAACGATCCAACATCAGGTCGCCCAGAATGAGGGCCCGCCGTCCCTGGAACGAATGGACCAATTGCAGCCCACTGGCGATTTCTAAGTCGAATCGGCTCATCCTTGAGTCCTCGGGTCGCTTCTGGGGGGTATAAGGTGTGTGGAGGATAAACAGGCTCCCTCCCACCGTCAAGACGAGCCGGAAGCGTAAGCGACGGTTGCCGTGCTGTCGCTTACACTTCCGGCCCGTTCGCTTGTGCAACCCCATCACGATACTTGCGGTTGCTGAGCGGGGCCGTAGGGCAGGATCTTACTCTCCAGCCCGGCCTTGGCCAACACGAAGTAGACAACGGCGCCAACTACGAAAGCGACGACGGGAGCGGCCGGCACATCGATCTGGAAATTGGGCAGGATACCGACGAGGAAGCCGAGCGCCCAGGCGGCCCAGCCGGCCGGATTGAAACCGGCACGCGGTCCGGCCCATCTGCGTCCAGCCAGCAAGTAATCCGCGCACATGGCCCCGCAGATGGGGCCGAACGAGGCGCCGATGAAACCGAACACCGCGCCCAAGTCCCCGGCCACGCGGGTCACGGCCAAGAGAATGCTGACCAAGGCCCCCAAGCCTACCGACAGGAAGGAATTGACCTGCGGCATCACCGTTTTGAAACTGTTGGCGGCGATGAAGGAAGAAAAACAAGCGCCGGGGAATGCGGCCAATGTCAGGCCGATCATCATGGCCGACACCAACCACGGCGGCAGGCCCGCTTTCTCCGATTTCAAGGCATTGGTCAGCGTCAGATCTTCTTTGCGCTCCGCTTGCATGATTTCGCTTAGATTAGACGGGTCCGAAGGATTCTTGCCTTGTTGGCGCATCCGTTCTTCGACCAATTGGTGAGTTTGTAAATTGGGTAACGCTCTGGTCACGTGTGCGCCGGCGACGGCGATGACAGCCCCGCCGGCCGTCAGCAGAATGGCCAAGAAAATGCCGACCAAGCCTCCGCGATTAACGTCGGCGGCGTCCTTGCTGTTCATGCCGAAATCGACGCCCGCCGCGCCGGCCGTGGCGAAGAAACCGACGATGGCGGCGACCATGCTCAGCATGGCCCATATCGGAGCGAAAAAGTCCCAGTTATGGCCGGAACGGGCGACATAATACGATCCCGCCGACGGGGCAAATTTCACCAACGCCAACACAAGTACGGCCAAGGGAATCAACGGCAAAAACGTCGCCACCTTGGCTACATATTGAATGCCCTTGAGTCCGATGAAGGCCGCTGTGGCCGCCCAGGCGACGCAGAGCACATAAAAATAAACGTCTGAATTGCCGCCAAACGCCTTGAGCGCTTCTTCGGCCAGGAAGCTGGCCGCGTAGTACGTGTTGACCGCCAGCCAACCGAATTGCAACAACCCCATCAGAAACCCCGGCATCAGCAAGCCGCCGATGCTGCCGAATGTCGAGCTGCCGACGATGTACAAAGGCAGGCCGGTCTTCATGCCGAGCAGACCGGGAACCAGGTAAAACAGAAAGTGGCAGATCAAACCGGCCAGAAGCACGCCGGTCAGCGCCATGGCCAATCCGCCTTTGTTCAGCTGCCCATTGTAGGCGATTTGGTCCCAGAACACGAACCACAAGAAAATGCCGGCATAGGTCGGCGCCGTGTTCTTGTACCACGGAGCGCGATTGCTGGGCGGGTTGGGTTTGGCCGCCTGAAGATACGTGGGCAGGGGACTGCTTGCCGTCGCCGAGGTGTCGAGTGCCATGAGTGTGTTTCCTGGAGAGAGAATTTCGGTTTAGCCGCGAGCCGTAGGCGAGCGCGGCCTGGAGAGAGTTTCGGTTTAGCCGCGAGCCGTAGGCGAGCGCGGCCGCCCCCGCCCCCCCCGCGCCCCCCCGCGCCACCACAATGTGGGCAAAAATACCCAGGAGGCGAGAAAAAAAAACAAAAAAAAAAACAAACCC
>Ga0078972_1010972_pt1 | contig 16518 bp, 17 predicted proteins | sample YelNatPaOPGAMG01_FD_67568 | JGI IMG/M metagenome (GOLD analysis project Ga0078972, IMG submission 67568) | Hot spring thermophilic microbial communities from Obsidian Pool, Yellowstone National Park, USA - OP-RAMG-01 (SPADES assembly) (version 2) | ecosystem: Environmental > Aquatic > Thermal...
GGGAGCTGGAGAGGGTGCGGGAAGCTCGGCGCTGATACTGGATACCCGCTTCCTCATCGCTCACGCTTTCTCCCTTCCAGAGAGGATAGAGAAATGCTGCTGGAGTTCCAGAGAAAGCTCGCGAAAGAAACGCTCCTGATACCGTCCATCGTTGCAGCAGAGTTCATCAAGGTCGCCGGTTCCAGGCTCGGTCTCGCAGCCGCTAAGACGGCAGTGAGGAACTGGGTAAGAGCTGGTGCTCGAGCGACCGAGATCACGTGGGAGGACGCGGAGAAGGCCGGCGAATACCTGCTGAAGATACCGGAAGCGCCGATTGCAGACGCGCTGATCGCGGTGCAAGCGGCAAGGCTCTCCGCGATCGTTGTGAGCGACGACCACCACTTCCGCGCTCTAGGCGTAAGAGTTACCTGGTACAAGCGTTAGGCGCACGCCGGCACAACCGCTTCCTGGTGTTGCGCATGCTCGATCCACACCCCTTAGCTTGACCGGCACTACCCCCTTCTCAGTAGGGTCGCAAGCTTTTCCTCGCTCAAAGGCTTGATCCGAACCTTTCCCCCATTCCTTCAACCCCCATGTAGCCGACTTTTGATCTCCCCGTGCGAGAAACCTCCCGCCAGGCGATTTGGCGAGCCCTGTCGAGGTAGGAAAGCCGCCCCTCAAAACATACTGCCCAAAACCAAATCCAAGCAAACCCCCTCAAAAGCAACCCTGCTCCACGAAACACAACGACCCACAAATATCCGCCGAAAAGGGAAAACATTTGAAAAATAGCACCTAAAAGCCCACTACTTGCTGCAAGCATAATCAGGTCTAGAACAAGACCCATGAAACAGTTCAGGTCGCGTGCAAATATCTCGAGTAGACCCTCAGCTATCCAGTCCTAGAGCAAGTATACCTTAGCTTCTCTCAGCCTCCCCGTAACCGGGTCCACTTCAAGACCCAGGATCTCGAGCGCCGTCACACCTATCAGCACAACGTCTACCTCGTCAGACACGAGCACATGCGTGTGAGCCTTCCTACCCATAACCTCTACAACACCCACACATTCGTCAAGCTCCGCAGAACCCTTCGCAGTCGAAACCAGCCTCTTCCCAATCACGGGAAGCCCGAGCTCCTCGGCAACACCCCTCGGAACCACACTAAGCGTTGCACCAGTGTCAACTAGAGCCTTTACAGGCACCTCCTTGCCTGTAGCAGGGTTCCTAATCACTGCACTAACCCAGACGTGACCCACAGAACACCACCAAGGCAATCAGCCTTTAACGATTATAAGTTTTGCCCAGACGCTCAGCCAACACCAGAAAGCGCGCGCTCGGCGCTCCCCAGGAAAGATAACCGCCGAACCAGCTCAGCGAGACCACCTCTTGTTAAACTGCGCGCGCGACAGGCAAGATCGACCTAACAGCCCTTAAGAAGCGGGAATTCACGGAATACTAGCGCTTCTGGGGCTACAGGGCGCTAGCCGACGTTTCCAGCGCGCGGCGCGCTAGCTGGACAGCGTCAGCCTCGTACAGGTGGTACTTCTCGATAAATCCCCAAGGAAACCAACTATTATAGCGCGCTATCTTTAGTGCGCGCTTGGTCGTCGAGGTGTATTATTATCTGGTCTGTTAGCTCGTCCCTGTAGGGGGGTTCTTCTTGTTCGTAGGGAAGTTTCCTATTCACGCGTTTCTTCTAGCCCTAGAAAGTGTTCTTGGACCTACAGCTACTAAGGCCCCAGTTGCTGTAACAAGATACAATTTTGAGGGGACTTTAAAATTCCATCAACTTCTGATTCATCGATCGCGCGCTAATGATCCAGCCTTTGCGAGTAGCTCTAGGATGAACTCGACCGCTATCCTTATGCCTCTTATGATAGGCTCAGCGCCAGCGCGCACTGGCAAGGGAGTCAATGCGCCCTTCAAGGGAAGAACACACACGGCATTGCAAGGCTTCCCTCCTCTATCCCTACTTCCCTCCGTAGCTTTCTCGGTATAACAAGCCTACCCCCTTTGTCTATACGTGTCACTACCATTCTGATAACTCATTTTTAACATTTTACTTCAAAAAAGCCAATATCCAGCCTTTATCAACCGCAGAGAAGCGTTCAGGTTCTCAACGTGGCTCCGAGACCATTCTAACAAAATCAAGAGGAGTCAGGATTAGAGACGTATCCTCTCTAATCGACTTAAGAAAACTTATAAAAGCTTCATCAATCGTCAAGAAAAATATTTCCTCGTCAACAGAAACAGCATACAAAAGGTTGTCGATAAAGTCTCTGTGCCCCTTCCTGTAGAGCATAAGTGCCTTGGCATAGGAAGATGGCCTTGGGACTAATGTGGTATATGTGTTTTGTATGGCATTTATGCCTTCTTCTACAACTTTAAGTTTCTCTGGGGGAACTACTCGTATCACCTTCCACATTGCCTCAAGAACGCTTACCTCGAGATAATGCACCTCGGCACTGTGAAAATGTTTTACTGCCTCGATTATTTCTTTCTCGACCTCTATTCCAAGTGCTGGGAGCAGAAAGCTCGTATCAATCAGCACCTTCAACATACTTGTTCTGCTCCTCCATGCTAGTGGCTTCTAGATCTTCTAGAGTAACCTTTGCAACTTTTTCCCCGTACAACGAGAGCCAAACAGCGTCCCTAACAGGCTCTAACAATATTTTGTCTTCGAGGACTGTGATTTTTACTTTGTCTCCTTCCTTTATGCCAAGTTTTTCTGCAATTTTTTTGGGTATGACGAGTGTTCTTCTTTTACCGATCCTCGCAACAGTATTTAGGCTCTCCATATTGTCTGATTATCTATAGATTCAGAAATTAATAAAGATTCCGATGCCGAGGAATTTTCAGAATATACTGGTGGATGGGCAACACGGGAGGAATCGACGTGGAGCTCGTCGAGGAGTTTCTAGCGCGCGCCCCTACGAAAGCGAAAACGGAATTGCTCTGGGAGCGCACAAGGCGGGCGCCGAAGCCGCCAACTAGTAGCTCTTCCTCGTAATCCTAGCCAGCACCCTCGCGCCCGCATCCCCGCGAGACAGCAGGTACTTCAGCGCGTTCGGCAGCGTCGCGCGGAAAGCGGGGTCGCGCACCGCCTTCCCCGAGTAAACCCTGAGCAGCGCGCCCGGCCCCAGCCTGAAAGGGGCCTCGGCGAGCCCGCCCTCCACAACACTCTCGCTCTCACCCCCACCTCTCCACAGCCTCAAGCTTGGGTTCCCCCGCTTTCACGCCTACAACGACGATGAGCTGGCGGAGGCTAGGCCGCAGCCTCACGAGAGGGTACGCCAAGAGCCGAAGCGCGTTCAGCCTGCTGGGCCTCTTCACGAACAACCTGACGAGATCGAAAAACCCGGCGCGCGCGGGTAGCCCTCCAGCTCGGCGTCCACGAGCGTGAGGTCGTTGACGATGGAGTAGTAGGCTTCAACAACCCTGAAGCCGGCAGCCCCCACCATCGAAACGACCTCGCCCATCGTTTACTTCGCGCGGAAACCTGCAGACCAGCAGCCAAAAGCAACCTCTTAAAAAGAAAGGTGACGTTGGGCGTTGCAAGGATGGTGGCGCTGTCACCCTTAAGCGCGCCGAAAGACGCCTCTAGCAGCTCTTCCTCACAATGCGGTCGGCGCTCTCACTCCTCAGCGAGCGCTGCACGCTAAGCGCGCCCTACTTACTTCGCTGGACAGCCAGAAAGCGTGCTGCATCCTTCTCCAGCTTAGCACAGGCAAAGTTTAATAGCGGGAAAACCATCGATGCTTCCTGAATGTCGAGCAAGCGTTACGTGGTTGATGAAAAAGGAGAGAGGAAGGCTGTAATCATGCCGATTGAGGAGTACGAAAAGCTGATTGAAGATTTACACGACCTTGTTGTTATCGCTGAGCGGAGAGATGAACCGACAGTCCCCCTAGATGAGATTATAGAGAAGCTGAAGAAAAATGGAATCCTACCGAGTTCTACTTAAGAAAACTGTATACAAAGATCTTAGGAACATAAACCCCATGTATGTTCAAAGGATTATTGATAGAATAAGGGAACTTAGCGCGAATCCCTTTCCGCGCGACTCGGAGAAGCTTACAGGATCAGAAAACTTTTACAGATTGAGAGTTGGAGATTACAGAGTAGTGTATCAGGTTGATAATAAAAACAAAACCGTTATCGTGTATTATGTAAGGCATAGGAAAACAGCTTATAAATCAATGTAAAGCGTTTTGGGAAGCTTAAAATCAAGCCCATCACGAGCAGCGCGGCCCACCGTCGCTCAACCGCCTACCCTCCGAAGCCTTCCTCGCATGGGATCACTGAACCCATTTGATGAACTCTACTCCTTTAATCCCTCTTTTGAGAAGCGCGCACTAAAAATCCCTCCCCTGAACACTCCTCCAAAAGTCCTTGTAAAACTCGAAAGCCAGCCCATCAGAGTAAACCTCCACCCTACGAGACACCGTAAAACGGACTTCCAACCTACCACGAGGCCCTTACATCCAAAGCGCGCGCGGACCGGTAGAAAGCGGCGCTGGAGGTTGGGGTCGCCTCCCACGCGCAGACCCGCTCGATCCAGCAGCCCTTCTCGACGGTGTAGGAGGTCTTCAGGGTCCGCGAGGGGGCTTGCGCCTCCTTGAGACCGAGGAGGTCGACCTGCACGCGCCACGAGTAGACGTACACTTTCACGTCCTCGTACCCGCACTTCCTCAAGAAGCAGCCGCCGATGGGCTGCGCCGCGCGCGCTAAGAGCGGCGACGACCTCAGGTACAACGTCGTGCAGACCCTGCGCGAAGCGCTCTACGACGCGTACCTCGCCGAGAGAGGAGACCCGGTGGTGTGGGTGACAGAGGGGGAGCCGGGCTCCCACTGGGCTAGGTTTCCACGATTCCACCCAACGTAACAGCATCAACCTCACCCACCCCGCTAGGCTTTGCGGTAAACGCGTTCCTCTTCAGCGCGCGAAAGCGGTTAGAGCGACCTCAGCGCCGCTTTGGCAAGAGCAGGCGCGCGCTACGACACGTAGCGCGCTAAGCTATCCCCCGCTTCCTATCGCATAATCTAGCCACTGTTTACCACTTGGCAGCCACTTCAAGAGATTCTCTAATCCTTGCCGAGAGCACTTTCACGATTGGCTCTAAAACATTCTTCGAAGCATTCCATATCTCTATCCCCGCCACATTTCCGTCCTCCGCAATCTCAATGAACACATCATCCTCCGCCTCCACAGTGTCCTTTACAGGACCCTCCCTAATCACTATGTAAAGTATGTCCGCCTCCGGGTCGTAGCTAACCCTCACCCCACCTCCACCCACCTACCTCTCTCCAGGCGTCTCCTAATAAGGTTGCTGACCGATGAAACATCGATAACGGTAACCACCTTAATCACATCCCCTTCTATCGTGTAAGCAACCACCAGCCAGTGACCCTCCACCAGCGCTCTCGAACCCACAGCCACTAAAGCGCCCGTTACCGTATCGAAATACAACTTTTGCGGCGACCTTAAAATTCTATCGACTTCCGACTCATCAATCCCCCTAACCCTCAACCTTAACTTAGCATGCGAAGTATACACCACCCTCTCCATCGAAGAGCCCTCTCATTCGAAACGTAGAGCTCCACGCGCTAGCTGCACCCTACCCCCTTAAAACTCCCGGCACCCTCTTGCCGATCACGACTCCAACCATACTCGCTCTCCATCAAGCGCGCGCACCTCAGGGTACGGCGGCTCGAGCATAGCGACGCTGACGCTCTCCCCCATCAGGCTCATCGCGTCCACGAACCAGCGCCAGCGCGCGAGGGGCCGGGCGCGCACCTTCTCCCGCACCTCCGCCAGCTCGTCGCCGTCGAGCTTGTGCAGGTAGAACGAGGGGACGAGGAAGCCCTCGCACCACTCGCGCAGCCTCACCACCCTCCTGCTCAGCAGCTCGCGGGCAGTCTCGGTGCTAATCTCGCCCTTCGCCCCCCGCAGTTTGACCTCGAGTGGATCCACCACCCTCCTGGCGCGCGCTGAAAACGATCCCCGAGCTGCTCGCCCCCGAGGTGAGGGCCGTTTACAGCCCGAAGCTCGTAGACTGCCTATCGGCCCACGTAGCCAGGAGCCTGGCGAGCGAGCGCCTCCCGATCGTCGCCGCCATAAACGAGTTCGTAGCGTCCGAGCTCGAGAAGGACGAGGAAGCCCGAGAAATCCTCACGATGCTCGTCGAGATCGACGACCAGTCGCTCTTCTCGAGAGTCCTCCTACCCGAGCTAGTCGAGGTCGCCGCGCAGCGCTACCCGCACAGGGACCCGCAGATCGACAGCGAAGCCTTAAACCTGATCATGACCCTCCACGGCATAGTGAGAGGCACAGCCAGCAACCCCCTCGTGTGCGGCAAGCACTTCAACGCCCTCTTCGTCCGGGTAGCGCGACCGGAGAAGGTTGAAGCGCTGCTCGAACTCCACGTGAAGTTCGTGGAGCGCTCCCTAAACGAGTGCCGCGCGCTGAACTACATCCTAGCTGCGGGCAAAGCCAACATCGCGGCAGCGAAGCTGCTGCGCGCCAGGCTGGAAAGGGAGCTGGAGAGGAAGGGTTTAGCGCTCGAAGCGAGCGAGCAGGCGTACGCGGGCAGGTACAGGGAGAAGCCGCACATGGAGCTCTACGTCTGCAGAATAAGCATAAAGCCGAAGCGCTAAACAGGCCGCGACCCCTCACGCGCCGCCATCTTCAGCAGCTCCACCTCCATCCAGAAGCGGAGGGCTCCAGCGCCTGCTCTCCTCGCGTACGAGCTCGAGGGGACCAGGCGCTCGAGGAGCAGTTGTTCCTCCTCACTGCACGGTCTCGCGCCGACTAGGAGCAAAGCGATCAAGCAGTAACCGCGCGCTTTACTTACTACCGCAGAAATTATTTTGTTACTATCAATTACAACCTCCATTTCCGCTTCAATTCTTCCCAAATTTTTTCCTTCAACTCCTCATCTATTCTAGCTATCTCCTTTTCATCTACAACGCCGGTAATCTCTTCCGCCACAAAGTACTTCAACAAAAGTTTTCTGAACTCTTCGACAGCAATACGCTCCATCGCCTTCCTAAGCAACTCATCCTTCGAGATAAGAACCCAGATCTCTTCTGGAACATCGATGAAAACGCTCTTACTCACACCGCCGAGCAGCGAGCTTTCCACTTATATCCTTATCGCGCCCTTCCAACAGCCACGCGGAACCCCACCCAACCGCTCAACGCGCTCGCCGCTCGATGACCAACGCAGCGCGGCCAAAGCCTTTCCCCGCGGAAAGAACTTCGCTGAACCAGCTCAGCGGAGCCCGTTGAACCAGCTTAACGAACCCCTTTCCATATGTCAATCGAGCAAAAACGTGTCCCGCGGATACACCGCCACGCCCGCAGCCGCAGAAACGGCTTGCACAGCGAAAACGCGAACGAGAGAGCGAACCCTAAAAATGAGAAGGTAAGCCCAACCCATTTCGCGCAAAAACGAGTTTAGCTGCGCTTCCCGCTAGCCCCGCGCGAACTCGGCTTTCAGCTGCACCGGCCACCGGTACAGGACAGTCGCGTTCGCCGGGAGCAGCGGCTGGACAAACGCGCTCAGCGTCTCCAGCCTATACCCTTGGTTGTTCTCGACGACGAACTTCACCCACTCGTCGTTGAGCGCGCCCGTCCACGTCAGCGAGGCGCTAGTGCCCTTGTCGCCGGTGATCCATCCCGTCGTGGCCAGCACCCTCTCCCTCCTGTCGGGGGCCACGGCGACCACGGTCAGCCGCCACTTGTAATCGGGGTACGGCTGCACGCCGGCGGAGGCGTTGGCGACGATGCGCACCAACCCCTCGTAGCGGCGCACCGTCCACGCCTCCATGTACATGGCGTACTGGGAAGCCGTCACGTTCTCCCTAGCGAGCGCCAGCGCGGCTGGAGTCGCGTTCAGCCGCATGAGGTAGATCGTAACGCTGTTGTCGCTCGTCAACCTTATGCGCAGCCACTCGTTGTAGAGCGCGCCCGTCCACGATAGCGTCACCTTCTGCCGCCCGCTGTACTGGAGCCAGAGCGACCTGCTCGCCAGCGTGCGCACCCTGCCCTGGGCGTCGATGGCTTCCACGTACAGGTTCACGTTCGTCCGCACGGTCGCGTAAAACGGCTCGAAGTCGAAGAGCGCGTCCACCCTCCACGCTCCCGTGTACTTGGTGTCCACCCACAGCACGCCGTTCCAAGGCACGCCGCTCTTCGACGCGAGCTGACCCGCCCACGGTCTCTCGACGATGAGCCACCTGCTGAACCTGTAGCCGCTAGCGGGCACTGTCACGAGCGTCACCGGCACCCCGTCCTCCGCGTACACGGTCGTGCCGTTGGCCACCTGCCGGAAGTCCGGAAGCACCGAGCCGCCCGGCCCCCAGGAGACGACGAGCGGCGCCACGGCCCTGTACGCGATCTCCACCACCCCGTCCTTGTCGAAGGAGGGGAGGATCGCCGAAGCCGTGTTGTTGGCGTAGAGCAGACCGCCGAGACGCGCGCCGTTGAACGTCACGTTTTCCACCACCAGCCTGTACGGCGCGTAGTCGACGACTCTCGGGAAGGCGAGCGCGACGGGACTACCCGTCGGCAGCCTGAGCTGAGCTATGCCGCTGCCGTTCGTGGAAGATGGGGCGAAAGCGCCTGAGGTCGTGGCGTTCACCGGTATCGAGGAGAGGGGGACCTTGCTGCCGTCCGGGAGAACCGCGTAAACCCTCACGGTGAGGGTCGCCTGCGGCGGGCCGTAGACGGCCACCAGCTCGTAGGTGGCGTCCGGCTTCGAGTAGGGCGGGTAAAAGACGCCCTCCCACCTGTAGCTCGTCGAGTTGTACCACGCGGGCAGGTACGCCCCCGGGCCGTACCACCTGGCGATCACGCCCTCCGGCCCTCTCAGCTCCCACCTGAGGAACTTGAGCTGCGTTTTCTTAGCCACCGAGTAGGTGCCGCTGATCCACCCGCAAACGCTCTCGCTCACCTCGGGCTTAGCGTTGTTGAAGTTGTAGGTGTTCGTGAAGATGCACCAACCGGAGACTCGCGCGGTGCAGCCCGCGTACTTCTTGCATTCGCAGAACTGGGTTAAGCCTATCCAGTAGCAGTACCACTCCGCGCAGGTCGTCGGCTTGCAATCGCCGACGGAGACGCTGCCACCCTTCGTGTTCACAGTCGCGCGATCCCCCTTCGCCTGGACGAGCAGCAGGTGCAAGCCGCTGATCGTGGCGTAGCTGCCGCTGTCCCAGGTGACAGAGGTGCAGCCGCTGGCGGTGTTCCGGTAATCCAGGCTCAGGCTGTAGCTCCCGTACCCCACCGCCGGGACGCCGACCCAGACGGCGGTTTTGTTGGCGGCCATCTTGAACCCCAGCGGCGTGTCGTGGCGGAGCGAGAAGTCCAAGCTGCGGAAGAGCGCGTTCGACAGCGTAGTGTTGTAAACCGCGCCGCTGTACCAGAGCACCCAGCCGCTCATGTTCACGTAGACGGGGGCTCCGTCCGAGCTCTCCGCCCTGAGAACCAGCTTCGGCTGCTTCGGCGGGTCTGTGAAGTAGGCGACCGCTGTCAGGCTCCGGTTCACCCTCAACCCCACGTAGGTGCCGGTGACCGTCCACGTGCGCTGGCCGTCGCTCAGCTGCCAGTACTGGAGACTGCAGCCCTCGCACGGGTACGCGCGCAGGACGACCAGGCTGCCGTTGGGCACGCTGACCTCGGGGCCAGACGGGTAGAACCAGAGCAGGGGCACCACCGTGACGCGACCGCAGCCGCTGGCGACGCTCGCCTTCACGGTCACGTAGGGGGTGGGCGGCGCCGGGATCACGTTCGTCGCCTGAGAGGGGGGCGGAGGGGCGTTCACGAGTCTCTGGCTGAGCGTGAGCTGATTCACCCGCGCTTCCTTCACGATGACCGACTTGAAGATGTCCCTAGTGGCTAGGCGCTCTGTGACAACATCCGCGTCGAGAACCAGCGTGTCCATAACCGTCTTTTCGACCACGCTGCCGTCCGGCTGCGTTACTTTCACCGCGTACTGCTTCAGTGGCACCTCGATGCGGAGTCTCTGACCGTCGTAGAGGAGCCCGGGGGCCGAGGGCAGCGGGATCCGCGGCTCCGCGTCGGACGGCACGACGACCGGCGCCACGTCGTGAAAATCTTCCCCATCTGAGAGCAGGATGGGGAAGTGGAAGTGCGCTAGGAAGAGACTGCTCCTGTTCACGTCCAACCACACCCCTATCTCGGTGAAGAGGGCCCTATACTCCTGCCAGTTGCCTATCCCCCACGTTAGCGTCACGACAAGGAAGCTGTTGCCGTAACCGTTGTAGCTGACGTTCGCCATTACGACCTGCGGCGGAGCGCTCACGAGCGCCGCGCTCATAAGCGCGTCGACCAGCAGGATAAGGATCGTCATCTTTGTGCTGCTCATAAAGTCGATCAGTGTTTTGACCCGACCGCCCAGCCACCGCTTGAACGTGGTTTCCGAGGCGTACTCTACGAGCGCCCCCTCGCCCAGCGCGCCACCCGCGTATTCCACCCCAAACTTCTTTTCAAACTTCTCGGCGACAGCGTTCACCGTGTCCTTAACCCACTTCGCCAAATCGGGGTCGTCGGGGTACACGACGACGACTTTCTCAAGCTCGTACCAATCGCCGCCCTTGAGGACATTGTACATATCCCGTATCAGCTCGGCCACGAACTCTCCCTTATTCGTCTTCGCCGTTTTCGCTTCCACGCCGACTCTGCGTATCACAAAGATCTTTCCCTCCTTCAGAACTTTCGCTTCATCGATGGCGAAATCGAGCCACCTCTCGCTCGCTATGTAATTCATAGCTTGATCGTATTCGCTTTGGGCAAGGACGCCGTCTTGTAAGAGCTCCATAATTATCTGCTTAGCCTTTTCCAGATCGGTCGGGTTTTTCGCCAGCTTGTTGCCTACGTTGAGCCCCAGCCTGCGCCCCTCTTTGATAATTCCCTCGTTCAGTTTTATACCGAGCTCTTTCGAAGCCGATTGCAGAAACTGATCCTGTATCTGTGACCACTGTATCATTCTCTTCACAAACTCTTCTTCGGAAATGGGCGTCGCGCTGGCGGTCGCCAGCAACCCGCCCAGCGTTAGCGGAGCAGCAAAGCGGAGCAGGAGCGGCTCCGCAGCGCTCAGCACGGTAAGCATCAGCAAGAAGAGCGCTACCCCTTTCGAGCTGTTTACCTGCGGCATCGGAGAGAGCGGGGCGAAAGGATAGCTTAAACCTCGTGTCCGCTACAGCTCAACTATGTCCACGAGGACGACGTTATCGCGGTTCGCGAAGGCGTTGGCCACGCGCGGCAGCACGTCCTCCGGTGGCAGTGCGAAGCCTCGCGCTTTCGACCGCTTGGTCAGCAGCAGGTGCAGCGACGCGAGCGCCCGCTCGACCGTCTCCCCATCCACCGGCAGCGGCAAGGGCTCCGGCCTAGCGAAGGGGATACCGCACCTCCCGGCAGCCTCCTCGAACGCCGCAGCGTCCCGCAGCCACATCTCGCGATTCTCCTCGTAGACGCGGAGGAAGAAGTCCGGGCGCGGCGACCACGGCGGGTAGGGGATCCACTCGGTCGGTCGCGCCGCCGCGACGGCGAGCGCCACCATCCTCAGCAGCTCCACCTCCGTCCAGAAGCGGAGGGACACCAGCGCCAGCGGGTCGCGCCAGCCCCTCTCTAGCACCAGCTCGGGGGGCAGCAGGCGCTCCAGGAGCACCACGCGCTGGCGCGACCTCTCCCCCGCGTCCACCACCGCCCCCTCGAAGAGCAGACGCTCGACCTCGTCGCGCGGCCTGGCGCCGACCAGGAGCGAAGCGATCAGGCGGCAGCCCACCCCGTGCAGCAGCGCGTAGAGGTGGAGGGGATCCACCGCGTTCGACGTAAAGCTGTATGAGACCCCGCCGTGCAGGAGCCGCGCCTCTCCCGCCGGGATCGGCTGCCACTGGGGACCCGGCGCCGCGCTCGCCAAGCTGAACAGGGCCGAGGAGAGGTAGCCTGGGTTCACCTTCGCGCGCACCTGCACGTTTTTCGCCTCGATCACGTCCTCCGGTCTAGCCAGCTCCAAGGTCTCGTAGTCGGGGATTGGCCGCTTCACGCGCTCCCCCCGCAGCCAGTCGAAGACCTCCACCTCGAAGCGCTCCACACCCGTAAACCGTCACCTCCCCGTAAAAAGCGTGCGCCGAGAGAGGAGCCCGAAAGTGTTCAGTCCCTCAGCCCGGTCTCCCTCTCTAACCGCTCGATCAACCCGTCGGGCACCTCGATCTCGATGACGAGGCGGGCGGGGCTGAGGTAGAGGACCAGCTTGCCGCCCGCCGCTCCGAACCTCTCGACCGCGACCCCACCGGCGAAAGCAGCTCCACCACGGCTTTACAGGCACTCGCGCTTAGCGGCACCGGGACCGCATTCGCAAAACCACCGTGAGGCTCAAGACAGCCTTCCGCGGAAAGAATCCCGTTGAGCTGGTTCAGCGAGCCCCGCTTAGCCGGCTCAACGAGAGCCTTTCCGGGGAAAGGCCGGGAGGGGCGGATCGGAGGGGGAGAAAGGGGACAACCCTAGCGCTGGCCGGCTCCCGCGCCACCCCGCGAGGCTCTAAGCTCGCCGAGCTCTTTCCTGAAAAGCTAGAGCGCCTTCAGCGCGCGGGGATCCGCGACGTAAGCGTGGTGCTCGGAGAGCACCCCGTCGAACAGCCTCACGAGCTCGTAGCCGTTGAGGATCACATCGCACTCGCAACCCCCACAACCCATTTTGAGAACCGCGCCCCCACCGACACCGCGCCTTCCAGCGCGCGGCTAGCCGGATTACCTTCGGACTGCTCTCGGCGCGCTTTTTATAGGGAGTCTACACTTTATGGGAGAGACGGTATGGTGGGGCACCTGGTCTACTTCCTGCTCCCGCTGCCGAGCATGGCGAGAAAGCTGCACCTGGCGTACCGCTGCGGCGAGCCGGGCGAGTCTCTGTTCACGACCGAAAAGCTGGACCCCTACGATGTTTTCGCGGCGCTGTGCGCGGTCGGCTGCCCCCGCCTCGCCTTCCTCCTGACTGACTTCGACCCGCGGGACCCGCTGGACGAGGAGCTGGCGAAGCGGAAGCTCTGGGTTTACTGGGCGGGGAAGTTCTACGTACCCGAGCGGGGGAGAACGGAGCTCTTCGGGGACCGCTGGGGCATGATGGTGGACACCGAGGTGCTGTGCAGCGTCCCCGACGAGGCGCTGGCGAAGATGCGGGAGCGGGCGAGGGCAGGCAGTACCGGGTACGCGGCCGAGCTGGCCGTCAAGCTGGAGATGGCCCGCTTCGCGGAGCTGGCGGACGCCGGCTTCCCCGACCTCGTCAGGATCTTCGACCGGTACGTGGACGTGCTCGGGGAGCTCGGCATCGGCTACAGCTACCTGCCGCCGGGCGAGGAGAGGAGGATCAGCGCGCTCGTCAGGGTGTACCGGTCCGACCAAGTGCCGAGAGAGGTGAAGGAGCGGGGCGCGGAGCACCTCTACCACGTCCTGAAGAATTTGGCGCGGCTGCTGCTGCCCGTTTACTACTCCCACATTCTGGGCTACGTGGTCGCTCACAGCGCGTAACGCTCCAGCGGTCTCGGAAGGCGGGGCGCAAACGCTATACCCCCGTTTTCGCGCCCTTCCCCGATGAAGAAGCCAGCGGGTTTGGTGTTGGCCCTGCTGCTTTCGGCGCAAGCGGCGATCCCCCCGAGGCTCGCCTTCCGATGACCGAGCAGGATTTGACGGTCTTCGCCGAAGCGCTTTTGAGACTTAACGAGACGCTGAACAAGCCGGCGATAGCGGTTAAAAAACGTGTACGGCGCCCTTAGAGAGATCATAGGCAGCAACGTAGTGCTCGACGCCAAACCGCGCGTTTTCCGCATCTCGGGCCAGGAGATTGTTGACTGGTACGGCGGTGACGACGCGGTGAAAAGCTTAGTGAAGAACATAGGTTTTCGAGAAAAGCTGCGGGCAACGAGCGCGCGCTGCGCGCCAACTCGAAGACCTAACGCGCGCTAAATCAAGGACGTAAATAGGACCTCGCACCGGTCCGCAGCACGGCGAACTGCATCAACCCTCACGCTCGCGGCGCGCGCTCGCAGTCGGCCTGATCAAGAAAGAAGTCATCCCTGCAGCAAGCTTTCGACGCGATATCGGCCCTTATCAGCGTGCCGGAAAACCAACCGTACCTATACCCTCGAACGCTGCAATCGCCGCCCGCTGAGCCCAGGAAAGCGTCGCCGACCCTACCCCTCACGCCGGGCGGTAAGCGGTCGACGACCTCGAGCGCTTTCTCCACCGCGCCGCCGAGCAGCAGCGCATCGTGGTCCAAGAAGAGCAGCCAATCGGGATCGTACCTTAAGGCGCACCTCACACCCACCTTTAGCGCGCGAGCTACACCCGAGTTGTACCCCATCTCAACAAAATCGCAGTTACCGAGGTTGCCGCACAACCTCTCTATAAACTGCCTGCTTCCGGAACCGTTGTCCAGACAACTACGTAGTCGGTTTGCTCAGCAGCCGCGCTCAAAACCCGCTCAAACCTACCCATGTTAGGGTTGCAAGTGACAATCACCGAGACAACCTTCACGCGAGGACGCAGCGCAGAGTTGCCCCGCTCGAAAAACCTACCATAGCCCCCGCGCGCTGCAGCTACCCCCATCCCGGCACCCCACAAGCTGTGCTCAGGAAGCGTTAAAAACGCGCCCCCCGACCGAAGCGTGCGTGCGGCTAGTAGCGAATGCTTTTTTAAGCTCATCTAGCATGTAAAGTGCTATTTGAGCTAAGATATTGATATTAAAACTTTATGCTGCTTCCGTGCGCTAGAAAGCAACCCTCCCAAGAGGGTAAGGAATCCTCGCCCTACGTTTTATAGCTCCGGACATTTTTACACCCACGCTACGAGACATTCGTAGCGCGCGCTGATCCAGCAGCACCTAAAATATCTCCCAACCCGAGTATCTCACCAAAGGATTCGATTAACGTTTGCTACACACGCGCAACGTGAGAAGCGCGCTAAGTGGAGAAAGAGCGGGTGGAGCTCCAACCTGAAAGGCGTTGTATTCGTGACCCTCACCGCCGCCCTCCCACCGTCGCCGGAGGGGGACTGCTCGGGCAGCTGCACCTCGCTGCACTGCAGCTTCTCCAGCTTCGCCAGCATGGCAACCGAGATCGGCCGCGCGCGAAACCCTGGAGCTCCTCACCCTCAGATCCCGGTAGATCCTCAACCCCAACCCACACAACCGCGGGAAAACGCTTTTCTAGCTTGCGCTGAGCGCGCTACCGCCCAAGCCTTTTCCACGGAAAGATATTCGCTGAACCAGCTCAATAGGAATCTTTCCGAGAAAAAGTCCGCGAGCGCGCGGCGGAAACGCAGAAAGCGCGCGGGGCAGGAGAGCGGGTTCTAGCGAGAGAGCAGCTAAGCAGAGCCCGGGGCGCGGAGCCGGCGCGAAACCGCTCGGCTTCAGCCCTTTCCCCCGTACGCTCTCTCGAGGAGCTCCCTCATCATCTTGATGATGTCCGTCTTGATCGAGGAAACCTCGCTGTAGACGGTGCCCAGCCTCCCCTCGACGCTGTCGAGCCGCTTCTCGAGGGCGCTCAACCTACCCTCGACGGCGTTGAACCTGCCGTCCGCGTAGCCCTTCAAGTCGTCGAGCCGCTTCTCGACGGCGTTGAACCTCGCGTCCACGTACTCCTTCAGGTCGCTGATCTCCTTGTCCACGTAAGCTTTGAGGTTGTCGAACCTTTCATCCACGTAAGCCTTCAGGTCGGCGAAGCCCTTGTCCACGTAGCTTTTCAAGTCCTCCATCCTTTTGTCCACGTAGATCTTCAGGTCGTCGAGCCTCCTCAGCATCAAGCCCATCACGAGGAGGGCCACCTCGCTGTCGCTCAACCGCTTACCCTCCGAAGCCTTCCTCACGATCCTGACCAAGACCTCCTCCAGAGCCCTCGCGGCAACCTGCTCGAAGACCACAGCAGCCGAAGCCTCCACGCGGCACACACGGAGCGGCGGTATATAAGCCCGCCGCGCCGGCAGCAAGACTTCACAAGCAGCTAGAAAACCGAAACTGAAATTGCCGCTCGGCGCTTCCCCAGGAAAGAATTTCGTTGAGCCAGCTCAGCGGAGCCCGTTGAACCGGTTCAGCGGACCACCCTCGTTGAGCTCGTTCAGCGAGCCCCGCTTAGCCGGCTCAACGGGATTCTTTCCGGGGAAAGGCCGGGAGGGGCGGATCGGAGGGGAGAAGGGGGAGGACCCTAGCGCTGGCTAGCCGGCTCCCGCACCACCCCGCGAGGCTCTAAGCTCGCCGAGCGCTTTCCTGAAAAGCTAGAGCGCTTTCAGCGCGCGCCCCTGCGAGGGCGAAAACGGAATTACTCTAGAGGCGCGCGGGCGCCGAAGCCGCCAACTAGTAGCTCTTCCTCGCGATCCTAGCCAGCACCCTCGCGCCCGCGCCCCCGCGAGACAGCAAGTACCTGAGCGCGTTCGGCAGCGTCGCGCGGAAAGCCGGGTCGCGCGCCGCCTTCCCCGCGTAAACCCTGAGCAGCGCGCCCGGCCCCAGCCTGAAAGGGGCCTCGGCGAGCCCG
>Ga0078972_1010973_pt1 | contig 16515 bp, 13 predicted proteins | sample YelNatPaOPGAMG01_FD_67568 | JGI IMG/M metagenome (GOLD analysis project Ga0078972, IMG submission 67568) | Hot spring thermophilic microbial communities from Obsidian Pool, Yellowstone National Park, USA - OP-RAMG-01 (SPADES assembly) (version 2) | ecosystem: Environmental > Aquatic > Thermal...
CATAAAAATGGAGCACTGAACCGTTCGATCAATTGCTGCCTTGCGATTGCATTCTCAGGCATGCTTTGTAGATGTAGAGCGTTGGCAGTAGATATGCCGCATTGAGCGCTATCAGATGCATTCATTGAATCCGGGTTCTCGGTCGAGTTTTCCGAGTGGCTCGTTCGACTCCTTGCCGCTGGAAATCGTTATGTGCACGGTACAAGGGGAGTGTCGACGCCCTCGATCTACGCTTCGTAACGTGAACGGGAGCACTATCCGAATCATACGATGCGGACTCTGCGTTTCAACATTCCTTGCCTGCAGCACGCTCAGATACCGAATTCTTCAAGTTTTCGATGGTTCTGCTTCAAGGCAGCACGAGGGCGCAGCAGGCATCGCCGCTGGATGGACGACGACGGGGGAAAACTCTACATCAGCTTTGGAGACTTTTCCAGACGCTCATGCCGAGAGTTCACTGAACCTGTCTCATCAAGCAACAGATTCAGCTCGAAACACATACCCTCCGCTCTTGGTGGCCGTCGACGACATGTCATTCGGCATCCGACGGCAGCAGCACGGTGCCTCTCAGGGGGTATGCACTCAGGGGCTGGCGGCTCATCTGTTTGCCAGCAAAGGGTCTTGGACTCGCGCTTGAGTCATCGATGTGATCGCATTTGGCGGTACGACCGCCATCGCTTTCCATGAACGGGGGCGTAGACGGATCGCATTTTCTCGACCTGCTCTCATGTCTAGATGTTCAGTCTGGTACTGGTCTCAAGACGTGGAAGAAAGTGTCCCGCAAACCCTGTATCGAGTGGTGCTGCTTGCTCTTGCGCGTGCGGTTCAGAGGGCATGCGCTGAGGGCATCGCACAGACCAAGCCCGTGCACCTGCGACACAACACCGGGTGCGGAAACGGCGGAGGGCATTTCTGGGTCAGCCTTGTTTATCGCGCCAAGGGTGTGTAACGGGCGATGACGCCAACGTCCAAGCGCCACAAAGCGGCTGTCCGTAAGTAGCGCGTCTCGTGGGCGCATGGGAGCGCCCCTGTGCATTCATTTGTCAACGGTGCGACGTGCGCACCGAGGCTGTATACAGAAGAAAAGAGTATCGTATGCGAAGCGTAGATCGCATGTAGCGTCTGTCGGCTCAATGAATAGAACATAGCGGAAAGCAGGGAATTCGGGCGTTGAACGCTGCCATCAACATCCATCCCTCGACTGCTGAAAACTGATCTTGATGTAAAGAAGAGAACGACTGGAAGCTGTCGCCGAGAAAAAAAGCCCCCCAATAGCTTGGCCTGATCACAATGGATATCCATCCTCCCTTTATCGTTTACGCCTGTATTAGCAGAGTCGACTTTTTTGAGTCAATGCTAAGATGAATCTTGTACATGTGCCAGACTTTACAAAGTGCATCTGTTCCATTTCTTGCTGATACGGGCACAACAGAAACAGCGTCCATGTCCAGCCATTATTCGTAAATTCACCATTGTTCAAGGCTACACGCTGTGAAAGTGATGCCAATCAGAGCAATCCACAAGCGCTCGATGCTCACATCACTGCACGTCTATACATCTATATTCTGTACAAAGAGCGCCACCCGATCGAGTCCGTTCGGTCTCAGCGTCCACATCAGCACGCAACACAATGCCGCTGGAGCTTCCTGCGGGCTGGATCCGCTCCGTTCACCAGTGCGAAACTGCGTCTAGCATGCACCACTTCTATGTAGTCGCGTGTTATGATGCACGCGAGCGCTGCGTATGCATCCCGGAATACAAAGCGCGCATCCATGGCCAGCCGCGCACCTAGGAAATCACGAGAGCATCGGTGCCGCATCATCATCATCATCATCACGAGAACAACAACAATAACAACAAGTACGAGGCGGGTGCGTTTTCGCCAGCATTTCGAGGTTGTGTCGCCTGTGCTGTGCACTTGGATCGCGCGCTTGCCTTGCACTCCATGGATAGATGATGATCGATACACCCTTTTGTGCAAGTACTACTCGAATATCGATACCAGGGTGCCTTCTGCGCAGACTCGCGAGCGTGGTCACGAGGAGAACGCAGCTCCGCCAATCTGATCCCCGGTTCGAAGGACCGTCCCTGGCGATGCAATGTCGCCATTCAGCATAGGTACACCAGCGACATCACCCAAGGTGGTGCCGCGAGGAAGTCGGAGCAACTTGCCCGAACTCTTATCGAATACGACGACATGCTGTTCCAGTTCAACGATTTGATGATAGAGTACGCGAAAGTATTCACTGGTTGTTCCCAACGAAGCTGTGACGGTATCATCGAGAATAACATCCGCTCGACGCGACTCGGAATGCGTCAGTGTTTCCGAGGCGAGCGTCTCGCCTGAGGGCGGCTGCGTTGCCGGTAACGCTGCGACACGAGCGGGTGTATCCGATGGACCCGCTGCCGTTGTTGCTGCCGTCGGTGTGCTTACGGCACCCGAGGCATCCGCCAGTGAGGCTACAGCAGCATCCGAGTCCGCTGCGACGTTGGATTCAAATTCGAACTCACCAACAGAAGGAGCACAGGGCGTATTGGCTAACGCCGCAGCATGCGCGATAGCGTTCCACGCAACAGCTTTCTCCCGTTCGCTCATGGCAGACGGCGAGACTGTGGTATTCGCAAAGCCCCGATCCGTGAACAGATTCAGATTCTGCTTGTAGAGCCAGTGCGCGGCCCTGCCGTACTCCGCCAGCCGATGCATTCGCTCCGAACGCACCTGAACCTCAACCGGGAAGCCGTCGATAACTACCGTGGTATGCAGACTCTGATACCCGTTCTCCTTGGGCCAACGTATGAAATCGCGTCGCCTTTCGCGCACACTTGGCCAGAGTCGCTCGATGATGGCCATGACGGCGTCGCATGCCTCCAGCTCGCTGCTCTGATGAACCGGTCGCACAACAACCCGCAACGCCATCAGATCCAGAATGCTGTCGATGCCGCTCCCGAGACGAATCATCTTCCGGTACGTCGAGTAGAGACTCTTCACACGACCTCTGATGCGCCACGACCAAATGTAACTGTGCAACTGAGGCTCCAGACTGAGCGCATTTTCGATCGCTTGGCGTGCGTACTCAAGGATATCGGCACCTGCATCAAAGCGCAGTGCAACTTGCCGTCGCAGCGCCTCACTCTGTTTTGGAAACAACAGCAAAAACGCCAGCTCCTCCATTTCGCATTGGAGGTAGTAGATGCCGAGCTGATTTGCGAGCGGAGCTACCACTTCCAGCGTCAAGAGAGCCAATCGCTGGGCAGTCGCATGCGTCATTGCGTCGAGCCGCTGCCTAGCGGGCGCGAGACTCGCCCGCTGGTCATCAGCGCCATCCGTATGGGATCGCGTCTCGCAAGACGCCTCTCGTGGTGTCAAGAGTCCGGGTGATACGCACGTGGGTGCTTGTTCCGCGGTCTCCTGCATCGAATTCAGTGAGCGATCAGCAGGCGTATGCGAAACTGCAGGAGCACCAGAGGCATATGCCCCGGACGCCGTCGACGTACCCCTCACGACAGACGTCGCCACCGACTCGTCCATTGACGACGCTGCCTCGCAGCTTCTTTGTGGTGCATTTCCCTCAGCTGTGCACGTATCTGGCGACCATGTTGCAGCGTCCATATCATCCATGAGGCCGAATGCTTCGCTGTACACGCGCAACTCGTGCAGCGTCCCTGCAAAAAAGAGCGCCAACGCGCGCCAGTCTTTGGCGACACCGATAAGCAGCTGCCGCAGACCTGCGGGATTCGAATCCATACTCGTCGCGTAGATAATGCCACGTATCGCCCTCTCCTGAATCAGAATATCTGCAACCGACCGGCCGAACTCGCTGGCGATCTCTCGCGTAGCCAGTGGTGTGTCCAGCAGAGCAGCTGCCAGCACAGCCTCGAGGTCCATCTGCAAGTCGATGACTGTATTCAGAACAGCACGACAGCGAGCGAAGCTGCGGTGTTTGCGCTCCTCGTGTATGGCGACACCCCAGGGTGTAGTCGACACAGCCGCTATGCGCCGTGCCGCCCTGTCGCTTGTACTTGGCGCGCTAGCTGCGTCCGGCGACAGGCGTTCGCGTTCCCCTCGCGCGCTTGTGCGCAAGTTCATGTCTGGTGGTGATGGTGGTGCACTCGCTGGGTCTGCCGTACTGCCTGCATCAGCATCTGGCGGTTGTCGAGCAGGCGAGTGCTGCATCGTAGCGGAACGCTGTAGCGAACGTTCCAGAGCAAAGCGCACGAGGGATGAACCGATGGGTCCCAGGTACGCACAGCGAAGCTCGACATCTTCAATGAAGCGCTGCAAATCCTGTGTGGAGGATGGCCAGCCCGGGCCTTCCGCAACCTCACTGCATCTTCGCTGCTTTTCCAGGTTCTGGAGCGCCCGGCTAACCTGCGATGAAACCTGAATAAAATCTGAGCTGGAGACGTCTTTCGAGACTCGCTCTGGTGCCCGCCTGTGCTCGTTACGTCGCTGGCTCAGGGCTCCTGATTCGCGAGCCGCACCAAAGCACTCATACGTTCCATGCCTTGCGGGAGTGGTCGCTAGTCCCTGGCGGCGGCTGCGGTGCAGAAAAAGGCGCACGCCGACAGGTTTCCCAGTCGCTGACGGAGGCCGCTCCGGAACATCTTGCTGTTCACTGCGGGCGTTTTCGTCACCCGGGGCCACCTGAGCATCACCAGTCTTGTGTCGCACGTTCCAGACACACTTTGGTGCAGCAGAAGCGCCTTCCTCGCCATAGAACGGAGTTCGCTCAGGAAGCAGCCCCTGTTCGACCGGATCGATGCCCAGACGAAGAGCGCAGCGCCGCCCTTCGAAGCGGCCGCTACAAAACACCCTACGTACAGGCGGAACGCGTAGGAGTGCTCTGTTTGCCGCACATAGCGCCGCCGCGCTCCCAACGAAGCCGTGAACCCGCTCTATTCGCACAGGCTGCAGACTCGGCTCAACGAAGCAGCTCGATGAGCGCCCAGGTGACATGAACCAACTGTTTTCCTTACCAATAGTAAAGTAATTGTATTCTTGGAACACGCTCTCTGTCGTTGAATGCAGACCACCCGACCCGTATGTCTCGGTTATCGAGTACGTTCCGTGACGCTCCCTTCACACAGCGCGCTACCGACACGTCATCTGCGCTCGGGGCTTCGCAGGCCGTTTCGTGCCGGTAATCCGGACATCCGGACAATCTCGCGATGGCGGGAACGCGCTGATGCGCTGGCGCTCCCAGTCTTCTGGACCTCCATCCAGATATGAAACAAGTGCTGGCAAGGGTAGTCACCGAAGGGTGCCCCAGTCGTTGTGCAGTGTTCTAGTCAACGCGGTGCACGCTGGCTGGAATACCTGGTCCAAGACGCCGAGTCTGTGTTTGCGGGGTTTTTATCACAGGTATCCGCAGGAGGGATTGGAACCTGTTGGTGTGGGGACGTTCGTGCAGGGACCTGGTGCTGTCACTGCTAGCCTGCGAAGAACGGCTGCACTTGTACAGGTCAGTCGTTTGTAGGTCAGCAGGGCGATGAACCACGCGTTTCGTGGTCACGGTCATGAAGTTGTTGCAGACAGCACGGAAGGTATCCAACGGTATGTATAGGACTCGCTCCTTCTTATTGCAATGCATTCCGAGCGATGTTTGAGAGTTTTTGGAAGAGATGTCACAGGTTGAGGAGTTTTCCGCACCGCTGATACGAAACGATGATAGAGAAGCACGAATGGACCGAGAAATTGCGGCGATAGGGGATGACGAATGCATTCATAGAATCCGGGTTCTCGGTCGAGTTTTCCGAGTGGCTCGTTCGACTCCTTGCCGCTGGAAATCGTTATGTGCACGGTACAAGGGGAGTGTCGACGCCCTCGATCTACGCTTCGTAACGTGAACGGGAGCACTATCCGAATCATACGATGCGGACTCTGCGTTTCAACATTCCTTGCCTGCAGCACGCTCAGATACCGAATTCTTCAAGTTTTCGATGGTTCTGCTTCAAGGCAGCACGAGGGCGCAGCAGGCATCGCCGCTGGATGGACGACGACGGGGGAAAACTCTACATCAGCTTTGGAGACTTTTCCAGACGCTCATGCCGAGAGTTCACTGAACCTGTCTCATCAAGCAACAGATTCAGCTCGAAACACATACCCTCCGCTCTTGGTGGCCGTCGACGACATGTCATTCGGCATCCGACGGCAGCAGCACGGTGCCTCTCAGGGGGTATGCACTCAGGGGCTGGCGGCTCATCTGTTTGCCAGCAAAGGGTCTTGGACTCGCGCTTGAGTCATCGATGTGATCGCATTTGGCGGTACGACCGCCATCGCTTTCCATGAACGGGGGCGTAGACGGATCGCATTTTCTCGACCTGCTCTCATGTCTAGATGTTCAGTCTGGTACTGGTCTCAAGACGTGGAAGAAAGTGTCCCGCAAACCCTGTATCGAGTGGTGCTGCTTGCTCTTGCGCGTGCGGTTCAGAGGGCATGCGCTGAGGGCATCGCACAGACCAAGCCCGTGCACCTGCGACACAACACCGGGTGCGGAAACGGCGGAGGGCATTTCTGGGTCAGCCTTGTTTATCGCGCCAAGGGTGTGTAACGGGCGATGACGCCAACGTCCAAGCGCCACAAAGCGGCTGTCCGTAAGTAGCGCGTCTCGTGGGCGCATGGGAGCGCCCCTGTGCATTCATTTGTCAACGGTGCGACGTGCGCACCGAGGCTGTATACAGAAGAAAAGAGTATCGTATGCGAAGCGTAGATCGCATGTAGCGTCTGTCGGCTCAATGAATAGAACGTAGCGGAAAGCAGGGAATTCGGGCGTTGAACGCTGCCATCAACATCCTCACTACTATCAGCAAACGAAACCGGAGGGGAAAGGAGTCACCCGCGTATTGAAAGCCGGACCCAGATGAGAGTAAAAGAGAGCAGTCTCATAAAATCCCCAAAGGCTTGTCTGGATGACCACAGGAAGAGATTCAAGTTCGAGCATATACGCCCGAGTTCGATCAATGCACCTGTCGCGTTCTGTGCGGCCACGGGGTCTCGGTACCCCGTTCGATCGCAGCGCAGCGGCCCCAGCGTCCTTCCGTTGGCGTGATGCGCATGATCCGCCGCTGGCTGCCGCCGCGGCACGCACGCAAGCACACACACCAACACCAGTGTCTCTATACTTCAATATATGTCCATATGTTAATGTGTCATTATATTTCTATTTCTGTCCATCTACGCGAAGCACCGCGCACAGGCACAGCGCGTCGCCGTCGTCGCCGCCGTCGCGATCGACGCGCCAACGCCACAAAGCAGCCCGTGCGGCACACATCGCGTACAACGCATCCGTTCGTACCGACAAGCTGCGAGTTTGTGCAGTACTGTGTTTTGTTGCAGGTTAGCTACGCTCGCGATCGTCCATGTCGGAGGCAACAAAACAGCAGGCTGCGGTAAGCACGGAGCAGGTGCAGAAGGCGAAGCAGAAGGCGAAAACCTCGGTGACATCTTTCTTGAAGGACTTGGCTGCGGGTGGTGTTGCGGGAGCGATCAGCAAAACGGCGGTGGCACCGATCGAGCGTGTGAAGCTGCTGTTGCAGATTTCGTTGAGCAACCCGCAAATAAAGCCAGAGGACCGTTATAATGGAATATTCGATACTTTCCGGCGTGTCGTGCGAGAGCAGGGCTTTTGGTCGCTATGGCGTGGGAACATGGCGAACGTACTGCGCTACTTCCCGACACAGGCGTTGAACTTTGCTTTCAAGGACACGTACAAGCAAATGTTCTTGGCCGGCGTAGATAAGGACAAACAGTTCTGGCGTTTCTTTATGGGTAACCTGGCTAGTGGCGGAGCTGCTGGCGCCACCTCGCTTCTCGTTGTGTACCCGCTGGACTTTGCGCGAACGCGCCTGGCTGCTGACGTCGGCAAGGGGAAGGATCGAGCATTCACCGGCCTTGGTGACTGCATCATGAAGATCTACCGGAGCGATGGCCTTCGGGGACTCTATCAAGGATTCGGCGTAAGTATTCAAGGCATTATTGTGTACCGGGCGGCATTCTTTGGCTTCTTCGACACTGCCAAGGCCTTGCTGCTGAAGGATCCACGCAACGCGCCTGTGTGGCAGTCCTGGCTCATTGCGCAGACCGTCACCACCGTGGCCGGTATTATCAGTTATCCCTTCGACACTGTTCGCCGTCGGATGATGATGCAGAGCGGTCGCGTAGGCCAGCGCGAATACACCGGCACGCTGGACTGCTGGGCGAAGATCATCAAGAATGAAGGCACTAGCGCCCTCTTCCGAGGTGCATTCTCGAATGTTATCCGAGGCACGGGCGGCGCCTTTGTTCTGGTGCTCTACGATGAGTTCAAGAAAATCATCAACCCAACAGCTGTGATGTACAAGTAAGCAAGCTCTGACGTCAAGGGTGGATGCACCAAAGGCCAGATGTTTCCGCCTTCGTAACTGCTGCGATGCAAGCGGCGTAACGCCGGCGCTTGAAAGCGCAGCTAGACGGGGTGGCATATGCGAGATGAACCGTCCTGGTTGTAAACGTAAATTTGGTTTAAATTCAAACCTAGGAATCGCCGACGTTGCCTTCGAGCGCTTTTCATTGCGAGCACCGCATTGCGTCCGGAAGAGGTACTCCGTACCACACGCTTTCTCTGAGAACGCAATCCGTGGTGCATCATACCAGCAGACTAGCCACACCAAACTTTGGCAAGTGCGGAAAAGCGATCTCTAGCCGTTAGACCTGGTTGCCTGTCCGCAACAGGTTCTTGTGCGCCAGCTGCACCATACCTGTTGTCTTTGGGCAAGCGCTTGACGCTCCCGCGACGCTGCTGGCACTTGAGCGGAAAACCATAGCGTACACAAGGGCGTTTTATCAGGTCAGCGCAGTGCATCGCAACTACTATCCGGCGCAGGGCAGGCTCCCAGAAATCCTCGTGAAGCATCAACGCCTCCGAGTAGACTATTGGTTCCGGAGGACTGGCTCACGTCCCTAGAACGGTGCTTGGGTTTCTGTTGCGTGAACTTGAAATGTCGCTGATGACTTTGTGTGATAACAGCGCGCAGAAGCAGGTACCAGATGCATAACCTCATGCACAGAGTCGTTTTGCGCTGGAGTTCATCCATCATTCAAGCAGCAGCAGCAGCTGCTGCTGCTGCTCTTCTGGCTAGCCCCAGGCAACAGCGCTTGCGTACGACTCCACGTAGGAAACGTTCTCTTCAGTTTGATTTGGCTTACAGCACCTGAGACACCTGCCATTGCGCCATAAATGTGTCGAAGCGCCGTCTCAGCCCCTGTTCTCCAAAGATTTCTACCTGGTGCAGCACTCGACTGAACCACAGACGGCGTCAGCACGCCTGCGGAAAAGCTGTCTGATCTTCCTTCGGTGCCTCGCACACCCGCTCTTCATCCAATACCGATCCAGACTCGCCAACCGTCGCTAGTTGTAGTCGAACAGCACCGAAAGATGGAAAAACACGGCATGAAGCGCACAAGTCAATGACTCCGTTCATGTGTGCTGTCTGGCGACAGGCTAGCATCGACGTGCTGCTCCCGGAACCTCTGGATGCTGCACTGGACATCGGGTTTCGAATCCATCGCTCCCGCAATCCGATACGCATCCTTTCCAAAGCATAAGAGCACGACGCCTTGCCAGGATGCTGTTCAGCATTGCCCCAAAAGCAAAGACAACTGACCCAGCATTACCTTTGCATATCACCAACGAATACGCCTCATATCATCGAACGAGACACGCTCGATGACCGCACCATATCCGTACGATACAGTCAGGGAATCGTCTCGATATCATCGAACCAGACGCGCTCGATTACCGCACAGTTCGGAGCGGCTTCCGCTGCATCACGGTGGTCTCTGGGGTGGCCCTCCGAGTCGCTCGGTTCAGGTGTTCGCGCTCGATCGATCGGGACCTCGTCAGTCAGCAGCTTATAGCGTCGCTCGTCGCAGCCGTATGGACGTGTTCGCAGACAAATCAGGGTGTGCAGGGGAATATCGACGTACGGCACCTGCTCCTGCTTGAGGCCCTTGAAGAAAGCATAGATACTCCGAATAATCGCATTGTGAGCAACAATAAGAAGAGGTTTGGTTTGACGTTCAATTTCCAGAATTATCGGTTCGACTCGATGGATCACATCAAGATACGATTCTCCGCTGGGATACCGATAGCGGAGCTTGTCGGCCTTGCGCGCCTCCCAGACATCGGGAAGCTCGCGTTTGATCTGCTCATAGGTCATGCCTTCGCAGATACCCGCGTTGATTTCGTTCAGCGAGCGCCAGCAGATGCAGATATCGGTGGGAATGTGACGCACTGTGAGCCAAGTGCGTCGCAACTGAGAGCACCAGACCGTGGGCAGCGGTCTGCCTTGGAACTCTCGTTGGAGGAATTCACTGAGTCGCTTGGCGTACGCTTCACCACGACGCGTGATCGGTGGATCACCGCCAAGTTGTCCGGTGACATTCCACTCGCTCTCTCCGTGTCGGGAGAGGTAGATCAGACGCGGAACGATATGCACGCTGGTGAGGTAGGAGACAATTTTGCTCTGGAGGTGACCTTTGAGATTATACAATACAAACTTCTTGCCGCCGTCAATGATTTTGACGTAGCTGCACCCCTCGTCCTCGGTGATCGTCTCATTGGCGCGTTCGTAGTTTCTCAGACGATTCTTAAAGTCGCGGACGGCGTAGTCAGCATCTCGGTCGCGATAATCCGGTGAATTCAGTTTCGTAGCGAGAATATTCTGTTCTACAATGCGTTCATCGTTCACAATGGACTCAAGAAAGAGGACTCGGATACCCAGATTTTCGAGGTACTCCCGGACAAAACGTCGGCGCATTTTGGTACTGTTGGTGGCGTCGTAGATGCCCACTTGACCGTTCTCACCGAAAAGCCACTGGTTCATCTCATGGAGTGTACGGCGGGCAAACTCCCAGCGCAAGCGCATGCCCTCATCGTTTTCGGGCGAGAAGAAAGATGCATCGCAATCGCTGCTCTTCATGAGGCGGCGTCGCATGACGCCCACGTTAAAGATCGCTGTACGGTGACCGAGCCAGTTCAGATACCTCGCAACCTGTTGGGCGATATGGGACTTGCCCCTGGCAGGTAGCCCTGCCATCACAATCACCAGTTTGCGAACCATGTACTTTGTTTGGCCGGCTGGTTTCGCCATTTCTGGAAGGTCGAGTGCGCTGGAAACGCGCTTTCCCTGAGACTCGATGCGACGAAGAGTCGAAGACGCTGCTAGGACCTCGTCGCCTGTTCCGGAGTGCATCGATCCAGCGGCGGCCTGCGCTTCCACCAAGGTACACTGCTCTTGCTCTTGGTGTTCGTGGTGCTGTTGCTCTCGTTCAGGTACGTGGCGAGAATCGGGCGGTAGCGCACGGGATGCAGCCAGGTGCTGTGGCGGTTCACACGAGGCACCTGGGTCAATGTCCGCGAGACGATTCCCGGTGCCGGTGCCCTCGCCCTCGCCGCTATACGCAAGTGTTCGATGGTATTGCGGTCGAGCCGCACGGTGCCGGTCAATGAAGGCATCTTGGATACCGCCGTAGGCCTCAGAGGAGTTGTCGGCGTCGAAGTCTACAGCCAATGGGAATGATTCCTCAGCGAGCACCGGCGTTCGCTCGGTTTCCACCCGTCCACCGCCTGCAAGCAATGACGAATCTGCGCTCACAGCGTCTTCCTCGCGCTCGTTAGAAAAGCTTCTGGGACTCGGAGCAGCAGCGAGCGGTGCCAAAGACGGCGACTCTGAGCCGACGTTCCAGCGCGAGCGCCAACCCGCTGCACCCGTGTCATATTGAGACGTTGGAAAAGCACCAGATGCTTCAGCAGTTTGGTCTCCAGTTCCGCTGCCTGAGGGTTTTGTTTGCTGCGCAGGCGAGAGCGGTGTCCAATGCGTGGCGGGTGCACCCTCGGCAGCTGGGGGCTCTGCTTTCTTGGCCGGCTCCGAAGCCACGGTGTTTCGCTCGACGTGTGTCTCAGGGACAACACCTGGTGGAGACGGTTCCGAGGCCACCCTTTGCAAGTCTAACTGTTCTAAACAAGAACTTGCGGACGCTACGGCCCCCTGCTCTGGCGCTGTGGCAAGCGTACCGCTGAACGAGCGAGCGTTCCCGGCAGCAGCGTCCGTCGACGCTTCCGTTAGCGTTCGTTCCTCCCCAGTATGTTTTTGGCGTCTGGATAATTCACTCTGGATCTCAGCAACGAAAGCAAGCGAGTCATTATAGGAGACTATGCGTTTCATGATAGCCCCAGCGGGGAAGCGCGAGACCCGCAACCTCTGTTCCAGCCGTGCGCTACTCCCATAAAAACGCTGCCTTGTTTGACTGATGCGCAGGCCAGACAACGTCATGCGAAGCGCTCGCCTGACTGCGCTTCTCGAAGGGTCGCTCCCCCGAACTATTTCATACCTGCTTCTGACAGAAAGACTGCTTGAGAAGTGGTGAGGTGTCATGAAACTTGGAGCGGAGCGGTGGTTTCATCCCTGGATGCCGTCAGCATTCGCGCCTGTGGAAGGGGTCAGGTTCGCTGCATGATCGACCTCACACCATAAAATACGGTTGCCTTTGCAGCCTTTCCAAGCCTGGACCAAGCCAGCGTCCTGCGCATTTGAAAAGAAGGTCTTCAGATCGAGCCGGTGTCAGAAACGGCTCGGAAATACTGCGCTGTCTCCGTTCGGGAACTGTGAATAAGCATGCGGCGCGCTGCAGCAAGTATCAGCACAGCGCGTAGCATTGCATGAGGTCTCTTGTTAGGATCGACCAAGCTTCCATGCCCAAAAGGAAAAAAAGCTAGTCTGGAGCTTTTGACATGCACATGCATTCGCAGAGGAACGGAAAGAAGGCCGCCTTTCGCCATACTAGCGCCACCAAGTGCCCCGAGCTGCAGCATCTCGTTTGATGCATCATTGCCGTAGTGCACGTGAAGAGACCGAACACAGAGAGCGCTGGAATATCGAGCACCAGTACGGTTCAGTGAGCGTCGTAGCAGGTACTCACGCCAGGCTCGGTATCCGGATCATCATATCGACATAGCGTGATCCCCAGAGACGAGTCGGGGTCGCACTTCGTGCAGTTTAGAGCATGCGTAATAACGTGGTGGCTGCTTCTCTAGACGTCGATTACCCTAGTGTACTCGGGGTCTCTGGTGCGATTCCATCATCCGAGAACAATCCAGAGACCCAGCCTCTGTGCGCCTTCATACCGGAAATGTTGCCCCTTTGTAGGGCGGGACTGCGCTTTGCTGCATTGCAGCCTCAGCGGCAGGCGTTTGCGGTAAACCTGGTATCTGTAGCAGGTTTGCTGGCGCCTTCACGCCTTGATTCTATAGGGGAAAGCACGCTAGGTTGTTGGCGTTGTGATTTCGGTATTCGTGTTCGGCGCACGAAGCGGCTGCCAAGGAAACGGGTTTCAGGTCGCAGTTGACGTCAGCGTTGGCGTGCTCGCGACTAGTCCCGCGAAACGCACAGGGAAGGGAACGCTGTGTTTCTCGTTTTTCCCGGGATATGGCTTTATCTTTCTGGATAGTCACGGTTTGGTTGCTCCTTTTTCTGTCGATAATTGAAAGTACATGCGGATCGATCCTCGAGGAGACGCTTCTGTTTGGAAACGCTGCCGCACAGGAAGGGCGCAGGTGTTGCTGGCTGCTTCGCGACGGCGCCCTAACAGTAACGCCACATCGCGAGGAACACGCTGCGCAAGCAGAGCTGCGGATTTATGGGACGCTTTCGAGACTTGTATCTAATAAGCAGAAACCCCTGGCACCTGAGGAGGTCGAGTTTATCTTTTATCCTTCGACCCAGCGCGAGTATGTAGGGTATCACGCGCCGAACGGAGGCTCGACCGTTCAGTACTGTTGTCCGCTGGAGGCAGACGCAGAATTGGATGCCTCGACTCCACCAGGGTGTAATGCAGCTACCGGAGGACACGTGTTGGTGGCCACGGCAGTCGCAACACCGCTCACATTACCGCAACGCAAGATGCGGACAGACTGGCACCGGGGAGCGCTCCTGCGCGCACGTGCACGACATGGCGCACCTGCTGGGCCCTCTGAAGCGCAAACGAATCGAAAGCAACATCGAGGAAACGTTCCCCAAGGCAAACAAAGCATCGATCGGGGTCGGCCGTGCATCTGCGGGGCACAGCAACGTATGGAATGGTTACGGGACGAGGCTAGCGATCCGATGCAGCAGCGAGCGCTTCATGATGCAGTGCAACTGAACGCTCAGGAGCAAGGGCAGGAGCATGAGGAGCTAATGAAGCCCCGGATGCCATTGGATTTGAGCGCTGTTGTTGGACAGCGAGCAGTGGAGCGCATCGCAGGTGTTTGGCATCGACTCCGATACCGATCAGCGGCACAGGAGACACTGGAACGCGTCGAACGGGGGCTCGCCACAGTTCGTGTCTCGCGTGACGCAGCTTTGGCACTGGCGGTACCCATTTCCATGGAAAGAGGTAGTTCCGGGGTCGCGCTTCATACCGCCGGGGCAAAGCCAACAGTTCCAGCTGCCGCTCCAGGACGCCAGCAGCAGCAAACAGAGCGACAAGCGCATCATGATCAGAGAAACGGCGTTCAACTTGAATACTTGAGGCATACAGAGACTCGCGATGTACAAGCACACGAGCAGGCGCCCTTCAGAGTTATTCCTGTGTTGCAGCAGCGAAAGCAACTGAATCAGACAACCGCCACGCCCGTTTACCGCTATCGATTGACGCTGCCGCGGTCCAGTTCGCGCATGGATTTCGGAGTGCTCATTTTCCCGGTCCGAGAGAGCGGCATTCACGAGCTATTGGTGGCCTCGTGTACTGGTACGAATATCAGCATGCACCTCGTTGCCGAATGGCAGAGTGCACACGGCTACCTGGCAGCGGAGCTCTATCCGCTACTCCCATTCTACGGCTGGATGACAGTGCTTTATGTAGCAGCCGGGGCTGTGTGGATACTCGCCTGCTACGTCCAGCTAGGTCGTCTCTACACTGCTCAGCATGTGACCACGTTCCTGCTAGTTCTCGGCCTGTTCGAGTCTTTTCTTCATTTTCAGGCATATCACTGGGCGAATCAATCAGGCAAGCGTATCTGTTGTCCACCGGGTGGCCTCGTCATGATCGGAGATTTCGTTGCAACCGTCCGTAGCACCCTGACCCGCGTACTCGTGCTTGCAGCGAGCATGGGTTTGCTCCTGCTCTCTCCGAGACTGATGCCCGCGAAAGCAATGCTCCTGAAATGGTTCGCTCTCGTGTATACGTTGAGCGCTGGCTCCCTGGAAATGCTCGAAACGCTATCACAGGGTCGTCGATCTGGCTTGATGGTCGTCGTGCCGGTCTCAGTACTCGTATCAATCCTCGAAACACTTTTCTATTTCTGGATGTTGTTCGCCCTGCGCCAGACCTGGATTGCCCTCCAGCGCCGCGATTTGTCTGAAAAACGTGGACGTTTTCGCATCTTTATCGTCATGCTTGTCGCCTATGCTTGTTCGGTTTTGGCGTACGTGGGATTCGCGTTTGCTTTTCTCTGGAAAGGGGCAAATGGTCGAGGAGGTATCACTGATGCAAATTGGCATCTTTTCTGGTTGGTTGGACCCTACCCCGGTCTCGGTACAGGGGCACTCGGTGATACCGCTTCCGTCATGATACTGGCTGCCATCATGTGGATCTGGTTCCCCACAAGCACCCGACACGAGGAGCTGCTCGGTACCGGAGGCACACCGACTGCACCTAATCAGCTGATGACGCTTCCCGCGAAGTCGTCGGCTCTACGGAGAGCGTCTGGAGAGCGTCTCGAATCCCGTTTCGAGCTGGACGAAGAAAACGACTAGGACGCGGGAGACGACTGGCATCGATCACGATTGCGACGCAGCCGAAGCTGCTGCGGTTCATAGAGCGAGATCCCTGCGATTACGTAAACAGCGGTATACCGATGTATAGGCATAGCGCGCACCGGGAGCTTGTGTGTTCGCGATCCGCCTCAGGTTCATGAGGACCGACATTGATCCCCAGCTAGCTGCTGCGGTGCCTTGCCGAGCGTATCTTGTCGGAGCAGCAGGACGCTGATGTGCCTGGCTTCTGGATGTCAGTATCCGGCACTTGATCAGCAGATCCTTTATCAGACGAAGTGATTCTATATTATTGAAAAATCGACGAGCTGGAGCCCATGACATGAATCGAGACCGCATGCACAGTCCTGCCCGTTCGCTTTGAAGATATCGCTCGTCAGAGGTCGGAGCAGCTATCAAAGTATATGCATAAGACTATCTCCTCGTCAATAGGTTCCGTCGCTCACGTTGTTTAGGCTCAATGAAGCGAAAACGTTTCGCAACTATCGGGTGCAAGAATACCCACCCGCAGATGCCTCCCAGTCTTTTTTCGACGGGCCTCTTGGCATCGGCTTCAGTTTCTCCTTGAATACTTCGAGCTTCAGAGGCTACACTACAAAGACGGAACGCGTCAGCTCTGCGGGTCTGGTCGACAGCACTGCACATCGTCTGGTATTCATGGAGATGTTGAAGGATCGGTTTACGAACTCTTTGCGATTTGTTGCCGCTGGTGGAACTCACCGT
>Ga0078972_1010974_pt1 | contig 16512 bp, 11 predicted proteins | sample YelNatPaOPGAMG01_FD_67568 | JGI IMG/M metagenome (GOLD analysis project Ga0078972, IMG submission 67568) | Hot spring thermophilic microbial communities from Obsidian Pool, Yellowstone National Park, USA - OP-RAMG-01 (SPADES assembly) (version 2) | ecosystem: Environmental > Aquatic > Thermal...
AAGTAAAAAAAGTATATGAGGGAAGACCAAATATAATTGATTTTATAAAAGATAAAAAGGTTGATTTAATAATAAATACGCCAGTTGGTAAAGGACCAAGAAGCGATGATTTTGAAATAAGGCGACATGCTATTTTATTTGGAATTCCTTATACAACAACATTGTCAGGGGCGCAGGCAATTGTAACTGCCATTCAATCAATGAAAGAAAAAAACTTGACAATAATGAGTATTCAGGAGTATTATAAAAAACAAATATAGGTGAACAATATGAAAAAAGAAAAAAAATTTATTTTTATAACAGGCGGGGTTGTTTCATCACTTGGAAAAGGAATCGCGGCAGCATCAATTGGGGCTTTACTGGAAGCAAGGGGTTTAAAAATTACAATACAAAAATTAGACCCATATATAAATGTTGACCCTGGAACAATGAACCCGTTTCAGCATGGTGAAGTATATGTGACCGAAGATGGTGCGGAAACAGACCTTGATATAGGGCATTATGAAAGATTTACCAGTGCAAAATATACTGCATTAAATAATGTAACAACAGGAAAAATTTACAGCACAGTTATTGAAAAAGAAAGAAAAGGGGAGTTTTTAGGAAAAACAGTTCAGGTTATTCCACATATAACTGATGAAATAAAAAACAGGATAAAATTGCTTGCAAAATCAAAAGATGTTGATATTGTTCTTGTAGAAATAGGAGGCACTGTTGGTGATATTGAATCGCTTCCTTTTTTAGAAGCAATAAGGCAGATGACGCTTGACGTTGGTAAAAATAATGTGTTATATGTGCATTTGACTTTAATTCCATTTATAAAAGCTGCAGGGGAAATAAAAACAAAACCAACACAACATAGCGTTTCAACGCTCCGCTCTATTGGTATACAACCCGATATTTTGATTTGCAGGACAGAGAAAAAATTATCAAAAGGCGAAAAAGAAAAAATACGGCTTTTCTGTAATGTTGAAGAAAGTTCAGTTATTCAGGCGCTTGATGTAAGTTCTATTTATGAAGTTCCTTTGATGTTCGCATCACAAAAATTGGATGAAATAATATTAGATAAATTACATTTGCCTAAAAAAACTTTGGATATTAAAAAATGGAAACATATTTCAGATAAAATAAATAAGCCCTCAGGAGAAGTAAAAATTTCTGTTGTTGGAAAATACGTGGATGTTCTGGATGCCTATAAATCAATAAAGGAAGCATTGATTCATGGCGGGATTGCAAATAATTTAAAGGTAAATATAAACTGGATTGATTCAGAAACATTAAGCTGTTATGATGATACAGTAAGAGTTTTAAAGGACTCCAATGGAATATTAGTTCCTGGCGGATTTGGAGTGCGAGGCATAGAAGGCAAAATTCTTGCTATAAGATATGCACGGGAAAAAAAGATACCATTTTTTGGTATCTGCCTTGGTATGCAATCAGCAATAATTGAAATTGGGCGTGATGTATTAAAATTAAAAGGATGTAACTCAACAGAGTTTGACCCGGATACAAAATATCCTGTTATAGCACTTATGGAAGAACAAAAAAATACAAAAAATATGGGTGGAACAATGCGGCTTGGGGCATATCCCTGCACAGTAAAACAAGGAACAAAAACATACAACGCATATAAAGAAAAAGTTATTTTTGAAAGACATAGACACAGATATGAATTTAATAATATCTTTAGAGAAAAGTATGAAAAAGCGGGGGTGATTTTTTCAGGTGTTTCTCCAAATGGTTTACTTGTTGAAATCATAGAACTTAAAAATCATCCATTTTTTATTGCTGTTCAGTTTCATCCCGAGTTTAAATCAAAACCGGATGCCGCACATCCTTTATTTAAAAGTTTCATTGAAGCTGCATATAAAAAATTTTTAAGAATTAAATGATTATTTTAAAATAAATTGCCAATTAGAGTTTTAAATTACCATCTTTGTTTATAATAATTTTGGGAAAGTAATGCTTAAGTTATGGAAGGTGATAATAAAAATTGAAAATCCATCTTAATCTCCATTTTAGAAAAGGGAGAGATAAAAATTAAAATTTTTTTTAATTCCCCTCTTTTTTTAAAGATAACCATTACCCACAAGTTAGCCCGTGTTATACAGCACATTCAATTTCTTTTGGTATTTATATATACTAATAAGCAACCAGGGGACAAAAACATGGCTGGTGCCAGAGCAATTTTTTCATTTTTTTTAATTTCTCCCTTTTCTAAAGGGAGACACAGAGGGATTTGTTTTTATTTTTCCTCTCTCCCCACCAATTTGTGGGATAGAGTCAGAGAGATGGGACGATTGCATTCAAGTTTACTCTTGCGTTCCTTCACCCTCTCCCTTATCCCTCTTCCATCAAAGGGAGAGGGGAAAAGCACTTGAAATCCCCGCTTGAACTTTAATAAAAGGATTCAAGAATATAGTTCCAAAAAGTCCTGATTTTATTCAAAAAATTGTCTGGCTGCCAGCCATGTTTTTTGAGATGTTACATTGATAGCAAGCAACCGGGGATAAAAACATGGTAAATGCCAGAGCAATTTTTTCATTTTTTTAATTTCTCCCTTTTCTAAAGGGAGACACAGAGGGATTTTTGATTTTTATTATTACCTCCCATTACTGAGGCATTGCTCGGAAAAATAAATTAACATTTGCAATTATGGCTTTTGTAATTTATAATAGGTCAAATTATAAATAAAAGGAAAATTCGCATGTTGAAAAGACAATGGTTTTTAATATCTGTTGTAATTTTTATGAGTATGATTTTTTTAAATTTGATTTTAGCCCAAGCGGATGAGGAAAAGAAACAAATAAGAGTTGTTGTTGAAGGAGTTGATGAGGAAAAAACCGGGGAAACAAAACCGTATATACTCTGGGAAAAATACGATAAAAAAGCAGAAGAACAAAAATTAAAAAACATTGCACAAAAATCAAAAATAGAACAGGAAATTCTTGATGCTTTAATTGGAAAAATAGTTGATATGGAAGGTGAGATAAATAATTTAAAAAAACAATTTTTACTGATTTATTTTATTTTTGCAATTGTTTTAGTATTGATTTTTATTAAAAAGAAAAAAGGAGGAAACTAATGAATTTAGGTCTTGGCGAAATACTTGTTATTCTGCTCGTTATTTTGATTTTATTTGGTGCTAAAAGATTACCGGAAATTGGAAGAGCCCTTGGCAAAGCATTTTATGAATTCAAAAAAGGTATGAGCGGAGATAATGAAGAAAAAAAGAAAAAATGAAATTTCTTATTATGACCATCTCGAAATTTTTAGATGGAAAATTATTAGCATCATAATATTTTTTTTAATTGCATTTTTTATTTCCTTTATTTTTATTGATAAAATAGTTCCTTTTTTAATTAGACCAATAAAATTAATTAACGTGCAATTAAATTATTTTAAACCATATGAAAAATTTATGACATATATAAAAATTGCCATAGCATCTGGTTTATTTTTTTCCATACCTTTTATGCTTTTTCAAATTGGAAGTTTTGTGTTTCCTGCTTTAAAGAAAAATGAAAAAAATATATTTTTTGTTTTTATTTTTTTAGCGCCTTTGATTTTTCTTTTGGGTTGTTTGTTTGCGTATTATGTAATTATTCCAGTTGCATTAAATTTTTTCTTTAATTTTGCATCAGGAGATAATATAAAACCCGTATGGGGAATTTCATCCTATTTTGATTTTTTTATTGTTTTAACATTGGGGACAGGGTTACTTTTTATTTTGCCTTTAATTTTACTTTTATTTATAAAAATCGGAATCATAGATGTTAGCACATTAAAAAAATTTAGACCGTATATAATTGTTTCTATTTTCATAATTGCGGCAATTGTAACACCGCCGGATGTTTTAAGTCAGTTATTAATTGCTATCCCTTTACTTTTATTGTTTGAAATTACAGTTTTGATTGGTAAAATAATTAAGTAAAACTTATTATTTAAAGGAATGTCTTATGCACAGAAGAGAATTTTTAGAAAAGAGTTTAAAATTTTTAATAACAGGTGCTATAGCATTAAAAACAGGTGGTTACGGTAAAATTTTTGCCCTTGATAATGAAAAATATGATTTGGTTTCAGTGACAGGGGAAAATATAAAAAAGATGTTTGAAGAAGGGATAAAATTTTTTGGTGGTATTGAAAAATTTGTGAAAAGGGGTATGACTGTTGTAGTAAAACCAAATATTGGCTGGAATGCGCCGCCTGAAAGAGCTGCAAATACTAATCCGGAACTGGTTGGTGAAATTGTAAAAAGTTGCTTAAAAGCAGGAGCAAAAAAAGTATTTGTTTTTGATCATACCTGTGACCCATGGCAAAAAACTTACACAGTAAGTGGTATAAAAGATGCCGTTGAAAAAGCAGGGGGGAAAATTTTATCCGCTAACATGCAAAAAGATTATGTTACAGCAAAAATACCAATGGCAAAAAGTTTAAAATCAGCAAAAGTTTTTAAACTTTTTCTTGATGCGGATTGTGTAATAAATGTTCCAATACTTAAAGACCACAGAACCACAGAACTAACAATAGGGTTAAAAAATTTAATGGGAGTTGTATGGGACAGGTGGTGGTGGCATGCAAATAATTTAAATCAGTGTATTGCCGATTTTCTCGCATTAAGAAAGCCGGATTTAACAGTTATAGATGCATATCGGGTTTTAATACAAAACGGACCACGTGGAATTTCTGAAAATGATGTGATAAAGAAAAATACTATAATTATTTCAAAAGATTCGGTAGCGGCAGATGCCGCAGCGTGTAAATTATTGAACAAAATACCTGAACAGATAAAACACATACAACTTGCCTATGAAAAAAATTTAGGCGAAATTAATTTAAAAAATTTAAAAATAAAAAGGATTGTCCTGTAAATTGCTAAAAAAAATCAGAATAGTATTTTCCACAATATTAATTTTATTATTTATTTTTGTCTTTTTAGAAATAAAAGAAATACCCACACTTTCACATTTGCTCGCAATAACGCAATTCATACCCTCTCTTTTACTTTTCTTGTCAGATAATTTCAGTTTTTTGGCAACCGGATTTTTAATTGTGCTGGTTTTAACTGTTTTGTTTGGCAGGGTTTATTGTTCGTTTTTATGTCCTTTAGGGATTTTACAGGATTTTATAATTTTTATAAAAAATAAAATAAAAAAACCGGTGAGAAAATATGAATTTAATTTTAAGTATGTTCGTTATTTTATTTTGCTATTAACTTTTATTTTCGTTGTTTTTAAATTAAATTCATTAACAGGAATTTTTGACCCGTATGCAAATTTTGGGCGGATTTCGGCTAATTTAATAAAGCCGGTTTTTAATTTTTTTGCCGGAAAATTTTTAAATATAAATACAGAAATTCACCATATAAATAAAATTTTATTATTTTATTCACTTTTATTTTTTGTTTTTCTTATCCTACTTACAGTTTTTAAAAACAGATTATACTGTAATACTTTATGCCCGGTTGGTGCTTTGCTTTCCATAATTTCAAAAATTTCTTTTTTTAAAATTCAAATAAATAATAATTGTATAAAATGTGGCTTATGCGAAATAAATTGTAAGGCAAATTGCATAGACGTAAAGGAAGGCATTGTTGATAATGAAAGATGTGTAAGATGTTTTAACTGTATTGATAATTGCAAAAAATTTGCAATAAATTTTTCATATATAAAAATTAATGAAAAAGAAGATGAGCAGAGAAGAAACATAATTAAAAGTTTTTTAATTCTGTCATTGCTTGCTTTATTTGACTTTTTAAAAGTCAATAAAATTTTTGCAAAGGAGATAGAATATAAAAAGAAAAATCCTTTGATAACACCTCCAGGGTCTAAGAGTTTAAAAAATTTTAATGAAAAGTGTATATCCTGCCATTTGTGCGTGAGTTCCTGCCCAACGAGAGTATTAACGCCTTCTGTATTTGAATACGGGATACTGTGTATTTTTCAACCAAAAATGGATTACTCAAAATCATACTGTCTTTATGAGTGTAATATATGCTCTAAGGTATGTCCAACAGGTGCAATTCAACCATTAACATTAAATGAGAAAAAAACAACTCAGATAGGAATTGCAAGATACATAATGGAAAATTGTGTAGTTGTTAATAAGGAAACGAATTGTGGGGTTTGCAATGAATACTGTCCAACAAAAGCGGTTAAACTCGTTCCTTACAAAAATGATTTATTTATCCCATCGGTAAATAAAAATATATGTATTGGTTGTGGAGCATGCGAGTTTGTGTGTCCCGCATCGCCGTATAAGGCAATAGTAGTTGAAGGAAATAAAAATCACTTAATTGCCCAATTGCCGGGCTTACAAAAAAGGAAAAGAAAGGGTCAGAAAAATGATTTTTAAATTTATAAAAGTTTTTATGGTTTTCATTTATTTTTTAGTTAGTTCAAAAGTTTATGCTGAGAAAAATAAATGGGAATCGTATATAATACATCAAAATAAAAAAAGAGATTTCAGGATATATGTTCCAGGAAGAAACAGTAAAAATTATAAAATACCACTTGTGATTGTTTTGCACGGGGGTTCTGGAAGTGGGATAAGTATAGAAAAGTACTCTGGTTTTTCAAAACTGGCAGAGGACGAAAAATTTATAGCTGCTTATCCAGATGCGTATTCGGGGCAATGGAATGATGGCAGGGAATTTATCCAGAGCAAAAGTTATAGATTAAAAATAGATGATGTTGGTTTCATATCAAAAATGATTGATAAAATTAAAAAAAATTATAATATTGATGAAAAAAGAATTTATGTTGCTGGCATTTCAAATGGTGGATTTATGGCATTGCGTCTTGGCTGTGAATTGTCTGAAAAAATTTCTGGAATTGCAGTTATATGTGCGACAATGAGTGAATTTTTAAGTAGTAATTGCAGACCAAAAGAAAAGATTTCTGTGCTTATTATGAATGGGACAGATGATAAATTGGTTCCTTATGATGGTGGTTATGTGACAATTGGAAAATTAAAACGCGGTAAAATACGGTCAACAGATTTTACTTTAAAATACTGGTGTAAAATAAATGAATGTGAAAAAGAACCATCTTTAACAAAAATAATTGATAATGATAAAAATGATGGAACAAAAATTGAAAAAATTGTTTATCGCGGTAAATATGGGGCTGATGTTTTTCTTTATAAAATTATAGGTGGCGGTCATACATTGCCGGGTGCGAACCAATATCTGCCCAAAGAAATAATAGGCAGGGTTAGCAAAGAAATTGATGCAACAAAAGAAATATGGAAGTTTTTCTTAAATCATCCAAAAGTAAATAATAGTCCAGCTGTAATATTATTTTAAAAATATGAATAAAAAAATTATTCAAGAAATTAAAAAAAAATACAGAGAGAAAAAGAGTGAAATAGAAAAAAGGATAGAATATTTTAAAAATAACTTTAAAAAAGAAGAAGATATTTTTAATGAATTAATATTTTGTCTTTTAACACCGCAATCAAAAGCAAAAATATGCTGGCGATGTGTGGAAAATATTGTAGAAAAACAGAAAATAAAAAATGGTGGGGAAAAGCAAATCCTATGCGAATTAAAAGGGGTGAGATTCAAATATACAAAAGCAAAAAATATTATGCTCGCAAGAAAAATGTTTATAAAAAATAATAAAATAAGAATAAAAGAATTTTTGGAAAAATTTAATAATGTCTTTGATTTAAGGGAATGGCTTGTGAAAAATATAAAAGGATATGGCTATAAAGAAGCAAGCCATTTTTTAAGAAATATTGGGTTTGTTGAAGAAATAACAATACTTGACAGGCATATTTTAAAAAATTTAAAAAGAGCAGGAGTGATAAAAGATATACCAAAAACACTTACCAGAAAAAAATATCTTGAGATAGAAAATAAAATGAAAAAATTTGCAAAAAAAATAAAAGTTCCTGTTTATGCGCTTGATTTAATTTTTTGGAGTAATGAAGCCGGAGAAATTTTTAAATAAAAGCACATTAAAAAAACGATAACAATTATTTTTTTGCTTATTTCAACCTTTTTAACCAAGTATTATATATAAAATTAGCACACAGCCAAGTAGCACAATCAATTTTTTGTGATTTCTATGTAATAATAAGCAACCGGGTGTAAAAACATGGCTGGTGCCAGAGCAATTTTTTCATTAAAATCAGAAAATGCCGTAACTTGCTAATAACAAGGGGTTGGATTTTTGGTGATACAAAAACAAAGCGAGGCACTCGGCTGACGCAGGAAAACCGAAGCACTTGAACTCTCCGCTTGAACTTTTATAACAGGTCTCAAGAATATAATCCCAGAATGACCTGATTTTATTCAAAAATTGTCTGACACCAGCCATGTTTTTTGAGATGTTACATTGCTAACAAGCAACCGGGGGACAAAAACATGGCAAGTGCCAGAGCAATTTTTTCATTTTTTTTAATTTCTCCCTTTTCTAAAGGGAGACACAGAGGGATTTGTTTTTATTTTTCCTCGCCTAAATTTGCGCTAACTATAACTCATAAGTTAGCCCGTGGTAGGGCAGCACATTCAATTTTTTAATCCTCTCTCCCCAGCGTGGGAGAGAGTTAGAGAGAGAGGGAGATTGCATTCAAGTTTACTCTTGCATTCCTTCACCCTCTCCCTTATCCCTCTCCCATCAAAAGAGCCTGTGCAAAAAACATAAAATTTTAACATTTTAATTTTTTCTATTTTTATTTTCCCCTTATTTTTTAATCATTTTTGTATGCCAGTTTTTTGTTTTTAATGTTTTTCCCTATTTTTTGTACAAGCTCAAAAGGGGAGAGGGGAAAAGCACTTGAACTCCCAACTTGAACTTTAATAACAGGTCTCAAGAATATAGTTCCAAAACGTCCTGATTTTATTCAAAAAATTGCCTGACTGCCAGCCACGGGCTAAAACTAAAAATGTAGGGGATGGACAGTTTGTAATGGGAAAAGCAGGCGGATTTTAAAAATTTATTTAAAAAAATTTTGCCATTCATAGATGGATAAACTATCAATAAAATAAAAAATTTAAAAAAATCTATGGCTGGAAAAAAGTTCTGTTTTATTATAATATATATAAAAATCAATTTATATTGGTGGCTTATGAAAAATTATAAAGAAAAAATAATACTGGCTATAATTTTGACTTCTATATTATATATATACAGCATATCCTTGTATCCTGCTTTTGCGAATAATGATTCGCCTGAAATAATGACAGCAGCATATACTCTCGGTGTATGCCACCCTCCAGGGTATCCTTTTTTTATGCTATTTGCAAAAATATTTTTGCTTGGCAAAATCGGAGCAACCGCAATTAATATGAATTTTTTTTCATCTTTTCTCGCCATACTGGTTTTAATAATTTTTTATTTTACTGTGAAAAATTTATTTAAAAAAGATGTTGTCGGATATTCAGGGATATTTATTTTAGCGTTTTCTTTTACATTTTTAAAAGAAGCAATACAGGCAAAAGGTGGAATTTATCAATTAAATCTCGTATTTCTCGGGTTGATAATATTTTTATTAATAAAACTTTTTGAAAGTTTTGACAAAAAAATTTTTTACTTACTTTTTTATCTATATTCACTTTCTCTTTCCAATCACTGGCAGACAATGATATTATTTTTCCCGGTTATTGCCTTTGTATTTTTTTTACATTTTAAAAAAATTAATAGAAAAGAGTATTTCATATTATTTCTTCTCATAATACTTGGACTTACCCCATATATTTATCTGCCGGTAAGGGCATCGGCGAGTGCTGTTTTAAATCATGGCGATCCACAAACAGTGCAAAGGTTTATAAAACACATTTTAAGAATTAATTATAGAGGAGAATTTGAACCAATAAACCCAGGCGTTTTATATTTTCAAATCAAAGAATTTTCAAACGTATTTTTAAACAGTTTTTTAATTTTATGGCTTTTATTTGTTACAGGAGTGTTTTTCCTTTTAAGGCAGAACAAAAAAATTTCAATAATACTTTTCATAATTTTCCTTATTAATATGTTATCAATAATTTTGCTTTTCAGGAGAAGGCAGGACTCATCCTGTTATTATTTACCTTCAGTTTATATTATGGCGATATTCATAACTTGCTCCATAGAAAAGGTTTTTTTAATGCGGGATAAATTTAAAAAATATTTTTTAAATTTTTTTATTATAATAATTATTTTAGCATCCTTATTTATTAATTATGGTTTATTAAATGGCAGCAATAATTATTTAAGTTATGATTATGTTTATAATATTTTAAAAACCCTGAATAAAAATTCCATATATTTTACATCATCTGGTTTTGATAATATGCCAATTTTTTATTTTAAAAATGTATTGAAAAAAAGAAATGATGTAAAAATTGTTTACAGTTCATTTCTTGCATTTGACTGGGGTATAAAGCAATTTAAAATTGATTTTCCGGAATTTATATATGATTTAAAAGAGGGTAAGCCGTTTTTAAATATGAAAACCATACTTGAAGTTTTTTCAAATAAATTTGATATTTATGCTGGCTATAATTTTAAAATTGCAGAAAAAACAAATATTAAGCATAGACAGGAAGGGCTAATTTTAAGGGCTGGCAGGTGTGCAGAGAAAAAAATAGAATGCAATTATTTTGCAATTTATTCTTTGAGGGGAATTTTTAATAAAAATTTTCAAAAAGATGAGGATAATTTTAGATTGATTTCAAATTACTCTGGCGGTTTGGTAAATTTAGGTAATGAATTTTTAAAAGAAGGAAAAATAGATATGGCAATAAAATTATATAAGTATGCGATATTATTACCTTACAATGGGTCAAAAGAAGGATTTTATAAAAATTTAAAAATCGCAACAGGGATTTTAAGAGAAAAAACAAAAAAATAAAAATTAAAAAATTCAAATCTCCTGAAAATAACCAAAGCGATTTTCAAAAAATGTAACGCCTTCTATGAAAGTGGCTGGCAAGAGAAAAATGCATCCAAGTGTAATGCCTCAATGATATCAGGTTTTTATAAAATATAAAGTAAATTTTTTTACTTTACTTTTTTTTGCATGAATAAAATCTCCCCTCTCCCCTCTTTAAAAAAGAGGGGAATTAAAAAAATTTTTCTTTTTTATCTCTCCCTTTTCTAAAGGGAGATTAAGAGGGATTTTCGATTTTTATTATTACCTCCCATAATTGAGGCATTACCAAAAAATTTTTTTTAGTTATTGACATTGAATAATTTTTTACTATAATTTTGCCAAAAAAAGGAGAAGAAAATGGAAAAAGAAAAATTAATAAATCCTATTCTTACAGAAAATGCTTTAACAGTTCTAAAAAAAAGATACTTTATAAAAAACGATAATGGGGAGCCGGTAGAAACTGCGAGAGATTTATTTTTTAGAGTTGCAGAGAATATTGCACAGGCAGATCTGTTATATGATAAAAATGCAGATATAGAAAAAACAATAATTGAATTTTATAATATGATGGCATCGCTTGATTTTTTGCCAAACTCGCCTACATTGATGAATGCAGGCAGAGATTTACAGCAACTTGCCGCTTGTTTTGTTTTACCTGTGGAAGATTCCATAGAGGGTATTTTTGAATCAATAAAAAATGCTGCTTTAATACATAAAAGTGGTGGAGGAACAGGTTTTTCCTTTTCTCGTTTAAGACCTAATAAAGATAAAGTAAAGACGACAAATGGGGTTTCTTCGGGACCTGTTTCTTTTATGAAAGTATTTAATGCTGCAACTGAGGCAATAAAGCAGGGCGGAACAAGGCGTGGGGCAAATATGGGGATTTTAAATGTGACTCATCCTGACATACGTGAGTTTATAACCTGTAAGGCGGATAATAAAGAAATTACAAATTTTAATATATCAGTTGCTTTAACAGACGAATTTATGGAAGCATATAAAAATAAAAGAAAATACAAATTAATAAATCCGAGAAATAATGAGGTTGTGTCAGAAGAAAGTGCCGAAGAAATTTTTGATATGATTGTTCATTATGCGTGGAAAAATGGTGACCCAGGTGTAATTTTTATTGATAGGATCAATAGAGATAACCCGACCCCGGCTCTTGGAAAAATAGAAGCAACAAATCCATGCGGTGAACAACCGCTTTTGCCGTATGAAGCGTGTAATCTTGGTTCAATAAATCTTGCCCATTTTGTTTTAAAAAATAAAAAGATTGATTATGAAGGGCTAAAAAAAATTGTGCATAGTGCTGTTCATTTTCTTGATAATGTTATTGATATGAGCAAATATCCGCTGGAAAAAATAGATAGAATGGTAAAAGGAAACAGGAAAATTGGGCTTGGGATAATGGGATGGGCTGATTTACTTGTTCAGATGGAAATACCGTATAATTCAAATGAAGCAACTGACCTTGCTGAAAAAATAATGGCATTCATTCATAAAGAAGCAGAAATTGCATCTACCAAACTCGCGGAAAAAAGAGGAGTTTTTCCTAATTATGCCGGTTCGGTTCATGAAAAGAATAATAAAAAATTAAGAAATGCAACCTTAACAACTATTGCACCAACAGGAACGCTGAGTATGATTGCCGGATGTTCGTCCGGTATTGAACCAATTTTTGCAATTGCATATACAAAAACAGTAATGGATAAAGATAGATTAACAGAAATAAATGAATATTTTTTAACAAAAGCAAAAGAACACAATTTTTACAGCAAAGAATTAATAGACGAAATTGCTGAAACAGGAAAAATTCAGCATATTAAGTCAGTTCCGGATTTTATTAAAAGAATTTTTGTAACAGCACATGAGGTTGAGCCGGAATGGCATATTAAAATGCAGGCGGCTTTTCAAAAATCAACTGATAATGCTGTTTCAAAAACAGTTAATTTTCCAAACAGTGCAACAGAACAGGATGTGCGAAATGTTTATTTGCTCGCCTATGAACTTGGTTGCAAAGGAGTTACAATTTACAGAGATGGTTCGAGAGAAGAGCAGGTTTTAACACATTCCGTTGTTAATAAAGAAGAAAAAGGAAAACAACTTGAGCCGAGAAAAAGACCTGAATCAACATTTGGACAGACAATAAAAATGAAAACCGGTTGTGGTAATCTGTATGTTACAATAAATGAGGATGAACAGGGTTTATGCGAAGTTTTTACTGCAATGGGAAAATCGGGCGGTTGCGCTGCTGCCCAATCAGGAGCAATAAGCAGATTGATTTCGGTTGCATTAAGAGCCGGGGTAAATCCAGAAGTTATAATAAAACATTTGAGAGGGACAAGATGTCCAGCGCCGGCATGGCAGGAAGGCGGTGTTGTGTTATCCTGTCCTGACGCAATTGGCATTGCATTGGAAAAATACCTGTATGAAAAGTCCGGGAAAAAAGAAAAGTTTATGATTAAAAATCATAAAGAAGAGGGGTTTAATGAAATATGCCCTGAGTGCGGCTCAACATTGGAGCATGAGGGTGGATGCAATGTTTGCAGAGTATGTGGGTATTCAAAATGTATGTAAATTAAATTTTAAAGATTTTTTATATAAAATTTTTGAATTGTATATTTAAAAACAGATTTTTTGATATAATTTTTGTTAAAAAATTTTATTGACTTTTTAATTTTTTTTTATAAAATAAAATTAAGTTAAAAATGCCTATAAATTATGGAAGAAAGGAGGAATAAAAATAATAGCCATAAATAGGCATAAAAAATAAAAAATTTATTTTAAATAAAACAAAAAGGGGTGTTTATTTTATGACGGGTATAATTAAAAAAGTATTTTATGGTTTAATAGTTTTAATGTTTTTTTTATTTTTATTAATTAGTTGTTCAAAAAAGAATCCAACATCACCGGAACAACCAGAAGAGAATGTTGCAACAGCAACAAGCACAAATACAGCAATACCAACGGGGACAGGAACAAGTGTTGTAACGAATACGGCAACAAGTACATTGACAAATACAGCAATACCAACAGGGACAAATACAAGTGTTGCAACTGGGACAGCGACAAATACGGTAATTCCATCAGGAACCAGCACAAATTCATCAACAAATACAGCAACAAGCACAAATACAGCAACACCAACAGGGACAAATACAAGTATTACAACTGGGACAGCGACAGATACGGCAACAGAGACAGCGACAAGTACTGTAACAAACACGGCAACAAATACGGCAACAAGTATAGCTACTCCTGATTCTTATGAACCAGATAATGATTATTCTAACGCTGTGACAATGACGAGTGGCCAATCATTTCAACATAGTATAGTGCCAGAGACAGATGAAGATTGGACAAAATTTGAATTAACATCAATGGCAGAGGTAACACTATGGACAGCTGGACCGAGCGGATATGATACATATATGTATCTATATAATAGTAATCTTATCCTGATAGATGCTAATGATGATAGTGGAGGAAGTCTTTTTTCAAGAATAATAAAAATTTTAGAGCCAGGAATTTATTATGTCAGAGTGGAAGAATTTGGTAATAATGATATAATTCCACAGTATAGTATGAATATAACCTGGGGAATAGTTACTCCAACCCCAACAGAGACAGGAACAAGCACGGCGACAAATACGGCAACAAGTACAGCAACAAGCACAAATACGAATATAACAACAAACACGCCAACTAACACAGCAACAAGTACTGTAACAAACACAGCAACAAATACGGCAACAAACACAGCGACAAGTACTGTAACAAGCACGGCAACAAATACGGCGACGGCTACACCAACAGTTGTGATTACAAAAATTGTTGCTGGTGCTTATCATAGTTTTGTTTTAAAAAGCAATGGTAAATTATATGCATCTGGTTTTAATAGTGATGGCCAGTTAGGAATAGGAGATTATGATAATAGAACAAATTTTGTTTTAGTTGATACTGATGTGAAAGATGTTTTTGCAGGTGGTTTTCATAGTTTTTTAATTAAAAATAATGGAGATTTATATATAGCAGGTAACAGTTCGAAGGGACAATTAGGGGCAGAAATTCAAAATATTAATGTGTTTTTTAAATCATCATTTACAGGTGCAGATAAAATTGCAGCTGGTTATGAGCATACTTTAATACTAAGAAATGATGGAACATTATGGGTGGCAGGAAATAATGCATCAGGTCAATTAGGCACAGGTGATAATAACAATAAATATACTTTTACACAAGTTACAGTGTCAGCAGGAACTATAACAAAAATAGCGGCTGGGTTTGCCAATTCATTGATTTTATGCTCTGATGGACTATATGGGGCAGGATATGGAGGCGGACTTGGGTTAGGAGGAAATACATTTAATGTAAATACATTTAGTTACATCATGGGTAGTTATGGTATTGTTGATATAGCATCTGGTACTGGATTTAGTTTAGCTTTAGATAATGCTGGGTTGGTATGGGTAACTGGCGATAATGATTATGGTCAATTAGCAAGTGGTAATACCTTAAGTGTATATTCTTCTTTTGTAGAAAATACAAATCTCCCAGAAAATATTGTTAGTATATCTTGCGGGCACTATTTTAGTTTATTTAAAAGAAATGATAATCTTTCTTATGCAGCGGGTGATAATTTTTATGGACAATTAGGAACTGGAAATAATAATCAAGTAAACTTGTTTACAATGGTGTTAAATGATACAAAACAAATAGTAGGTGGGGCAGGGCATACACTTGTTTTGAAAAACGATGGGACATTATGGGTTGCCGGGGATAATCAATATGGACAAATTGGATTAGGAAGTACACTTTCAACAAATCAATTTGTTCAGGTGAATATACCATAAGGAAACGTTAGTTTAAAAATAAGCGGTTTGAAAATTTAAAATTTTTCAAACCGCTTATTTTTTTGTTTTTAATTGCCTTAATTAATTAGAAAGTAAAAATAAGAATTTTATATACAATCTAATTCAGTACTGGCAGCGTTTTCAATTTTTTTGTGATTTCTATTTATCAATGAATAACAGTATATAAAATCATAGCTAATGCTAAACAATTTTTCATTTTTTAATTACTACATTTTCTAAATGGAGACACAGAGGGATTTGTTTTTATTTTTCCTCTCTTCTAATTTGTGGGAAAGAGTTGGAGATTGAATTCAAGTTTACTCTTGTATTTCTTCACCCTCTCCCTTATCCCTCCAAAGGGAGAGGGGAAAAAGCACTTGAACTTTCCGCTGGAATATTAATAAAAGGTTGTAAGAATATGGTTCCAAAACGTCCTGATTTTATTCAAAAAATTGCCTGGCTGCCAGCCACGGGCTAAAATTAAAGATGTGGGTAATGGAAAGATTTAGAAAAGGGGGAGATGAAAATTAAAAATTTTTTAATGCCTCTCTTTTTTAACGAGAAGTTGAGGAGATTTTATGCAGCAATTTTATAAAAGCTAACCTTGACTAAGGTGCTATTTCAGGAGTAATGCCTTCTATGAAAGTGGCTGTCAAGAGAAAAATGCATTAAAGTGCAATGCCTCAGTAATGGTAGGTAATAATAAAAATTAAAAATCCCTCTTAATCTTCCTTTAGAAAAGGGAGAGATAAAAATGAAAAATCTTTTTAATTCCCCTCTTTTTTAAAGAGGGGAG
>Ga0078972_1002821_pt1 | contig 16510 bp, 20 predicted proteins | sample YelNatPaOPGAMG01_FD_67568 | JGI IMG/M metagenome (GOLD analysis project Ga0078972, IMG submission 67568) | Hot spring thermophilic microbial communities from Obsidian Pool, Yellowstone National Park, USA - OP-RAMG-01 (SPADES assembly) (version 2) | ecosystem: Environmental > Aquatic > Thermal...
CAGGAAATAGGACTCTACCTCTTTAACCATGGGAGGAATGGAAGCGCCCCCTTTGCTTTTTGTCTCTTTAGCCTGTTTAGACGCCGGAGGATTTGCCGTCTTAGCCGATCCTGATTGGCCAGTGGCTTTGATAACTTGGGCTTTGTTGTCGGTTACTTTCACAACAACATCATCAAGTGAACGTGTGCTGTTTCCATCCTTTTCGTTTAAATCATTTCTATCGTTTAAATAAGGGGCTACTGCTTGTTCAATACTTGTTTCGATAATAGGATGGTCATGAGGTGAAAATGGTCGGGCACTTGACTGTAAATCGAACAGGAAAACGAGGCTGCCTTTGAAGGGATTGTAGGATGGCATGTATTGAATGTAACCGAAATGGTGAAGGTCCTTGATGCATTTGTGATAGGTGGCTTTTGCACATATTTTACTGATACGCATCAACTCCTGACGTGAAATTGAAACCGGATTGTGGAAATGACCTGCATTCCAATACTGGAAAATTGCCATGTAAAGGCTTACGTGTGTAGGATTCAAACGGTCGTCAGCGGCGACTCGCTGGAAGAAACCATTTAATTGGAGGATGTAATTCATAAATGGGGAGATAATAATGTTAGAAACAAGAATCAAGAATCAAGAAACAAGAAACAAGACCATTTGAATACCATCGTTTATCGTTTGCTTGTCGATAAGAGCTTCTCAATGTCATTGAGATCATAATAGTGAGTCCCGCCGATTTTGGTAAATGGCAACGACCCGTTTATGCGTAAGGTTTGGAGGGTTCCGGGTGAAATGTTCAGCATTTTCCGAACTTCGGATGATTTGAGCCATTTTTTGGGAGCGTAGTGATGTTGTTCCGAAAGAACAGATTTAACTTCCTGAATTAATTCAGTTTTCAGTTCGCTCCACTCGTCGAGTGTGATGATTTGTGCAGACATAATAGTTTGATTTATTGTTTTTTATTTGCAATGCTCCTATTTTACTCATTGAAAGATAAGGCCCGAATAATCCAGCCATAGAGGTATTTTTTGTTGGCGGGATATTTTTCGACCAAATGAATGTAATGGGTTATTTTGGCAACAATAAATGCCGAAAGAAAGTGGTTGCAATCAAAAGAATTGAGCCGATTGAGCGTTTGTAGTCCCATTACCCCATCCACTTCGGCCCCAATGATCTCCTGGACTAACCGTACACTTGTTTTGATTCCGGCATTTACACCGAAATCAAAAATGGAATTAGCTATGGACTGATTTTGTATTCGGTCGGCATTGATGGGGAACCAAAAGTTAGTCCAATAGAAGAGATCAATTTCTTTTTTCAACTCGGCATCCTCATCGAGTGAGGAAGGAAAGCCGGTTTTGTTCTTGTGTTTGTCAATAAGTAACCATCCATGCCAATTGCTGTGCATGGCACGGGCAATGCCTTGGTAGGTTTCACCTCCCAAATCGTCAGGATCGTTGCTATAACCCCCTTCATGAATTAGCATTTTTTGAAATGCTGCTTTAAATTCTGCCATAGTATTGTTTTTTTATATCGGCAAAATTGAGCATTATTAGAGGGTTATATTCACAAGTTGTTCCCAGTTGGGATGAAAAAAAATTGATTTTGGGCTTAAATGTTGGAATCTATTTTGATGTGTACCAGCTATCCATCCGATTCAAAACCACATAGAAACAAGGAAACAGAGGAATAGCACTATTTAGCTAAAGCCTTCATCCATTTTTCTGAGTAAGGCATCTTTAAGTGTGTCAATGAATTTAGAAGGATTGGAACGGATTTTTATTTCAAGGAAAGTGCGGTAAATGTCAGTGAGACGTATGTTAAAAGCTTGTTCAAAGAATGCAGAAAGCTCTCGGATTTCGCACTGACCGTTATTGATGGAACCGGCAGCATAAATGGCATAAATAAGTTCTATCAATGCGGTTTTACTATCTGTCCATTTTAATGCATTATTCAAAGTGCCCCCTATTTGTCCCCAATTGGGATTTGCGGCTTTCAGGGACAATGCTTCCAATTCGGTGTTTAAAAATACCTCGAGCCGATCATTAGCCATGATCTTGGCCAACATGTAATCATGACTGGTTGAAAAATAGGGATCGGTACAAAACATCAAACTATCCTGGTCAAGATGGAGATCTTCACCTCCACGAACAAAAAATTTGTCGTCGAATAGCGTGGATTTCATCCGGTAGTATTGATAAAACTCAAGATGACTATTAAAGAAAAAGGTAAGTTTTTCAAGTTCTTGACGAAGATAGGTACGCTGAATTTCAAAGCTTCCCATGGGTCGGCAACTTTCAATATTAAATACATTGACATAATAGATGAGTTTGCTCAATATCTCGGGTTTAATCTCTTTGAAAAAGAGGATCTCCTCTTCTGTGTTTTTGAACTGATAGTCTTTAATAAAATCCTTGAGCCGCGTCAAAGCTTGTTTTATACACCTAACTGATTTTTGCGCTTTCTTGATGATGTCGGGTTCTTCCAAATCGATAGCTTGTAGTTGAGCATTAAGGCTTTTACTGATCTTGGATGTTGTGTTAATCATGTCAGATATTGTATTCCGAATGATTTCAACGTGATAAATGATGTTGAAATCTTTCTATCTATTACTTTCCTAAGTTTACCTCTCAACAAACCTCCCATAATGTGAATGGCTAAAAAGTACCCGTGCTGCTCATAACAATCATATGAATAGCATGGTTAATTTGTGGAGTTATTAACCCGTAATCCTTAGCCAGAGAAAATGGTGTTCACCTATTCTCGGTTAGTTGATGCAAAACAAGATGGTTTTTTGAAATTGGAATCTATAGTTGGTTAAGTATCGTTAACCCATTAGGAAAAATCGGTCATATCATACGTAATAAATTAAATTGAGACTACAAAAATAGATATTTTAATCTTAATAACATTGTATTTTTTTATATAATTAAGTTCTACGTATATTGTTAATTTTATCCTGTGCTGTTTTTTGATTTATATCCTGTTTTTAGATCCCCCACTCCATAGCAATGGTTTTTGATCATAAAAAAAAGGATTCTCAGGCATATAGCTTTGAAAATCCTTCTCTATTGAATGGTTTGACGCAAAATCAGGTCAGCCATTGGTTTTTATTTATCCAATTTTCTTATGGTTGTCAGTTAATTTTTTATTTTCAAATTTGGCTTTTAGAACCTGCATATCATTGCTGACTTTCAGATCAAGAATCTTTGCGTAATGTTGAGTTGTTTTCAAGTTTTTATGTCCTAACATTTTGGAGACGCTTTCTATCGGCACTCCATTGGAAAGCGTGACGGTGGTAGCAAATGTATGCCGTGCAATGTGGAAGGTCAATTCTTTATTGATGCCGCATAAATCGGCTATTTCTTTGAGATAAGCATTCATTTTCTGATTACTCAAAACCGGCAAAAGCTTTCCTTTCATAACAACTTGCGGATGATTCCGGTATTTTTCTAAAATAGTAGCGGCAATAGGTAATATAGGGATATTAGACCGCGTGTCGGTTTTTGTCCTATTGATAAATATCCATCGTTCGCCATCAATCCCTAACCCGATATTTCTGGGAGATAGTTTTTTCACATCTGCATAAGCTAATCCGGTAAAACAACTGAACAAGAAAATATCTTTGACCTGATTCAATCGCTCCATGGCAAATTCTTTATTCAACAAGATTTCAATTTCTTCTATGGATAAAAATACACGTTCTACCTCAATTATTTTACTTTTGTAGTTGATAAACGGATTGCGCTCAATCCAGCCATTAGCTAAACAGATGCGAATAATCTTTCCAAAATTTTTGATGTACTTTGAGGTGGTATTCTGACAGCATTTGCATACTGATTTGAGATAAAACTCATACCCAGTTATAAATTCGTGATCAATCTTTCGGATATCTATATCGGATATTTTGTACTTCCATTGAAGATAATGAACGGTGTGCTTTAATGAGGTTTCATATCGAATATGGGTAGCCGGTGCGTAATCCTTTCCAATCAAGGCTTTTATCTCATCATTGTGTTGTTTAAAGATAGCAACTAACATGTGTTTGCGTTTTTCTATCCCCAAAATTTTATTTCGCATATTTTCAGCATTGACCTCCTCATCTTCGCGGATAAGTTGTTGCTGGTATTCATACACTTTAGCCTTTAGTGCGTCAAGATATGCATTAACGGCTTTGGCTTCTGCACTGGTGCCTTTCATGCGGTTTCCTTCGACCGACCATTTGTCGGGAGAGGTGTAACGCTTAGTTGACAATTCTATACGTTCGCCATCAACAGTGACTCTGATGTAAATAGGGAGTAACCCATCAGCTGTAGTTTTTGCTCTCTTTGCATAAAAGAGAATGGAAAGTTTTGCATTCATTTGTGGTAACCTTTTAGCGTGTTCAAAAATACTTTTTTCTTGACTTCAATACAAGATGTTCAATGTTTGAACTACTTGATTATAAGTTATTTTTGAGCAAATTCGGGTACCCGGGGCTTACCAATCTTTGGGTATCCGAATTTATCACCTAAAGATTGATTTTTATTGAATATTTTGAGTATATCCAACAATAAAAAAACTCGCAAATGGTTGATTTTGCGAGTTTTTACTATATTTTGAAATTGGATTTGCGGAGAGAAAGGGATTCGAACCCCTGGTACCTTTCGGTACAACGGTTTTCAAGACCGCCGCAATCGACCACTCTGCCATCTCTCCAAAACGGCTGCAAAGTTAGCATTCTTTTCTTATTCTGCAAATTCCGGAAGATCAAAATTCGGTTTGTTGAGTTCTGAAAAAACAAAAGAAGGATAACTCAATGTCAATCATGAAATTGCAATTAAATTTTACAAAAATAATCGATCGATCGATGAATGGATGATCAAGGCATAAGCTTTGTCAAAAGCCACCGAGCAGATGTATCATTCAGTTCTACAACTCTTTACGCATTTGCGCAGAAGGAATTCCCAATTGTGCCCGATATTTTGAAACGGTTCTTCGTGCAATATCAAAGCCCTGTTGTGCCAATTTTTCAGCAATGACATCATCCGTCAATGGTTTTTTCTTATCTTCCGTTTCAATAATTTTTTCTAATGCCATTTTGATGGCTAATGAAGATAGTTCTTCTCCCGAGTCCGTTTGTACCAACTGAAAAAAGAAAAATTTCAACGGATAAATGCCAAATTCGGTTTGAACATATTTACTGTTGACTACTCGTGAAATGGTCGATACGTCTAATCCGGTTCTTTCGGCAATGTCTTTCAAAATCATTGGACGAAGAAGCGCTTCATTCCCTTCCAGAAAAAAAGGTTCCTGCATTTCTACAATGGCCGTCATGGTGGCCATAAGGGTTTGATTGCGACGTTGTAACGAATCAATAAATGACTCTGCCGACTCAATTTGTTGTTTCACATAAAACATGGCTTCTTTGGCGTGGCGTGAACGATCTTTACGGGCGTTGAGCTGTTTCTGCATGGTTTGAAAATCGGAACTGATACGCAAATAATGACGATTTCGGTCATTTAACGAAACGATGAGACGTCCATTATCGTTTTCAACAATAAAATCAGGAATGACTGTTTCAGCATTTCGTTCCATAAGCGTACTCCATGAAGCACCCGGTTTTGGATTTAAACGCACAATTTCTTGAAAAGCCTCCCGCAACAGCGCATCATCTACCTTCAAAGATTGCTTGATTCTTTCAAAATTCTTATGAGTCAACTCTTCAAAATAATTTTTAACAATATTCAAGGCCAATTGCAGAGCAGGTGTCTCTTCTTTTTTCCGCTGAAGCTGCAACAATAAACACTCTTGCAATGATCGGGCTCCCACTCCGGGTGGATCCAATGACTGCACCACGGCAATAGCTTCATTCAAATCCTCTTCCTGAACATATTCTCCATTTTGAAACAACAAATCATCACACATATCATGAGTGTTTCTGCGCAAGTATCCGTCTTCGTCAATATTTCCAACAACATACAAAACCAGCTCACTCATTTTTGGAGATAAAGCCCGCAATCCGATTTGATTTTTCAAGTATTCAAAAAAGGTCATATCGGCCGAAAAAGGAATTTCATCCCGTTGATCATCTTTAGAATAATTGTTAATCTTCAATTTATAATCAGGAATATCATCATCCGCTTCATAATCACCCAAATCACTGCTTTGATTGTCCGTTGAATTCTCCTGAAGTTCCACTTCCAGTTCCTGATCGCGATCTACTTCATCGAGTGGCGCTTCTTCCAATGCCGGATTACTTTCCAATTCCTGCACAATACGTTCTTCCATTTCGGCTGTTGTTGCTTCTAACAATTTCACCAGCATCAATTGCTGAGGCAACAATTTAAGTTGTTGTTTTTGAGCTAATTGTTGTTTAAGCATGATCAAAAAAATTAATGACGTTGTGAAAGCTATGCGTTTCGTTCTAAAATGTTAATATTTAAAACTGCTGCCACCTACAAATTCACGTAACAGCGAGGTAGGCGGAATTTCACGATCGCGAATAGGAAGAAAGAATCGTAAGAATTTGATGATGCGATGAGCCTCCGTAAATTCTTCGCAGTTTTGAGGTACTTCGGCCAATAAAGGTTCTACATATTTTTTCAACACCGCCATCTCAAAAATCAATGCCGAATTGAACATGACATCTGCATTTTCCTGAAATGGGAAAATCCATTTTTCTTCGCCTTTGCGAACACTTGGCCATCGAGCAATGGTTTCACGTGCACTATAATTACGATACCGAAAATCACGAACAATGCGACGAATCAAGCGCGTATCCGTGGTTGAAATCCAATTATGGTCATCCAACGAAATAGTTGTTAACGCCGAAACATAAATCTTAAACTTACTTTCATCAGGAATTGACGGCGTTAGCGCAGGATTCAATGCATGAATGCCCTCCATGACCAATACATTATCAGGATTTAATTTGATTTTTTCGCCTTTGAAATATCGCTTACCATCGTCGAAACTATACGTAGGCAATTCGATTTCTTCCCCTTTCAACAGACGGCTTAAATGTTCGTTCAACAGTTCAACGTCCAATGCTTCAATGGTTTCGTAATCGAAATTTCCTTCCTCATCACGCGGTGTTCGATCGCGAGTCACGAAATAGTTATCCAGCGATATCACGAGTGGTTTAATGCCGGCCACCAGTAATTGCACTGATAACCGTTTGCTGAAAGTTGTTTTTCCGGAAGAAGAAGGGCCTGAAATCAACACAAAACGTGCTTGATTCTTTCGTTGAACAATCATATCGGCAATGTTGGCCACTTTTTTTTCGTGCAACGCTTCGGCAACATTGATCAAAGTGTAACTTCGATTTTGCTTGCAGGCCAAATTAAAATCACCTACATTGCGTAGCCCCATCAAATTGTTCCAGGCTATAAATTCTTTAAAAACATTAAACATCGCCGGTTGATCCACATATTCTTCAAGTTCCAGCGGATTTTCACGGTTTGGAATACGCAAAAGGAACCCTTCAGCATAAGGTGTCAACTCAAAAATAGAAAGATGTCCGGTTGAAGGCAACAAAACGCTGCTGTAATAATCAACAAAATCGCCAATACGAAAATATCGTGAATAGAGAAAACCAAGGGTTTCGAGAAGAACAACTTTATCTTTTTGTCCTTTTTTTCGAAACAATTCAATCACTTGATCCGTAGGTTTCTCTTCACAAATAATGGGAAGATTGGCCGCAATGATTGCATGCATCCGCTCTTTGATGGCCTTTAAATCTAAATCGACACATTTGCCGTTGTTTAAAATGACGCCATAATATCCTTTTGCAATAGGATGTTCAATGTGTAAAGAAGCATTTGGACACAACTCATCAACTGCTTTAGCCATCACCATCGACAACGTACGTACATACACACGCATCCCGGATGGTGTGCTAATATCAATAAATTCAATGTCTTTGGGTTTGTACACAATGAAGTCAAGACTTTGCACTTTGTTGTTAACCTTGCCAGCCATCACCTGAAAAGGCATTTTTATATTCAACAAATGAAAAATTTCATACAATGAAATGCCAACAGGAACTTCGTGATATGAATTTGAATTTTTACAAAAGATGGTAACCTTTTTTTCCATAGGAGATTAAATGTATAATTTCATGAGCAATCGTTATTTCCGATACTCGAATGTCGTCTTTGTTTGACTCTACTAAAATATGAAAAAAAAAGGTTCAAACCAAAAAAGACGAATATTTCAATGAAACATTCGTCTTTTTTACACTTTCATGTCGTTATATAGTTATAAAATAGCACCTTGAGGACATGCACTCACACATTTTCGGCATTTTCGGCATAAATCTTCAACAATAAACGCTTTGTCCCGATCCATTTTAATGGCATCCGTCGGACAACTGCTTAAACAGATTCCACATCCGATACACAATGTAGCATCCACTTTGGGAAAATCTTTTTGCACTTTTTTTTCTGGTATTTTTGGTTCAACGGTTGAAGCCAGGTTGGATGGCGTTAAAGTCAAATGATCTTGCCGCATCAGAGGCACATCGCAAGTGGGGCAACGCATTGAAGAGCATGGAACACCTTGATTATGAATTGTTGTGTATCCACATTGCGGACAAACACACGGGAAAGAAACAGAACCGTGCCCCAACCCTTGACCCAAAAAACCACGCCCGTTTCCACTATTTTTTCTCATCGTTTCGCTTGGTTTTGATTTCAACTATGTTATGATTTGAATCATACAGAAAATAAGTTATTCCGTTTTTCCCTTTTCGATCATTGACAGCATATCCTTTTTCTTTTGCCAACGCTGCCAACTCATCTGCCTTTTCCACCTGCAAACAAAGATGATGAAATGATCCATTTTTTGAGCAATCTGAAACAAAAAGCTCAATCATAAATGATCCATAATCTACCAAATAAACAGTCGTTGGCTTGTCGATTTGAAATAAGAAACCGGCATCCACTTGTGACAATTGGAAAGAACGAATCATTTTCCCTTGTAACAATTCAAGATAAAACGGCACGACATCACGTTCACAAATATCAAAAGCTACATGATCCAATTGCATGAATGTTCATTTTTGAATGCGATACAAATAGATGCTTGTTAAATTTCAACAAGTTCTTGTTTTTGATAGGCTTCATAAGCCTGCTTCAAGGTCATTTCTCCTGCGCCGCTATAAATCTTTATGTTCAGCCTTTGCAAAACAACGGACGCATTTTGTCCGGGGCCATTGCCTGTAATTAACACATCAGGCTTCAATTCAGCTAATTTTTTCGACGTTGCAGTTCCTGCACCATGCGCTTCGTTTTCGATCGATCGATTATCAAATGACGTCAATGTATTGGCGTCTTCATCAAAGATCACAATAAACTCCGTCCGTCCAAAACGAGGATCTATTAGATCATTCCAGGTTGTTCCTTTACTTGTAAATGCAATTTTCATACGATTAATTTATTTTTAACATGAAGGATGTACGTAACTCACCAAATAAACATTCTCTTGAACATGAACTATTTTATGGCTTGTCTCATCCGATTTATTAATACGATAACTAACTCACTAAAATACAATTATTTATATAAATCTAAGCAATCTTATGATTCGTTCCATGCTGATGCAATCAATCGGGAAGAGCGGATCCATTAACTAAGCGATTTAATGAGTTCCCAAGCCATCCGTACTTGCTGAGCCACCGGCGAAAAAGACATTTCTACCACTGTTTTCCCTGCGATTAATGCATCCGTAAAAGTTCGGTCAAAAGGAATATCCACAATGTGAACAATGTTTTCTGCTTTCAAAAAAGAGATGATTTTTTCATGCATCGATTCGTTCAAATTAGCTTTATTGATGATGCATCCGGCTTTAATTTTAAACTTTTTAACTAAAGCATAAACCCGTTGCAAATCATGCAATCCCGAAACCGTTGGTTCAGTTACCAGCACCACAAAAGAAGCACCGGAAAGCGACGATTGCACTGGACAACCAATGCCAGGAGAGCCATCCACAATCACATAAGAAACCTGTTGTTGTTGGGCAAGGAGATTCGCCTCATTTTTCACTTTTGCCACTAACTTCCCCGAATTCTCTGCTCCAATAGCTAACGAAGCATGAACAAAAAAATTACTCGCTTTGGTTGTTGAAATGTACCAATTTCCAGCTTTTCGTTCTTCCAGCGTGATGGCATTGGCGGGACAAACTCTCGGACAATAACCGCATCCTTCGCAACTAACAGGATCGATAACATACATATCATCCTGAACTGAAATGGCATCAAACCGACATTTAACAGCACATTCGCCACATTGAATACATTTGGATGGATCGATGGAAGCCACTTGTCCGCTGTAAAATGCTTCATTGCGAACATGTTCAGGATGCAACAACAAATGCATATCGGCAGCATCCACATCACAATCGGCTATAACGGCCTCATTTCCTGCCAGCATGGCAAACGAAGCAGTAAGAGATGTCTTCCCTGTTCCTCCTTTACCTGATATAATGACAATTTCTTTCATTGGTCTCAATTGTTTTTATTAAAAATGCACCATCAGATAACCAACGCACAAACAACTGATTGGATGATCTTTCCGGTGCAAAAATAACGGCATTCAAGCTTACTGTTTTTCAAAAAAATGGATGATTTGATCCAAAGCCTGCCTTAAAGCCGCTTCGTGACGGTATGCAAGCTCACCGTGAGCATAAGCCTCAGCAATACCACGATTAAAGGGAATAGAGGCAAGCACGGGAATATGATTGGCATGACAATAAGTAACCAGATCATTGGTCCCAACATCGGAACGATTAATGACCACGCCATACGGAATCTTCAATTGATCAATGGTTTCCATAGCCAACTTCACATCATGTTCACCAAATGGCGTTGGTTCAGTAACCAGTATCACAAAATCAGCATGCTTAGTCGCTTCAATCATAGGACACGAAGTACCTGGAGGCGAATCAAAAAGTTGCACTTTGACGTCCGAAAAATGAGAATCAATGAACTGATGCGTCTGCAAAATCAACGGAACGGCTTGTTCCTCTCCTATTTCCAAACGACTCTCTATCAACGTTAATCGATTTTTTCTAAATTGGGTCAATTCACCAATTTTGTAAGGCACCATTGGCAAAGCCTTGGCCGGACAAAGTTCGGAACAAGCATAACAACTATGACATAATTCATTGAATATCAATATTTCAGTATTGATTTGAACAATGGCATGATAATTACAAACCTCTTGACACTGACCACATAACGTACAAAGTGCGGCATCCCATGTCGGAATAAATTTGAACTTATCTTCTTTTTTTTCAACAGGCATCGAGAAAAACAAGGCATCGTTGGGTTCCTCCACATCCAAATCAGCCAGAATCACAGTTTCTTTTTCACTCCAATATGCAGCTAAATTGGTGGATATAAACGTCTTTCCTGTTCCTCCTTTTCCACTTGCTATGGCTATTTTCATTCGTTTCTATTTTTTTCAAATAAGTAAAAAACACTCCCTGTAAAAAAAGAAGTGATTTCTTTGTGTATTAGTAAAACAGAATAAATCTTTTTGATGTCACGTCATAAGGTCATTGTTATCTCTTTTTCTTAATTGAAACGACATAAAATAATGTGTGTCCAAATCAAGATTTGCCAACACATCAAAGCCGTAAAGGGCTACTTTGGCTTTCAGCTCATCTTGAGAAAAACGAAGTCGTTTAGGCGGCCCGAAAGGGGTATCCAACTTAAATTCAATAAAATTCAATGACACACCATCGGCACATTTTGTTGAAAGAAACTTCAAAATCTCGTCCTGACAAACCAAATCATGAAACGAGTTGGAGAAAAACACATGATTGATCTTCTCCAACTGATGATGCGCAATCCAATCACACACATCTCCTAAAATCAATTCAATCAACGGATTGGAATATCGATGCATGTTTTTCTCATCCATTTGTTGATCAATAGCCATCACTTTGGCACATCGTTCAGCAAATTTTGAACTGTAGTAGCCATCCCCTGAACCGACATCCAATAAAACATCGGAAGATGAAAGAGGAATCAGATCAATGATCTGATTGAAAATCTTTTCCTTCATTTCAAAACTTCCATGTTGTGTGTTTTTTTTATAAAAAAATACCATCTCATTATTTGTTTCTTTGAAACGAACCATAAATCGATCATTGCATAAAAACATGATGCTTTGTTCGTATCAAACGATCTACGTATTAGGAATAAAATAGATTTTTAAAAGTCAATCTATCAATCATATAACAATCGAGTAGGCTCATCTACGATCGTTTCGTTAATCGCTTTTTGAAAGAAATCAGTATGCCATGTATTCAAATGGTGATGTGTTTGATAATATTTTTGAGGAATTGGATGTGTGCCAAAAACCACTTCCATTCCATATTTTTCTTCAATAAACGACTTAAAATGTTCCATGTAAGGGCAAGGAGGATAACCTACCAGAAAACCTGTGGCAAAATGAATGCGCGTTGCTCCATTTTTCTTCATTTCTTCAGGAACATACTCTATGTTGCCACCCGGGCAACCTCCACATGTACTGTAACCAACCACTTCAACGGCTTGATCTTTATACCCAGCAAAAGCGCCTTCACGGTTTTTTAATGCTCGAAAACATTTACCACCGGCACACGTGCGATAACGATCGCAAATGATGATACCGATTTTAATGACCTGATCCATATTATTTTATATTAAATTATAAAAAACTAATTCCAAAATAAAACCATCATCTATCATCGGGCGTGCACCACAAGATAAATAATAAAAATGCCTGTTAAAATGAGTGTGATTTGTATCAATGAGTCTTTTGGGCGACTTTTTTGATGCATTTGAGGGACCAAATCGGCTAAAGAAACATACAAAAAACTAGCTGCCGAAAAAGCCAAAATCCATGGCAATACATTGTTGACGGCATGCATCATAAAATAGGCAAGCGATCCGAACAAAAGCGATGTAGAACCGACTAACACATTGTACCACAAAGCTGCGCTGCGCGAAAAACCATTCTTAATTAAAACGCCAAAATCACCCAATTTATGAGGAATCTCATGTGCAAAAACCGTTAACATCACCACCCAGCCTAATTCAGGCGAACTCAAAAAAGCTGAAGCAATGACAATGCCATCAATGGCGTTGTGAAACGAGTCGCCGATTAAAATTAATGGGCCGGAAGCATTTTGATGTCGTTCACAATCTTTGTTGTTGCAATTGCGCCAGAGAATTAATTTCTCCAATAAAAAGAAAAATAAAATGCCTGACAAAACAAGCATCAAAATCCCGTTAGGAGAAGAGGCCAAATGGAAAGCTTTCGGCAACATGGCCAGAAACGCAGCTCCCAACATCGTGCCACCGGCCAATGAAATAAGCCAAGTGGCAATGGTTTGCAATTTCTTTTCTTGAAGAAACAAAAAAGATCCTGCAACAAACACACTCAACTCACTGCCAATGATTAACCCTGTCAATACAATGAAATAGTACATAAAATCTCATTCAAACAAAAAGATAACTACAAATGCAGCTTGCAACCCGTTACGTAAAGAAACTTTTTGCAAACCTCAGCTCTTTGCTATTTTTTGACAACAAAAAACCGAGAAGCTCCAAAAGAACTTCTCAGTTACACGTTTTAATTTACCAGTTTCGACGATTTCGTCCGCCTCCACGGCCCATCCCAAAACCACCGCGACCCATGCCATTTCCTGCACCGAAACCGCGACCCATTCCACGAACAAATGGTTCGTTATTGCCGTTGTTCGGTTGGTTATCAACAGGGTTGGTTCCATTAGTGCCATTGGCACATCTTCCCATTCTGCGTCCCGTCATCGGGCCTTGCCCCAATGGACCGGTTTGATCAAATCTTGGCATAATACAATCCTCCTTTTTTATAATGTTAAATTTATTTTAAGCCACTTTTCAAACGTCTTCCTCTACCCTCGCCTCCGCCACTTTGACGACGCAGGCCCAATCCAATGCCTAATTTTTCCGTTGCATCGGCTGATGATGCACATCGACCGATCCCTCTTCCTGTTTTTGGCCCTTGTTCATCCGGACCTTTCCCATTCAAGTGTGCCATCGTTTCGATTTTTTTAATGTTTTACTTCTCTTTATGGTCTATACCTATTTTGAACATTTGTTCGATGCAAAGATAATGAACTATTGTTCATAATACAAGCCATTTTGAATTATTTGAAGATAATTAACGATTGAAACATTTAAAAAAGAAAAAGAGTTGTTTTTCGAAACAACTCTCGATATATAACATTAAATTTCAATATATTAAATCAAACATTGAAACGAAAATGGAGGATATCGCCATCTTGAACCACGTATTCTTTTCCTTCTATGGCAATTTTTCCTGCTTCTCGACAGGCGGCTTCAGATCCTAATCGAACGTAATCATCATATTTAATAACTTCGGCACGAATAAATCCTTTCTCAAAATCAGTATGAATAATGCCGGCACATTGCGGAGCTTTTTGACCACGATGAAAAGTCCAAGCACGTGTTTCATCAGGTCCAGTGGTAAAATAGGTTTGTAAATCCAATAAATGGTAAGCCGCTTTGATTAATCGGACGACTCCGGATTCTTGTAATCCGATTTCCTGCAAGAAAAGTTGACGTTCTTCATATTGTTCGAGTTCTGCAATCTCCGATTCGATTTTGGCAGCCAACAACAATAGATCGGCTCCTTCATCCTTAATGGACTCTCTGACTGCATCGACATAAGCGTTTCCATTCACTGCCGAAACCTCATCAACATTGCAAACATAAAGAACCGGTTTATTGGTGAGCAAAAACAAATCAGCGGCTAATTGTTGATCTTCTTTACTTTCAAATTGAACGGTACGAGCTGATTTTCCTTGTTCAAGGGCCTGTTTATACTTTAATAAAATATCAACTACTTTTTTCGCATTTTTATCACCTCCGGTTTGCGCTTGTTTTTGCACTTTATTCAATCGATTTTCAACTGTCTCCAAATCTTTCAATTGCAATTCTGCATCGATAATTTCCTTGTCCCTGACAGGATTTACCGACCCATCCACATGCACCACATTTTCGTCATCGAAGCAACGTAAAACATGAATAATAGCATCCGTTTCGCGAATATTTGCCAAAAATTTATTTCCCAATCCTTCTCCTTTGCTTGCCCCTTTGACCAATCCGGCAATATCAACAATTTCAACAGTTGCCGGAATCACTCGTTGTGGATGGTCAATGTTGGATAACGTGATCAAACGTTCATCAGGTACCGAAATGACTCCCACATTAGGCTCAATGGTGCAAAACGGAAAATTGGCTGATTGAGCTTTTGCATTTGATAAACAATTAAATAAAGTTGATTTACCCACATTCGGTAATCCTACAATTCCACATTGAAGAGCCATAAAAAACGGATTAAATAATCTTAAAATAGAATGGTACAAAGGTACAATTTTTTTTATGAGCCACCTAAAAAGGAGAGAAGAACGCACTCAAGTAGCAAAACACCTAAAATTTGTTATCTTTGCAATAAGAACCATTGAGCAAAAAACTCAATGATTTTTCCAACAAGAAAATTAGAAACAAGAATGGATCAAAACCGAAATGAAATGAAGTGACGTACTCAAATGCAAAAAAAAGCGGTGATTCATTCAAAAAAGAAATACAACACAGATGAGTGAATTAAAAAAAATCAATAAGCACAACGTTGGAGCAATGTTTGACGCTATTGCCTGGCGTTATGATTTTTTAAATCATTTTCTTACTTTAGGAATTGATGTCTGGTGGAGAAAAAAAGCGATTCAATTGATCAGTAGAAAACCGGACATGGTCATTCTGGATGTAGCCACGGGCACTGCCGATTTGGCGATCAGTCTGGTCAAGCATCTCAATCCTTTTCAAATCATCGGTGTTGACATATCCGATGGTATGCTGGAATACGGCATGAAAAAAATTGAATACCTTGAACTGACCGAACAAATTTTGCTTCAACATGAAAACGGCGAAGCATTGTCTTTTCCCGATAAATCATTTGACGTGGTGACTATTGGGTTTGGAATTCGCAACTTTGAAGATCCCGAAAAAGGACTTTCGGAAATGTATCGGGTGTTAAAAAGCGGCGGAGAACTTGTTATTTTGGAATTTTCACGGCCAAAATTCAAACTGATCACGTCACTGTTTGACCTTTATTTTTGCTATCTTTTGCCTTGGATCGGGAAAATTTTTTCAAAACATGAAACCGCCTACACTTATTTACCTCAAAGCGTTCAGGCATTTCCTTACGGCAAAGCATTTGAAGCCATGCTGAAAAAAGCCGGATTTGTACAAACAACGTTTAAATCATTGACATTCGGAATAGTAACACTTTATAAAGGAGTAAAACCTTAACTTGCTTCTCAAATCCTTTGATCTATTTCAACACTTAAAAACAATACAACAATGATCAGAAAAATCAACAAATGGTTTCATATTGTGCGGCCCGGAACGCTCTCTGCGGCAATAGCGCCAGTCACTGTCGGAAGTATTGTTGCAGCACAATCGGCACCCCTTAAGCCA
>Ga0078972_1010975_pt1 | contig 16510 bp, 16 predicted proteins | sample YelNatPaOPGAMG01_FD_67568 | JGI IMG/M metagenome (GOLD analysis project Ga0078972, IMG submission 67568) | Hot spring thermophilic microbial communities from Obsidian Pool, Yellowstone National Park, USA - OP-RAMG-01 (SPADES assembly) (version 2) | ecosystem: Environmental > Aquatic > Thermal...
GAAGCCGTTGTGGGCCGGAAGGACCGGCACACATGGATTTCCGAGATCGATCAACGCGCGATGCTGTTGCCGAGATTGCCCGGCTGCTCGCCATCGCCTACCAGCGCTACCGGCGCACCCGACGCATCGAAGCAGCCTCCAAAGATGCGCCCGAATCCGTCAACAGAGAACTTGATAACCGGCCCGCGGAGAGCCTTCATGTCAATGAGGTTGACGCATGAAGAAGGTGCTCCGAGAGCGGATCGCAGCCCTCGCCGCGATGAACGTGCCGGCGTTGCGCGAAGAGCATCGCAAGCTCTTCGGCAAGCAGCCAGCGAGTTCGCACCGGCAGTTCCTGTTCCGCAAGATCGCCTGGCGATTGCAGGCGGACGAGGAAAGCTGGCCGGCTGACGAGATCCGCGAGCTGGCTGGCGGCATTGCTCGCGACACGCCGTTGCGGAACCGTGTGACCACCAATGTCAACAAGCGCCGCGCTGGCCTCCCGCCCGAGCAGACTGCTGTGGCGACGATCCATCCCGATCACGACCCACGGCTTCCCATGCCCGGCGGGCTGATCGTGAAGCAGTACAAGGGCCAGACCCACGTCGTGAAAGTGCTCGACGACGGGCGCTTCGAGTATGACGACCGGCTGTTCAAGTCCCTGAGCGCCATCGCGCAGGAGATCACGGGCACCAAGTGGAATGGCCTGCTGTTCTTTGGCCTGACGGAGAAGAAGAATGGCCGCAGCTAACGGAACCCTCGCGGCGCCGCGTCGATCGACGATTCGCTGCGCGATCTACACGCGGAAGTCCACCGAGGAAGGGCTGGAACAGGAGTTCAACACGCTCGATGCACAGCGCGATGCGGCCGAAGCCTTCATCCGCAGCCAGCGCGGCGAAGGCTGGGTGGCGCTGCCGGAGCACTACGACGACGGCGGGTTCACGGGCGCCAATATGGACCGCCCCGCGTTGCAAAAGCTGCTCCAGGATGTGCGCGACGATCTGGTCGATTGCGTGATGGTCTACAAGGTAGACCGGCTGACGCGGTCGCTGCTCGACTTCGCGCGGATCATGGAGGTGCTCGACAAGCACGGCGTCAACTTCGTCTCGGTCACCCAGCAGTTCAACACAACGAGTTCCCTGGGGCGTCTGACGCTCAACATCCTGCTGTCCTTCGCTCAGTTTGAGCGCGAGATGATCGCCGAACGCACCAAGGACAAGATGTCGGCGGCGCGGCGTAAGGGACGGTGGGTGGGTGGCATTCCGATGCTCGGCTACGACATCAGCGAGCGGGGCGGCGCGCTGGTGGTGAACGAAGAGGAGGCCGCGCGCGTACGAGCCATCTTCGATCTGTACCTGGAGCACGGATCGCTGATCCCGGTCGTTGAGGAACTGAACCGCCGCGGCTGGCGGATGAAGGAATGGACGACGCGCAAAGGCCGCCTGGCCGGCGGGGGTCCCTTCGCCAAGAACCGCCTCTACAACCTGCTGACGAACATGGTTTACGTGGGCAAGATCGAATACAGCGGCCAAATCTACGAGGGCGAGCACCAGGCCATTGTCGACGCCGAAGTTTGGCAACGGGTGCAGGATCGCCTTCGCTACAACGGCAGGACTGGCGGACGCCAAGTGCGCAACAAGTACGGCGCGGTGCTGAAGGGGATCCTGCGCTGCGCAAGCTGCGATGCGGGCATGGTCCACACCTATACGCAGAAGACGCCGAACAAGCTCTACCGCTACTACGTCTGCGTGAACGCCCACCAGCGGGGCTACAACCAATGCCCGACGCGGAGCGTGTCGGCGCCCGCGATCGAACAGGCGGTCATCGGGCAGATCCGGAACATCGCCTCGAACCCCGGTGTGGTGGATCGGGTTGTAGAGTCGCTCGGCGACCAGCGTGTGGCCGATATTGAGAGCCTGGAGCGCGAGAAGCGGCTGATCGAACGCGAACTCGAACGCCTGAGCCAGGAACTGGCGGGTCTCGTGCGGACGGGCGGCAAACTCGCCGTGGACCGGATGGCCGAGGTGCAGGAGCGGGCGTCGGCGCTCGAGCGGAAATTGCGCGAAGTGCGCGATCAGTTGGCCGAGTGGGAGGGCCAGACTGTGGACGTGGCCGACGTGCGGAAGACGCTGCGTGAGTTTGACCGCATCTGGGCCGAGATGACGCCACGCGAGCAGGAGAAATTCGTCAAGACCCTTGTCGAGCAGGTGACCTACGATGGCCGGAGCGGAGAAGTGACGGTGGGCTTCCGGACAGCGGCGATCAAGCAACTTTGCGCGGAGGTGCGGAACCAGTGAACGCAAGTACGACCCGATTCGAAGTGAAAACGACGTTGCCGCATCGGTTGCGGCAGATCTGCCGCCCAGAGAGGCGGCTGGCGGTGGCTATCGAGGCCTTCCCTCAGACTGGCCGCCACATCCGGGCGGCGCAGGTGCTGGCCCTGGCGCTTCAGTTTCAGCAAATGATCGACAGCGGCGAAGTACGCGACTACGCTGACCTGGCGCGCCTGGGGTGCGTGAGCCGCGAGCGAATCAGCCAGATGATGATGCTCGTCTGGCTGGCGCCGGACATCCAGGAAGCGGTGCTGCGTTTACCGCCTTACTCCGGACGTGCGCCGTTCAGCGAAGGGGCGTTGCGGAGGATCGCCAAGGTCGTGTTTTGGGACGAGCAAAGGATTCAGTGGCAACAGCTTACGGGCTGTTTGGAGTAGTCCTCCGATTTCCACAGCGACCCACAGGCCCGAAGCCTGTCAAGCGGAAGATGCGCTCACAAATCAAGCGGTCATCCTATGATCTGTTTCGCTAGATTTTCGCCGTGATAGAATAGCCGAGTCAGCAGCACTGATTCTGTTGAGTTTCTAAGGCTCCGGCATCTTGGGGCCTCGCCTCGCATTGCCGTTGTCCCGGCTGCTGACCGCCGAACTGAAGCGCGGAGCCTCCCATGGTAGCGAGGTATCCGTGCCCATGCAGTACAACGCCAAGACCGTTCTCCGGCTCATTCCTAACGAAACACTGGCGCGATTGTTTGCTCCCTACTCTGCCTTCGCGGACTTTGATTGGGATGCGGGACCCAAAGGAAGCACCGACCGTATCTTCGATCGCTGGCAAGCGATGGAGAAAGACGATGTTCGCGCCGTTGGGCGCGTCCTGCGCCAAGTCCATTGCCTGGCCACGCCGCGGGGCACACGGGCGCTGATCGAAGCCGGGCGGGATCAGGGACTCGATCTGGCGGAAGAACTCGCCGCGCTCGGCAACGCGCACGAGCGTGCGCTCGCCTGTTATCTCGATCATCCCGGCGTATTCAGCGCCGCACGGATTCTCGATCACATCGAAGGATTGCGGCGCACCTCGTGGGAGAAGCGCAACGGGTTCCCGAAGCAGGATCTCGCTGCGCCCGACACGACGAAGGCGCAACTTGGCCCTCGCATCGGAGACTATTACCGCGCCCGCGACGGCCGCGGCGCGCCGTGCAAGGTCGAGCACCAGAAGCGCAACAACGGTAACCACTGGTTCTTCGCCTACCCCGCTGATTACGAAGACGAGGTTCTCGGCTATGACGAATCGGGGGAGTTGGGCCGTCGTCCCTGGAGCAAGGCCTTCGAGGTGGTCTTCATTTATGACGGAGCGGCGGGGACTATCGACCTCTACGCCCAGGGTGGCCGGGTGGTGCGTGACGAGTTGACGGGCATCTTCACGGAGATCGCCTTCGGCGAAGCGCGGGAATCCGAGCCGTGGAAGCCGGCGCCATACAATCTCGATCTCTTCAAGGCCGATGTTGAGCTGCCGACGAAGCCCGAACACCACATCACCTCCGTCCGCGTGAAGGCACTCCGATTCGATGTGCATGGGGCCGACAGCGGGACGATCACTGTCGATACCGGGCGCTCCCAGAAGCCCGTTTACGAATTGATCCGGGCGCACCTGGCCGAGCAGACGGCAACGCTCTCGAACGTCACCATCCGCGAGGTGAGCTTGCGGGCTGTGTTCGAGTCGCCCGGCAAACGCAAGCGCACGGTTACGTTCGAGATCACGCCGACGCACTGCAATCTGGACGACTCGGACGAGGCGGATATTCTCCGGGGATACCTCAAGGAGTGGACAATTGAGGTCGCCGGCTGAACTCTGGCGTGCCGTCGTGCGCCGATGCGCCTCAAGGGAGCGAGTGTTCTGCTTCGATGAGGTGCGAGAGTGGCCGCAGGAGCGCCTCGAGCATTTGGTGAAGCTGGGGATTCTGCAGGTGGGCCCCTTCGCGGAAAAGGTCACCTGCGATGCGTGCGGGAAAGGTCATTGGGAACAAGTGCGCTGGGAGTCGAGCGTCCGGGACACTTTGGGGAAACGGGCCTACATCCAGTGCATGGAAGAGGGCCCGGTGCATGTCCCGGAAATCCGTCTGTGGCAGTGGATTGTCGACGCCAGCGCCATGGCCAAGAGACTCGCTGCGGCGATGGATCTGTCTGGAACGGTCGAAGAGGTCCTGGCTGGCATGATGTGGAAACTCGGGCGGCGACGCCTGGCAGGCCGGTTCCGCGACGTGTTCCTGGCGATGGCCGCGAGCGGCGAGGAGGCGAGGATTGCCGACGCAGCCGGGCGCTCTCTGACCACCAGGGACGGTGTCCTGTTCGTCGTCCAACTCCATAAACAGGACGGCCTGAACCGGCTGACTGTGTTTGACGTGGCGCAAGTGGTGGAGCTCGGCGCGGACGGACTCACGGTGGATCTCGACTACATCGAGGACGCCCTGCCCAGGGACCGGGCCATCAAGGAGGATAGGATTCGCAGCCTGCCCGTCCCCGAAGGGATTACCTGGCCGGAGATCACGCTGGAGCCCGGCGAGTCGTCGTTGCGAGTTTTCGCGCGAGGCCAGTCATGGGAAATCGATCCCGAAGACGCGGGCTTTGCCGATTCCCGGCGGAAGACGGGAGAGAGTGACAAGTCGTATCAGATCCTGCGCTTCTTCGCCTTACGCCGCGGCCGCCTGCCTATGGAAGAGGTCAAGGTCAAGGACCCCAAGACCCGCGCTGACGGTTTTCGCAAGCAGATCAGCAATCTCAGAAAGAGGCTCGGGAACTTGCTCGCCGCCGAAGGCGAGTCGATCCGCTGGGATGCGGACGAAGAAGCCTACACGTGCTGTTTCAAGATCCGGCGCGCGGGGTACATGAACCTCCCGCTGCCGTCGGACGGCTCGTGGATGAGCTACCAGATCATCGAGCGCGGCGATGGCCGAATTGCGGTAGGCGTCAAAGCCAACCGGCTTCGACGCACCAAGGAAGCCCGCACCGGAGAAACCAACGCGGCGGAACATCAGGAAACACTTTGGCATGAGTACTCGCTGGTGGATCTGGGGCTCGCGCGGGATGTGGACCGGCTCCTGCCGGAGGGCCGGGCTTTAGTTGACCTGCTGCAGGCAGGCGGGAGGCTGGCGCGGAGGGGTGATGACATCGCCGTTCTGAAACTCAACCAGTGGCTACGTGATCAGACCGGCCTCGCTGGCGATCCTCTACAGTTCAGCGAGACGACTAGGGTTTGGGCAGCGACCTTCGACTGCTCCTCCGAGCGCCGCCGGTAAGGCGAGCCAGCAAGCCACCGTGGAATTTTCCACGGCCACAGGCATGCGCGCCGAAAATTCTTCAGAACTAAATTCTTCCTGTTTTCAACTACATAGCGTTGCGCGGCGGCGGAAAGCCGCCTTCCCGCGGAATTTTCCACGGATCGGGGCCGAGGCAATCGATGAGCACCTTACCCTCTGCTACGAACCCAACGGTCCCGCCGGCGGCCGCACCTCCCAATGCCGGCCCTCCTGTCAATGTGGAATCGCTCGTCCGCGAGGCGCTGGCCGACGTGGCGCTTGTCATCGCCAGCGCCGCCGCCCTGCACCAGCTCGATGACGATCTGGTGTGGACGGTCATGAAGCGGCTGGACCGCATCCGCGTCCGCCTGCTCCGCGAACTCAAGGGTCTCGCGCCGCGCGAGGAGTATGAGCCAGGCGGGGCGCGCCCGCCGCGTATTCACGCCGCCGTGGACGAATTCCTCGTGCGCAATCGCGCCGGGATGGGGGAGTAGGCCATGCAGTTCGCCGATCTCTCTCCAGCCTGGCAGCGCTTGTTGCGGCTGTTCCAGACCATCAACTTTGGCCGCATCGAGGAGCTCGAAATCCGGAACGGCGAGCCAGTGTTCAGCCCGGGACCGCGCGTTTTCCGTGAGCTGAAACTCGATGCCGCCGACGGTCCGCGGCCGGAACGCCGGCTCGATCGGTTCGAACTGCGCAGCCAGGTCGACCGGTTCATCGAGCAGATCCATCGCCTGAGCGATGGCACGGTGGAGCGCATTGACGTGCGGCACGGTCTGCCTTTTCGCATGGTGATCGAGGCCGCGCCCGCGGAGGTGGACGCATGAGCGCCGCCTTGACCTCCGTCCTGGATCCCTTCGCTATGGAACAGGCCGGAATCCGCGCAAGCCGCATGGTCGGCCGATACGGATACACCCGCGACGACTGGGAAGATCTGCGCCAGGACCTGCTGCTGGACTGCCTGGAGCGCCTTCCGCAATTCGATTCCGAACGCGGCGACATGCGCGGATTCATTTTCGGCGTCGTCCGGAACGAAGCGGCGAAACTTGCCGTGCGCGGGCGCCGGACGAACGCGCATCGAGAGTTCGAGCCGGAGGCCAGAAACATTGAGGCCGCCGCAGTCAGCAGGCCGGACGCGGAGCTCGATGTTCGCCTCGACGTCCATGGTGTGCTCCAGCGCCTGCCCCGTCACCTTCAAACACTGGCCCGCCAGTTGACCGAGATGAGCGTGCCGGAGATCTGCCGCGAAACCGGCAAGTCGCGCTCGAGGATCTACCAGTGGATCGCCGAGATCCGGCGCGCGTTTATCGAGGCGGGAATCACGCCGGCGGGCCTCGCGTCGCGGGGAGGCGCCCGATGAGCGCGGCACCGATGGTTTCAACCTACTCCATGTGGTCGCTGTTCCGGAACTGCCGCAAGGCGGTTGACTGGCGCTACCTCCAGCAGCTCGTCCCTCTCCAGCGCGACCGGAACCTGCACTTCGGCTCCCTCATCCACGAGTGCCTTCAGAGCTGGCACGCTCGGCGCGACTTGGCCGAGGTGCTCGATCTCATCGACAGGCGATGCATGAACCGGACGCAGGATGAGGATCAGCGGCGAGACTGGCACCTCGCCACCGCCATGATGAAGGGCTACGCCGCTCGGTATCCGGCCGAGGAGTTCGAGGTCATCGCGCTCGAGAAGGCGTTCGAAGACCCGATCGTGAATCCCGCCACCGGCGCCGCATCGCGCAGCTTCAAGCTCGCCGGCAAGGTGGACGGCATCGTCCGCATCGGCAGCGATCACTTCATCCTGGAGCACAAGACCGCATCCCAGGTCGATGCCGACTACCTCGAAAAGCTCTGGACCGACTTCCAGATCACCATCTACGCTCACTACGTCGAGCAGACGATGGGCATCCCCATCACCGGCATCCTCTACAACGTCCTGGTGAAGGCGAAGCTCCAGCAGAGCAAAGGCGAGACCGAGGAAGAATTCCAGGCGCGCCGTGCGGAGTTGCTGGCGAAATCGAAGACCGGCAAAACCACGGCCAAGCGGAAACTGCCCGAGTCGGATGAAGAATTCCAGCAGCGCCTGGCGGAGAAGTACGCCGACCCCGAGATGTTCCACCGCGAGATGCTCTACCTCTCGCGCGACCGCTTCGACATCCTCCGCAGCGAACTGTGGGAGCTGACGCAGGCCTTCCTGGACGCGCGCCGCCGCGGGGTCTTCTATCAGAACACCGCCTTCTGCTTCAACTACCAGCGGCCGTGCCCGTACTTCGCGTTGTGCCGCTCGAACGGCAATCCCAACGTGATCGAGAACTTCTATCAGCGCGTTTCGCCAAATGAAGAGCTGCGGGTGCTGCCCGCCGACGCGCCGGAGCCAGCTTTCTGAAAAGGAGACATATGCTGCCAACCGCAAAGACACAAGCCAAGCCAGCCCTCGCCGACATGACCGTGCTGGTGTACGGACAAACGAAGATCGGCAAGTCCACGTTCTGCTCGCAGGCCGATGGCGCACTGTTTCTCGCCACCGAGCCGGGCCTGAACGCCCTCGAGGTGTATCAGGTCCCCATCCAGTCCTGGGAAGATCTGCTCAACGCCTGCGCCGAGGTCACCGAGGGGAAGCACCCGTTCAAAACGGTCATCATCGACACCATCGACAACGCCTACAAGTTCTGCACGGATTACATCGTCAGGAAGTGCAAGATCGAGCACGAATCGGACCTCGGCTACGGCAAAGGCTACGCGCTCGTCAACAACGAATTCCAGCGCGTGCTGACCAAGCTGGCCTTCCTGCCCTACGGCCTGTTTCTGGTCTCCCACGCCAAGGAGATCGAGATCGACACCCGCACGGGCAAGTACACGCGCATCGTGCCGACACTGCCCGACAAGGCCCGCAAAATCGTGCTCGGCATGGTGGATCAGGTGTTGTTCTGCGACCTGGAGCTCACCACTGCCGATGATGGCGCCAAGAACATCCGGCGGGTGATCCGCACCAAGCCGAGCCTGTACTACGAGGCCGGCGACCGCACCGGCCGATTGCCCGAGACGATCGACCTTGACTTCCGGAAGTATCTCGACGCCTTCAACGCTGCCGTCGCGACGCTGAGGGCCCAGCCCGCCAAGGCAGCGGCGAAATAGGTTCCCAACAGGAGAAAGGCCATGAGCAAGCACGCAATTGATCTGTCCCAATTCGACGAAGACTTCCGCTCCGAGCAGCCCGAAGAACGCGGCGATTTCGAGAGCGTTCCAGACGGCAAGTATCAGGTCACGGTGGAGAAGGTGGAGCTGACCGAGGCGCAGTCTTCGGGCAACCCGATGCTGAAGTGGACACTCCGCATCATCGCGCCGAAGTTCATCAACCGCCTGATGTGGCGCAACAGCGTCATCACCCACAACACTCTGAAGTACGTCAAGACCGACCTGCACCTGTGCGGCCTCGATCTCGACAAACTCTCGGACCTGCCGAAGCACTTGAAGAAGCTGCTGGACGTGAAGCTCGAGGTCACGAAGAAGACCAAGGGCGACAACGAGAACATCTTCTTCAACCGCCGAATCGAGAACAGCCGCGCGCCGGGGAAGTTCCGGGAGGAGGCCGGCGACGCCCTTGTCCCGTTCTAACGCGGGACCGGCAACCATCGTCATCGACACGCGCGAGCAGGAGCCTTATTCGTTCGATCCCCGGCTGGCGGCAACAGCGCGGCGGGCGCTGCCGGCCGGGGATTACTCCGTCGAGGGGCTCGAACAGCGGGTCGCCGTGGAGCGGAAGAGCCTCAACGATTTCGTTTCCACGGTGATCCATGGCCGTGCGTGCTTTCGAAATGAGTTGCGGAAGCTCGGGGGCTACCGCGCCGCGTGCATTGTGGTCGAGGCCGGTGTTCTCGATGTGTTGCTCCACCGCTATCGCGGCGACGCCCATCCGAACGCGGTGCTCGGGAGCGCTCTGTCGATCATTCTCGATTTCCGCATTCCGGTCTTTTTCTGTTCCAACCGGCAGGCCGCCTGCCAGTTCGTGCAGGCGTATCTGCTGGCAGCTCACGCGAGGTGGCATTCATGACGAAAGCGGCGGCCGCGGAGGCGCGGTCCTCCCTGCGGGGCATCGTGGAGACGGTCTTCTACTCCGGCGCGACGTTTTCGGCCGGGCGGCTGCGGACGGCCGAAGGCGCGCTGGTGAATTTCGCCGGCAAGGTGTTCGTCAAGCCGAGCGATCCGGTGCGGCTGGAAGGCCAGTGGACGCACCACCCGAAGTACGGCCGCCAGTTCGCGGTTGAGGCGCTCGGCTACGACCTGGAGATGGACCCGGACGGCCTCGCGAATTTCCTCGCCAACCATCCCGACGTGAAAGGCATCGGACCGGCCAAGGCACGGCTCATCGCGGATCACTTCGGCGCCGGGTTCGATGCCGCGATCCGGACCCGGCCCGAGGCCGTTGCGGCAGTGGCGAAGGCGCCGGTGGAGTCGATTCTGGAATTACAGCGGATCTGGATCGCGAACAGCGATTTCAATGCCGCTATGACGTATCTCTCGCGGTTCGGACTGACGCACCACCAGGTCACCACACTGGTGGAGCGGTTCGGCAGCCAGGTGGTTCCGATTCTCGAACGCGATCCGTACGTGCTCATGCGCGAAATTTCCGGCTTCGGTTTCAAGCGCGTTGACAAGATCGCGCGGAAGATGGGCACGCCCAAGGATCTGCCATCGCGAATTCGCGCCGGCATTTACTACTGCGTGCTCGACGCGCTCGATGACGGCGATTGCTGGGTCGAATACGAGGATCTGCTCGATCGCGCCAACACGCTGCTGGTGATGGATACGCTCGACAGCCGAGAGGTGATCGAGGGCCATCTGGAGGCGATGATCGCGGAGGGCCAGCTCGTATCCCAGCCCTTCGAGCGCCTGGTGGTTGCAGACCCGGAAATCCACCGCATGGAACGAGAACTGGCGGACGTGTTGGCCGCGGCGCACACGCGAAGCCCGCACGCGCTGACCGATCTCGACGGGCTGCTCGATGTCGAGGGCGCGCTGTTGAATCCGGAACAGCGGGACGCGGTCAAGAACGCGCTCACCTACTCCATCTCCCTGATGACCGGCGGCGCCGGGAGCGGAAAGACGTACGCGGTATCCACGATCACGACGATCGCCGAGCGGTTGGAGAAGAGCGTCGTGCTGGCCGCGCCGACCGGCAAAGCGGCCAAGCGGCTCGAACAAGTCGTTCGCCACGAGGCCAGCACCATCCACCGGTTGCTCGGCTTCAACGGCCATACCTACTCCCGCGATGCACTGAATCCAATCGACGCCGACATCCTCGTCGTCGATGAAGTCTCGATGGTGGATGTGCAGCTTGCCTGGCGGCTTTTCCAGGCAGTGGATCTCAGGCGCACGGCGGTCGTGCTCGTGGGCGACCACAACCAGTTGCCGCCCGTGGGTCCAGGGAATCTTCTCCGGGACCTCGTGAAATCGCGGGCGATCCCGACCACCGTCCTCACGCGGATCATTCGCCAGGCGGGCGTGCTGAAGGAGAACTCCACCGCGATCCTCTCGGGTGAGGTGCGGCCCACATCTGAAGTGAAGGACGGCGCGCGGCGGCCATGGTACGTCGTCGACCGGTTCACCGACACCGGCGATGTCCAGCGCATGCTGCTGCTTCTGTTCGAGGAAGTGCTTCAGGAGCGGCTCGGCTACGGCCTGGTCCGTGACGTCCAGGTGCTGACCCCGACGCACCGGGGTCCGCTCGGTACCGTCGAGCTGAATATCGAACTCCAGCGGCTGCTGCAGAAGAAGCTTTTCGGATTCGACGTGCCTGATGTCGAGCACGGCCACCGGCTCCGGCTGTATCCGGGCGACAAGGTCATCCAGACGAAGAACGACTACGACCTGAGCGTGATGAACGGCGCCATGGGTGTGGTGCTCGATGTCGGGAAGAATGGCGGGCTGACCGTCGACTTCGATGGCCGGTCGGTCGAAATCGAAGCCGGATCCGATGCCGCCGGCAACGTGCAGTTGGCCTACGCGACTTCCATCCACAAGGTGCAGGGATCGGAGTTTCCCTGCGCGGTGGTGATCGCTCACAAATCGCACTCCTTCATGCACCACCGCAATCTCCTATACACAGCGGTCACGCGCGCCAAGGAATCCGTCATCCTGCTGGGCGACCCCTGGGGCATCGAGAACTGCGCAACGAAGCGCCAGGTGGACCGCCGCAACACCTTCCTTTCTTTCCTGCTCAATCCCGAGGCACAGCCGTGAATGCGCCCGACCCGCAGACTTATTACCGCCAGGTCACTGATGTGGACATCGGCGAGATTGCCCGCGAACTACTCGGCAGCCGCATCACCCAGGAATCGCGGCAGACGCTGTTCTGCGACTGCCCGAACCACGCCAGCCAGTCGCATCGGTCGCTCCACGTCTCGCTCGAGGAACAATGCTGGTACTGCTGGGGTTGTGGTGTCGGCGGCGATGTCCTCCACCTTGTCGAATTCGTTCGCCACGGCGTCGTAACTCGCGGCCAGTCCGGGCGCATGCCCGAATCACACCGCCAGGCGCGGGATTTCCTGGCCGCGCGGGTTGGCCTGCCGCCGCTGTCGAAGCTGGCCTCCGGAAAGCCAGAGGAAGCCGAGGCAGCCTACCAGACCACGATCCGTGTCCGCGAAGCGCTGACGGCTCTCGCGGAACTGTACCACCAGCGGCTTCTGGCGAATCCGGAAGTCCTCGCCTGGTTCCAGAAGAAATACCGAATCGGCGACGAAACGGTCTCACGGCTGAAGATCGGCTTCGCCGACGACGGCGAACCCAGCGCAGCACGCGTTCTGATGGATGGGCCGGGCGCGTTCACGATGCGCGAATTGACGGCCACGTCGGCATTTCGGCCGACGGCGCAGGACGGCATCGTGCCGTTCTTCGTTGGCCGGATCGTGTTTCCCTACTGGAGCCGCGGCCGTGTCGTGTTCATGATCGGGCGCCGCACGCCGTGGACGCCGGACCAGCCTTGGGAGAAGTCGAAGTACAAGAAGTTGGCGGTCCGGAACGAGCGCGACCACGCACACGTCGCTCCATGCATCCAAAACGACGTCCTCTACAACGAAGACGTGCTGCTGACGCGCCCGGAGCGCGTGATCATCACCGAGGGCGTGACGGATTGCATTTCGCTCATGCAGCACGGATTCCCGGCAGTCTCGCCGGTCACGGTCCAGATCCGCGAGGCGGATTGGGAACGGCTGCTGCCGAAACTCCGGGGCGTGAAGACCGTTTTCATCTGCCAAGACAACGAAGTCTCCGAGGCCGGGATGCAGGGCGCCTTGAAGACTGCGCGCATCTTGGCGGACCACGGGATCACGACGCGGGTGGCCATCCTGCCGCTCGGCGAGAAGCAGCGCGCCGCCCGCGAAAAGCTGGCGGCCGGGGCAGCCGAATCCGAAGAGCTCCTGGCCGACGCCAAGATCGACGTTAACGAGTTCTTCGCCTCAGGCAAGATGGCGGGCGATTTTGAAGCGATTCTCGCGGCGGCGCAGACCCCGCTCGAGTTGGCAATTTCCAAACTCAGCGCCGATGTGCCCGATCGAGACCTCAGCCGGCTGCTTGAGCCGGTCCTGGCGGAAGTGGGCCGGCTCGACCCGATTGAGCAGGACCGCCATCTTAGGCTGATCCAGGCCAGGTGCGGCAAGCGCAAAGTCCCGGTCGGCACGCTGAGGAAGCAGCTCAAGGTAGTTGAGCTGAATGCCGCAACTCGCCGGCGGCACGCTCGTGGCGGTTCGAGAGCGCCCGCCGATGGCGAGCCGCACACAGCGGATGAGAACCTGCCGGCGATTCAGATCAACAACCGGCAGCTCTATCGGGTGGCAGCCGATGCCTGGCGAGCCATCCACGCGCTGAACGGCGACCTCAGCTCGCCTGAACGTTTGCCGTATTTTTTGTTTCGTCGGCAAGACTCACTCGTGCGGCTGTGCGGAAGTCAGGAGGAGGGCATTGAGATCGAGACTGTGACCGAGGGCTCGCTCTTCGCGCTCCTCGTGCTTGCTGCGAACTGGGTCAAGGTGACAGAGGAGGCGGTCCTCAATGTGCACCCTCCGGCCGACCTCACTCGGGTCATGAGCCATTTTCCCGATCCGGCGCTTCCGCAACTTGAAGCTGTTCTTCGGACCCCTGTCTTCGGCCGCAATGGCCGGTTGGTTGCCGAACCCGGGTACCACCGCGACGAGAAGGTCTGGCTGAATCCCCTGGACACGATCGATCTGTCCCAGATCCCGGACGCTCCTTCCGCCGGCGAGATCGCTGCCGCACGCACGCTGCTGCTCGACGAGCTCCTGGGTGATTTCCCGTTCGTCAGCCGATCCGATGCCGCGCACGCCGTGGCCGCAATGATCTTTCCTTTCGTGCGGCGGCTGTTCAGCGGTCCTTCTCCCATCCACCTGATCGAGGCGCCGCGGCAAGGCTCCGGAAAAGGCTTGCTGGCCAATGTCATTTCGCTTGTGGCCCACGGCGTCCCCTGCGATACCAAGACGCTGCCGGACAGCGAAGACGAGATCCGGAAGCTGTTGACGACCGAGCTGCTCAAGGCCCGCCCGGTGATCCTGCTCGATAACGTGGATGAGCGGAAGTCCATCATCTCCCGCGCGCTCGCCGCAATCACTACGGCCGAGATATGGAGCGACCGCATGCTGGGCAGCCTCGAGGACGTCCGGGTGCCGAACCTGGCCCTTTGGCTCATGACGGGGAACAACCCGAGACTCACAGGAGATATGCCGCGCCGCTGCGTGCGCATCCGGATCGATCCCAAAATAGACCGGCCGTGGAAGCGCGCCGGTTTTCGGCATCCGGATCTGGTGGGCTGGATTCGCGAGAACCGGCCTCGCCTGGTCCAGGCTGTGATTGTGCTGGTGAAGGCATGGCTGGCTGCCGGCCGCCCGCTCCACACTGTTCGGCTCGGTTCGTATGAGGCCTGGTCGGCGACGATCGGCGGCATTCTTCAGGCTGCCGGCATACCCGGATTTCTGGAGAGCCTCGATGAACTCTATGACGCCGCCGATTCCGAGGGCCAGGAGTGGCGCAGGTTCACCGCAGCCTGGTGGGATGCTTTCGAAACGGAACCCAAGAAGGTTTCGGAGCTGAACGAGTTGTGCGAACGGGAAGGGCTGATGCTGGATCTGCGGGGTGACCGCTCAGAGCGTTCGCAGCAGACAAGGCTCGGAAACGCGCTGCACAATCGGCGCGATCAGGTGTTTGATCGATACCGGATTGTCAAGGTTGATCCGCAAACCAAGCATAAGGGCGCAGCCATGTATGCCCTTCAGGTGAACGCGTCGGGTCGGCCGACTCCGGCCGGTCCGGTCGATTTGGGGACCTTGGGGACCTTTGGGGACCTTGGTTTTGAAGGTCCCCAAACGCTAAGCCCTATTGATCCAATCAGTTTCGGAGAAGTTGGGGACCTTGGGGACCTTGGAGGGGATCTTCGCGCGCGAGATTCGAAAAAAGAAGAAATTCCGGGTGAGGGAGATTTTTTGAATTTTTCTCACGCAGGTATAGCGGAAACCGGCCTTAAGGTCCCCAAGGTCCCCAAACCGTCTGCAATCGACACAAAACAAACCAGATCTGATTTGGGGACCTTGAACACTGAGGTCCCCAAAAGGTCCCCAAACGTCCCCAGGTCCCCAAATGGCGGCATTGGTTCGGCTATCGACTTGGCCCGGTTGCCGGATTCGGGCGGCGGTCGCGATGACGAACCGCCGTAGCTGATCGCCAAGTTGCGATCAAAATCCCTGGCAATTGAGGAGGCACATCGATGACAGCGGTAGAGGACACCGCAGTAAGTGCGGCCGAGACTGAACGCGTGGTCACGAACGATAAAGGCCGGCCGAGTCTCGCCGTCTTTGTTTCTTCCGCCCTCGACACGTGGGCGACAGCGAATCCGGAATGGTTCGCCCGCGACGTACAGATCAACGACACGATGTACCGGCGGCTCGATCCCGAGTATTACGCGTGGCTGCGGTCGCGGATGGTGCTGGCCAAACAAGCGGCGGCGGCCGGGAAGCTCTCTGCGGCCGCGTTCGAAGACCTGCGTGTGCGGTTCAACGCCGTGCACGAATGGGCGCTCGAGCATTTCGGGGAGGAGCGGCTGCTCGAAGCCGTGCGGACGATGCGCGCGGCCGATTACAAGCCGCCGGTGGCCAAGGACGACGCCCCGCGTGTTCCGGCGACGCGCTCGAGAGAGAGCAGTCATGTCGCGCCCGAAGCGGTCGCCATGGTGGATGCGATCAGCGAACGCGCGCTGTCTCTGGGCTGGAAAAGGGAACGGCTCTATGGCGCCGGCGGCCGTGGCATATTCGATCCGCGGCGCGGGCTTGTTTGCTATCTGAAACCCGGCGATCGAATCGGCGAGGTCACCGCGCAGGCGATTGAAATCATCCTCAAGGACGGCGTTCGGCAGCATTTCTATAATCCCGATGTCGAACAGCCGTGGCTAAAGCGAATCCGGTGATAGACCACGCGCCGCAACATTTTTTGGACAATTTGACGGGTTCGTGAGTATCTATTGTCAGAGGCTCGGTTCGACAGGCCGGCGCAAAGCGCACCCTCCGAAAGATCCCTCCCACAAGTAGCTCAGCGAGCGCCGGGACTCTCGTAAAACTCCATCCCGCATTTTGCAAAGCCAGGATTGTCTCCCCGATGGCAAAGCCAATCCCGCTTTACGCGGCGGATCTGCATCTGTGTGATTGGATCTCCGAGCAGCGAGCCAATCGCCTCGAACGGCTCGGTTTGGCGAAGGTCGTCCGCCATCCGAAGGGCCACATCGCTCGATGCATTTTCCACCGCCGTCCCGGTGAGCCGGTCGTGCGCTTCCGCGGGAGGGCGTACTCCTATCGGGAGCACTTGACCAACGGGAAGATCACGTGGACGCTCCGGCGGTTGGGCAAAGGCGACGAACTGCGGCCGCTGTTTCTTCAAGTGGTCGCCGACTGCCTGGTCGCGCGATGATCGACCCCCGGCTT
>Ga0078972_1010977_pt1 | contig 16509 bp, 13 predicted proteins | sample YelNatPaOPGAMG01_FD_67568 | JGI IMG/M metagenome (GOLD analysis project Ga0078972, IMG submission 67568) | Hot spring thermophilic microbial communities from Obsidian Pool, Yellowstone National Park, USA - OP-RAMG-01 (SPADES assembly) (version 2) | ecosystem: Environmental > Aquatic > Thermal...
GGACCCTCAGCGGGTTGGGAGGGGGGTCTGGGGGGAGGGCAGGGAGCCGCTGCTCCCTGGCCCTCCCTCCAGAAAAAGCTTATCATGCACTTTGCGGAGCAAAGGGAATAATCGGTATAAAGAAAATCGATTATGTCTTTTGCTCTACAAAATCTATAATCGAAGATGAACGGGTGAGGGGGCTAAGGGCCAGTGGGCCGCCGCTCCCTGCCCTCCCCCCACGGAAAAATCATTATTCTCTTTGCAGAGCAAAGGGCATAATCGGTTAAAGAAATTCCCCCCTGACTTCTCTCACCGAGGCAAAAGAGGTACATCAAGGGGCCTCCTGGGGCCTCCTGCAAACGGTAGCCGCAGGCTTCAGCTGCGCTGGCACAGGCGGGAAAGCCTGGGCCTGCCGGGAGGTTGTTTGGCTTGCAAAACGTCCCAGGTCTCAACATGAATTTTGCCAGGGGCTCGAAGGGAAAGGAGATTCCCGGTTCCGCCTCCTGGTCCATCTCCAGGGAGTTTGCCATGGAGCTTATGACCCGAATATGGACACTTTTCCCGGCGGAGAGAGACCTCATTTTTATCCACTGATGTTATTGTGCAGCCGCGCCGCGCTCTCCGGAGCGACTTCATGAACCTCAGTCAGCACCTGCTCTGCCTCCTCTGCGCCTGCGCGGGGGAAATGAGCCATGGAGACGCAGGCGCGGGGAGGTAAGGGCTTTTTTACCGGCAAATTTCCGGCAAAAAAATTTCATGAAATTGTTTTGAAAAATTTGACAAATTCATCGAAATGTTATAAAGTAATAACCCACACAAAGAGCTGTCCTTTTTGCGGGCTTAATTTGCTGATATTCTTAATTAATTAAGCAGTAGCCCGGCCACGTTTACTCAAGTCTGTTCCTTTTAACACAAGCAAAAAATTACCGGAGGGAAACATGATGAAGAGGACTATAAGCACACTGTTACTTTTTGCGTTTTTAGCCGTCCCGGCTCTGGCTTCGGCCCAGGCCTGGTCGAAAAAACCTCCTCAAATCGGCAGACTTTACCTCAAGCAGGAGTATTGGGACTACATCAAGGAAGCCGCCAAGAAATATAATCTGTCCCCCTTCCTCATCCTGGCAGTCTGCGCCATCGAGTCGAGGTATGACATGGACGCCCGCTCGGGGCACGGCAAAAACATCGGCTTGATGCAATTGCATAAGGACACCGCTCGATTATATGGGGTCAACCCTTACAACCCCCGGGAAAATATCATGGGCGGCGCCGCAGTCCTGGCCAAATTTATGGAACGTTACCACGGGGATATCCATATGGTGTTGCGCAAGTATAACGCCAGTTGGAATGCCTCTTATGAGCGCGAAGTCCTGCGCGCCTATCAGCAGGCCCTCAGCGGTGAATTAGAGTTGATCAAAGAAGCCAGAAACTAGCTGAACCTGCTGTATTTCCTGTAGTCCCGGATCGTTCATCTGTCAACGTCAATGGTTCCCAGCCGTTTCCCCCGGAACGGAGAGGATACCTGCGTCTGCATCCAGCCGCGGCCGGCACGGTCCTGGGGACAGGGGCGCGTTTACTGCCTCGCTCTTTTCCGGAGAAAAAAATTTTGACTTCCCCCGGCATGGCTCTTATAATTGAGAAAAATTTCGCAAAGGAGGTAATATTGGTGCACCAGTCCGTGCTCATTATGCAGAGAAAGTCCTGAAGCCCAGGTAGGGAGAGAACCTTGGCAAGGTTCTCCACCGAATCCGGCTGGCCGCGTCGGGGTCGGGGTGCCTGGGAAAAGAAGGTGCCAGGGTAGGTTAGCCCAAAATCCACCCCACCCCTCCATCCCCTCCTCCCCGGGAAGAGATTCCCGCCCCGTATCGCCAGACCAGCCTCATCTTTGGATGCTCCCGCCTGGGAACCGGTGAAGGAAAGCAGCCCCCCGGCTGATTCGCCTCACCTCAGAGGCACTCCTGCGCAGGCCGAGTGCGGGTGTTGTTGAACAGCATTCCTGTCATCGGGAAAGGTTTTCTGAAGAGGGAAGCGGTTGCTTCGCTTTTACAGTGCCGGGGTGAACCTGGAACCACCAGGCGGCCCGGTTTTATCACTGCATTCATCATCATGACCAGGAAAACTGATACGGAGGTATGGAGGGCATGGAGCAATGTCTGCAATAAAAGAGTTTTTTGCTTCCCGAACAGGGATTATCAGTGTGGGCGCCTTCATCGGCATTCTGGCCGCCCTGCTGCAAAAATGGGGCAACCCCGGCAATATGGGCATTTGCGTGGCCTGTTTCGAGCGGGACATCGCTGGAGCTATTGGTCTGCACCGGGCCGCCGTGGTCCAGTACCTGAGACCGGAAATCCTGGGTTTTGTTCTGGGGGCCTTTCTTTCCGCTTATATATTTAAGGAATACCACGCCCGGGCCGGGTCGGCTCCCATTGTGCGCTTCATCCTGGGGATGATCGCCATGATCGGGGCCCTGGTCTTCCTGGGCTGTCCCTGGCGGGCCCTGCTGCGCCTGGCCGGCGGGGACGGCAATGCCATCTTCGGCACCCTGGGGCTGGCGGCGGGGATCGGCATCGGCGCCCTCTTTTTTAAATCCGGGTACAACCTGGGCCGCACCCAAAAGACCTATCCTTCGGTGGGCTGGCTCCTGCCTCTGATTATCTTTGGCCTGCTGATCTTAAGATTCATGTACCCACAAATTCCCGGCCAGGATACCAGCGGCATCCTGTTTTACAGCCTGAAAGGCCCGGGCTCCATGTATGCCCCTTTGGTGGTTTCCCTGGTGGCGGGGCTGGTCATCGGCGTGGTGGCCCAACGCAGCCGTTTCTGCACCATGGGGGCCTTTCGGGACCTGTTTTTATTCCGGCACATGCATCTGCTCTCGGGCGTCGTGGCCCTGTTGGCGGCGGCTTTTCTCACCAACCTGCTGCTGGGCCAGTTTCATCCGGGCTTCGTGGGGCAGCCGGTGGCCCATACCATGGAAGTCTGGAATTTTCTAGGCATGACAGTGGCCGGCCTGGCCTTTGCCCTGGCAGGCGGCTGTCCGGGGCGTCAGCTTTTTATGACCGGCGAGGGTGACGGGGACGCGGCACTTTTTGCCATAGGCATGGTGGGGGGCGCGGCGGTGTCCCACAATTTCGGCCTGGCCAGCACTCCTGCGGGGGTGGGCCCAAACGGCGTTGTCGCGGTGATTCTCTGCTTCATCGTGCTTTTGTTGATCGGCTTTACCATGCGGCAAAAGGCCTGAGGGTGCGAGGTCGGGTGATCTCTCTGCGCACTCGGCGTTTCTGCGGTCAAAAGAATGACCCCGGAGAAGCCGATGGCGGAGAGATTCATAGAGTTCAATTACTGATATCGCTGGGTATAAAACCCGTCTGTGCTCCCGGTGAATGCCATGGTGGCGCGGATGCAAAGAGCCTTTCTTTACCCGAATGGGAGGTACGCCATGTCTGAACAGGTTGACGCCAGGGGGCTTTCCTGCCCCCAGCCGGTATTGCTGACCATGGAGAAGTTGAGGAGCCTGAACCAGGGGGAACTGGTGGTGCTGGTGGACACGGACACATCCCGGGAAAATGTCAGCCGGGCCGCTGCCAGCCTGGGGTGGCAGGTGAAAACGGTGCAGTCCGAAGGAGAGGAGTACCGGATAACTCTGGCAAAAGACTAACCAGCCGCGCCCCATGTGAGGAATAGCAGGAGTTGTCCGGTGCCGATTAGTTCCTCAAGGGTGGCATGGCCACTTTTTTAGGCTTTCGTCAGGCAGAACGGAGGAAATATTACCTTCTGGCCCTTTACCAAACGGATCCCGGCGCAGGCCCCTGGCGCCGTTCCCACCGGCGACCGGGGCATCCTGGTATTTTCCCACACCAGCGAGGTCATCCGCGCGGAAAAGACCTTAAAAGAGGCGGGTTGGCGGGTCCGGGTCATGGGGCCGCCCCTGGAGATCCAGAGTGGCTGCGATTTGGTCATAGAGTTTCCCATTATTGAGAAATTACAAGTACTCCGAACCCTGAATACCGTTCACTTGACTCCCCTGGAGGTGGTGCCGGTGAGCAGCCCTTTGCTTACGCCGGTGGATCTGTTCCAGGTGAAGGACTTCGGCCGCTATCTCATGGTGCGGGCCGCCAACATGAAGCTGACCGTGGATAAGGCAACCCGAATTATCGTTAACGTCTCCGGCGGCGGTTGCCCGGATGTCCCCTATCTGGCCCAGGAACTGGTGGGCCGTCCCCTGGACCAGGCCCCCCGGCCCCGGGACCTCGGCCACACCCTGTGCGGCTATGCTCTGGAACTGGCCTTTGCCGAAATGGAACGCCAATGCTCCTGATCGTCGGCACCACCCCGGAAACGGACTTTCCTCTCATCGAGGGAGAAGCGTGTCTGGAAGGAGCCGGTCTTACCGTGGCCGGCCGGGGCATTCCGGTCAATCGGGGCACTGCGGCGCTTCTGGCCGCGGCCGCCGCCACCCTGGCCCACTATAGCCAGCCACCCCCTTCCGCCTGCCTGGCCCATGATACCGGTATGGGCGGGGGCAGCCGCCTGCTTTATGAACATTTGGCGCACGTATTGCCGAACCGGAAAGCCGGGGTTCTTTGCTTTCATTATTTGCAGCCTGACGTGGACTGGCACAACCGGGTTCTCTTTGCCATCCAGGGCATGGACCCCCGCCCCCTGCTCATCGCCGATGCCGGCTACATGTATGTGGCCAAAATGAGCGGTCAGGCCGGGGAATACGACCTGTTTACCCCGGACGCCGGGGAACTGGCCTTCCTGGCAGATGAAACCGCACCTCACCCCTTTTACACCCGGGGGTTCATCCTCCACGAGAACACCAAGGTTCCCGATCTTATCTTACGGGCCTATGCCCACCGGAACGCCTCCCGTTACCTGCTGATAAAGGGCAAAACCGACTACCTGGCCGATTCCCGGGGGATTCTGGCCGCCGTGGCCGAGCCCCTGATTGAGGCCCTCGAACCCATCGGCGGCACCGGCGACACCCTTACCGGCATCGCCGCCGCCCTGGTAACCATGGGCCTTGACCTTGAAGCCGCCGCCTTGCTGGCCGCCAGGGTCAACCGCCGGGCTGGTCTTTTGGCCGCCCCCACTCCCGCCACCCAGGTGGCTGAAATCATTGCCTGCATTCCCCAGGCGCTGGCGGCATTGCAGGGGCCAGCAATCAGCAAGAGGTAAGGGGTTCGCCAGGCTTTTTTACTGATTACTGATCACTGCCTGCTGGTGCCTGCTGGTGCTTGCGTTCATACCGTTCGCTCAGGCCCTGCAAAATCACAAAGAAAACGGGCACAAAGGGGATGGCCAGCAGGGTAGAGGAGAGCATGCCGCCGAAGACGACGGTGCCGATGGCCCGTTGACTGGCAGCCCCGGCCCCGTTGGCGGAGAGGAGAGGCAGGACCCCCATGATGAAGGCGAAGGAGGTCATGATGATGGGCCGGAACCGCCGGCGGGTGGCCTCCACCGCGGCTTGGCTGATGGACATGCCGCGGTGGCGCCGCATGTCCCGGGCGAACTCCACGATGAGGATGGCGTTTTTGCTGGCCAGGGCGATCATCAGGACCAGGCCGACTTGGGAATAGAGGTTGTTGTCATACCCTCGGGCCATTTGGGCCAGGAGTATCCCCACCAGCGCCATGGGGACGGCCAGGATGACGGCGGCCGGATTGGTCCAGCTTTCATACTGGGCCGCCAGCACCAGGTAAACCAAGGTGATGGCCAGGGCATAGATGGCATAGGCCTGGTATCCCACCTCTTTTTCCTGGTAGGAGGTGGCCGTCCATTCGGCCGTGACCCCCTGGGGCAGGGTGTTGGCGGCCACCTGCTCCATGAGGTTTAAGGCCTGGCCCGAGCTGAAGCCCGGCGCGGCGTTGCCGAAGATGGCGGCTGCGGGATACAGGTTGTAGCGGGTAACCAGTTCGGCACCGATGGTGCGCTCCACTTCCAAAAGCGTACCCAAAGGCACCATCTGGTTGTTGAGATTGCGGGCATACAGTTTTTTGATGTCCTCCCGGCGCAGGCGGTAGGGGGCGTCCGCCTGGATATACACCTGGAAAACCTGGTTGAACTTGTTGAACAGATTGATGAAGGACGAGCCCAGGTAGGATTGCAGGGTGTCAAAAACGCTGCTCAACGGCACCTGCAGGGATTCGGCCTTGGTGCGGTCAATGGCCAGATAAATCTGGGGGCTGCCGGCGCTGAAGGTGGTGGTGAGGCCCCGTAAGCCTGACTGACTGTTGCCTGCCTGGATGAGTTCCTTGGCTGCCTTGTCGAGCTCAACCAATCCCAGGCCCCGGCGGTCCTCCAACATGAGCTGGAATCCCCCTGCCTGGCCCAGCCCCCGGATCGAAGGCGGGACCAGCACAAAGGCCAGGGCGTCAGGCAGCCGGGCGAGCTTGCGGTTCAGTCCGCTGATAATGTTTTCCTGGCTCAAATCGGAACCGCGCTGGCTCCAGGGTTCATAAACGATGAAGGTGGTGGAAATGTTGGAGACATTGGCGCCATCCAGCAGGGAAAAACCGCCGATGGTCACCCAGCTGGAGATGCCCGGGGTTTTTTTCAGAATCGCGTTGATTTGGTCCGACACCTTCCGGGACCGGGGCTGGGAGGCCGCATCAGGCAGGCGGGAGACCAGGATCGCATAACCCTGGTCTTCCACCGGCAAAAAGCCTGCGGGCTGGAGGGTGTAGATGAACCCCGCCAGGCTGATAATGACGAGAAAGACCAGCAGCATGAGCCGGGGATATTTGACCATGCGGCTGACCACGGCCATATAGGCATCTTCCATAAGCTGGTAAATCCGGTTGAAATTCCGGTAGAACCAGTTCTCTTGTCCCTCGGACCTGGGGCGCAGCCACAAGGCGCACTGGGCCGGCTTCAGAGTCAGGGCGTTGATGGCGCTGATGACCGCGGTGGCGGCAATGACCAGGGCGAATTGCCGGAAAAGCTGGCCGGTAATCCCCGGAAAGAACGCGGCCGGCAAAAACACGGAGACCAGCACCAGGGTGATGCCGAGGACCGGACCGGTCACCTCCCGCATGGCTATTTCCGTGGCTTGTTTGGGCGGCAGCCCCTGCTCCACGTGGTATGATGAATTCTCAACGATAACAATAGCGTCGTCCACCACAATGCCGATGGCCAGGATGAGGGCGAACAGGGTCATGAGATTGACGCTGAAGCCCAGCATCGCCATGGCCGCAAAGGCCCCGATGATGGTTACCGGTATGGTGGTGGCCGGCACCAGGGTGGCCCGCCAGTTTTGCAGAAACACCAGAATGACCAGAAGGACCAGGACCGCAGCCTCAAATAAGGTTTCATACACCTTGTGCACGGTATCCCGCACGAACCGGGTGGTATCGTAGCGGATGGTGTAATTGAGACCCTTGGGAAAGTCCTGGCTCATTTTCTCGACAGCTTTGTAGACCGAGTTGGCCACGTCGATGGCGTTGGCGTCGGGGAGGGCATACAACACGATCTGCGCCGAACGCAGGCCGCCGACATTGGCATAATTGCTGAAATACTGCTGACTCAAATCAACCCGGGCCACATCCTTCAAACGCACGAGTTTGGCCGTAGTGCCGCGCTGACTCTTGATAATGATGTTTTCGAACTGTGAGACATCGGAGAGGCGGCCCAGGGCATTGATGGTGAACTGGTTGATCTGATCGGCTGGCACCGGCGGGCCGCCCAGTTGACCGGCCACCACCTGGACGTTCTGGCTGCGGATGGCGGTTAGGACATCCTGGGTGGTCAGGTCATAACTCTGGAGGCGGTGCGGGTCCAGCCAGACCCGCATGCTATATGGACCGGCGCCCACCACCCGCACCTGGCCCATGCCCGGCAGCCGCCCCAGGGGATATTGCATGTTGATGACCGCATAATTGGAAAGGAAGGCTTCATCGAAAAGGTTCTCTTCGGAATACAGGCTCACCACCAGAAGGATGTTGGTGGAAATTTTCTTAATGGTCACCCCCTGTTCCTGCACCGCCGCGGGCAACTGGGCCGTGGCGCTGGTGAGCTGGTTTTGCACCAGGGCCAGGGAGGTGTTCAGAGAGGTGCCGACATTAAAGGTGATGACCAGGTTGTAAGAACCGTCGTTGGAGCTGGTGGAGTTCATGTAGATGGAGTTTTCCACGCCGTTGACGGCCTGCTCGATGGGGGCCCCCACCGTGGCGGCGATGACTTCGGCGCTGGCTCCGGGGTAGCGGGTGCTCACCTGAATGGTGGGCGGGACGATGTCGGGATACTGGGATACCGGCAGGCGGTAGAGGCAGACAAAACCGATGATGATGAAAATAATGGCGATGACATTGGCGAAGATGGGGCGATCAATGAAAAATTTCGAGATCATGAGCCGGGTTCGCCTGGTTCAGGGTGTGGGGGGCGCGGGCTTAGCGGCCCCGGAGGTACCGGATTCCAGGCGCTCCGGCTGCACCGGCCGCCCGGGGATGGCCCGAATGAGGTTCGTGGTGATCACCCATTCATCGCCGGTCAGGCCTTCTTCCACTATCCGCAGATTGTCCACCGGCGCCCCGGTTTTGACAGGCCGGCGCTCCACCACGTTCTGGTCGTTTACGATGAGGACATAGGGGCCTTGCTGGTCATAGCCCAGAGCGACCTGGGGCACCAGGAGGGAGAACCGCTTTTCGGCCAGGGGGATGCGGACCCGGGTGAACAGGCCGGGAATGAGCTTGTTGTCGGGGTTGGGGAAAATGCCCCGCAGCAGCAGTGTGCCGGTGTTGGGGTCCAGGGTGATGGCGGCAAAATCCAATGCGCCCTTAAAGGGATAGCCCTTGTTGTCCGCCAGGCCGATGGCCACCGGGTATTTCCCGGCGTTGATCCTGCTGACCAGGTCCTGGGAAGTGCTCATGAGCCGCAGCAGGTCCAGCTCGCTGATGGTGAAATACACATACATGGGGTCAATCTGGTTGATGTCGGCCAGGGGGGTAAATTCACCGGCGCCCACCAGGTTGCCCGGATCCTTGAGGCGGCGGTTAATGCGGCCGTTAAAAGGAGCCACCACCCTGGTATAGCTGAGATTCAGTTTGGCAAGGTCCCGGGCCGCCTGGGCCGCCAGCATGGCCGCCTTGGAAGCGTCCCGCTGGAAGCGCCAGTTGTCCAGGTCCGTCTGGGCCGCGGCCCTCTGTTTCACCAGCCTGGTATAGCGGGCGGTTTCGATGGCCGCGTGCTCATAATTGGCTTTTTGCTGCAAAATCTGGGCTTCCGCCTGGGCGAGCTGGGCCTGGTAGGTGTCCTGCTGAATCAGAAACAGCAGTTGGCCCTTTTTCACCACGTCGCCGTCTTTAAAAAACACCTTTTCCAGAAATCCCTGCACCCGGGCCTGAAGCTGCACCGTGTTAACCGCCTGGGTGTTGCCGGTATATTCGAGATATTCCGTCACCATGCGGCGCACCGGCTGCATCGCCGTGACTTGGGGGGGCGGCGGCGGGGCATAGACATTGCCCTGTCCGCAGGCCATGATCAAGAGCAGGGCGGCAAACATGGCCCAACCTGCATAATTCTGCTTCATGACTGACCCTGGTTGATTACCAGCCACCAAACGCTCTCCCTTTTCTTTGCCTGCGTTCCGCCCAATCCCTTTCCTTGGGATTTGATCTCTAAACAGCGAGAGGCTTCCAGTTAAAATTGCGGCGGCCGGATGAATCCTTTGTGCTGCTCCTGCTCCGGCGTCGGCGGCGGCCCGCTGGGCGGTGTCAGGATTTTGCCCCACTTGGTGCGGCTCCTCATCTCTTCACGGGTCTGGACCGGCACAAAATCCTGACCCTCCCGGATTTCCCAGCCGCCGCCCAGGGCCCGGTACACCCCTACCAGGCTGCTGGCGATGCTGCCTTGAGCCGCGGCCAGGCTGTCCTGGGCGCTTAAAAGAGACTGCTGGGCCGTCAGCACTGTGGTAAAATCGGTGATCCCCTCCCGGTATTGGATGACGGCCAGGTCCAGGGAGTTTTTGGCGGCCTCGGCGCTTACTTTCAAAAACTCAGCCTGCTCCTGGTTCCGCAGGAAGGCCGTCAGGTTATCCTCCACGTCCTGCTGGGCGCTCAAAACCGTGTTCTGATAGGCGATGAGCAGTTCCTGGAAGCGGGCGTCCTCTACCCGGACCGCGTTGCGCAGCCGGCCGTAGTTCAGGATGTTCCAGGTAACGCCCGGGCCCACCGAACCTTGCCGGTTGGCCCAGCGGAACATTTCCCCCAGGGTGTTCCGGCCCACATCGGTGGAATAGGGCCCGAAGCTGCCGGTGAGGGAAAAGGCCGGGAAGATTTGGGCCCTGGCCACGCCGATCTGGGCGCATTGGGCCATGGCATTGTATTCGGCGGCGCGCACATCCGGCCGCCGGCGCAGCAGATCAGCAGGGATGCCCACCACGACCTGGGGCGGGGGCGCGGGGATCAGCGCCTTCGGGCCCGTAAGTTGTTCAATTTCGCGGGAAGGCGGCTTTCCCAGGAGCACGCTCAACGCGTCCTGGGCTTGGCGCAACTGGGTGAGGAGCACGGGCACGGTTGCCTGGGTGCTGGCCAGCACAGCTCTGGCCTGCTCAACATCGCGCTGGGAGGTGGCGCCGCCCTCAAACCTGGCTTGGGCGATTTCCAGGCTTTGCCGCTGGGTTTTCACATTTTCACGGGCGATGTCAAGGCGTTTCTCCAGGGTGCGGATGGTGATATAAAAATTCGCCACATTGGCCGTCAGCGTCACCAGAGTGCTGTCATAGTTGGCCACGCTGGCCTGGACGCTGGCATCCGCGGACTCGATGGCGCGGCGAAATTTCCCCCAAAAATCTATTTCCCAACTGGCGGTAACGCCAAGTTGCGATTGCCAATAAAGAAGTCCTTTGAATCGAGGTGCGGTCAAGGAGGTCCCCGAAATGGGGACGCCGGCGCTTTCATGCACCCTTACTGCCGACCCGGTGAGCTGCTGAGCCTGGGGATATAGCTGACCGGTGGCCACCCCCAACTGGGCCCAGGCTTCCAGAACCCGGACTCCCGCGACCCGCAGGTTCAGGTTCTCACGGTAGGCCTCCATGATCAGGCGGTCCAGGGCAGGGTCGTTAAAGGCGCGCCACCAAGTGCGGTAATCCGCAGGGGAGCTGCTCACCTGCTTGTCGCCTGCCTCCTGCCAGGCCGGCTCAAGCTTGGTGTCAGGCCGCTGGTAATTGGGACCGACCTTCATGCAACCACTAAAAAGAAAAAGAAAAACACAGATGAACCAGAGACGCACAACACCGAGATTGGGCAATCCGCTCATGCAGGAATCTTACGCCACAGGATGTTCAGAAAACTTGGTTTCACAAGTGACCACTCCCAGGGTGAGGCTAGGTATAAAAGTAAAACGGGAAACGCGGCCAGGCAAGCTTTTTTGGCTGGGCGTGGTGAATTAGTCGCCAGCAGGCTGTTGAAAAATACACCCGGACTGGTGAAATACCACCAAAAGGGGGGCCGGGGCGGGGACATGCCGCCAAGGGGGAGAGGGTGACAGCCCGAACGCCGGGCTCTCACCCTCCCCCCCTGACGGGAACACGTTCTTCCTACTCCTGCAGGGATTCCAGATAGGCGCTCAAGGAGCTGATGTGCCGGGGCGCCTCCAGTTCGTTTCCGGTCTTGAGGTCATGGAGCGTCACCTGCACGGGCTCCTCCATGGTGGTGGGAAAACCCTCGCCGCTGGCGTCATTGACCGTGATATAGGCGCGCTTGCCGTGGTGCTTGACCCATTTCGTGTAAGAGGCTTTGCCGGCGCAACTGGCCGAAAGATTAAATCCGTGATGTTTCATGACTTCGTCGATCATAAATGCCGCCTTGCATGGTGTTATCGGAATTGTCCCAGGGAAATGGCCCCGAGACCGTTACCGTTCACACCAGGTTGGTTTTCTCTTCTCCAGGAAGGCCCTCACCCCCTCGCTGGCGTCTTCGGTGCAGCACAGAGAGGCAAACTGGTCGCTCAGCGCGTCAATGGCCTGATGATAGGGCACATCCTGCATACCATAGATGCCTTTTTTGCCGGCCTGCAAAGCCAGGGGGCTTTTGGCCGCCAGCTTGCCCGCCAGTTCCATGGTGGCCTCCTCCAGCTTGTCGCCGGGCACCACCTTGTTGACCAGCCCCAGCCGTTCGGCTTCGGCGGCTGAGATAATATCGCCGGTCAAAACCATTTCCAGGGCCTTTTTCCGGCCGACGAGGCGGGCCAGGGGCGCAGCCGGCCCCAGGCAGATGAGGCCGACATTGATGGCGGTGGTGCCGAACTTGGCATCCTCTGCGGCGACAGTCAGGTCGCAGGCAAAGGACAGCCCGGCGCCGTTGGCCAGGGCATAGCCTTTCACCGAGGCAATGACCGGCTTTTTCATCCTGGCGATGGTGTGATTGTGTTCATCCATCAAATGGATAAATTCGCGGTATTCCTTGGCGGTTTTTCCCTTGAACTCATCCAGGGAAATGCCCGTGGAGAAATGTTTGCCGTTGGCGTCGATCACCACCACCCGCATGGCAGGATCGTTCTCCATGTCCCAGAGGGCGTCGTTTAGCCCCCGGGCCAGCGGCACATTGAAGGTGTTCATGGCTTCGGGCCGGTTCAAGGTGATAATGCCGATGTGCTCCAGTTTTTCCACTAAAACGGCGTCGTTTTCGCTCATGACTGCTCTCCTTATCTTGAAGCTTGGCTTTATTTTCTCAGGCTCCGCATATATACCCGAATCTGCGACAGGGTGTGCTGCCACACCAGGGGATCTTTGCTGGCGGCATACAGGGGCGCGGCCCCGTTTATCGAGATCACCATAAAGTTGGCCACCTCCTGCAGATTCAATCCTTCCTGAATCAGACCCTGGTCTTCCGCTTCCTCCAGCCAACGGCGCAGCAAGCCGGCGAATCCCGTAAAGCCGGACAGCACGTGGTCGCTCATGGCAGGGGCGACGCCGGCGAGATCCACCAGGGAATTGAGCAGGAAACAGCCTCCTTCGAAAACCCCCCCACCCAGGTAATTTTTCAGGCTGTTCTCCATGACCTTGTCGATCCGCTCCAAGGGGTCCGAAATCTCTTTCACCCCTTCGAACACCATACGCTTCCAGATCCTCACACACTCTTCATATACCGCGTACCAGATTTCTTCCTTGTTCTTAAAATGGCCGTACAGCCCACCTTTGGTAAGGCCGGTGGCCTCCACGATATCGGCAATGGAGGTGTTGAAAAACCCCTTGACCGAAAAGAGATCCATGGACTTCTCGATGATATTTTGACGGGTGAGATCACCTTTGCTGGTCATCTCCAGACCTCCAGTTAAAATAAACCAACCAGTTGGTATATTTTTATATCAGCCAAAATTTCCTGTCAAGCTTTTTTCACGAAAATGAAAAACATTAAGGGGCTCTCACGGCAAAAACGGCACAACCTGAGACCGTGCCCCTGCCGCCGCATCACCCCATGCCCAGTTTGGCCGCGGCGGCCCGGTCCGCCAGCACCAAGGCTTCATAGCGGCGCACCCGGCCGGCTGGAATGGATTGATCTCCATCCCGCAGGCGCACCAGGATTTCGGCCTTTTCTGGCCCGGTCACTACCCACAGAAGGCGCCGGGCCCGATTGATGATGGGGAAGGTCATGGTCATGCGGTGTCTCCCCTGATAGACCTTGGTCAGGGCCACGTCTGTGTCGGTGATGTCCAGGACTTCGTCGCCGGGCACCAGGGAGGCGGTGTGGCCGTCGGGACCCAGACCCAAGTGAATAAGATCCAGGACCGGGGGGGAACCTGCAAACTCCCGGAGAAGCCGGACATAATAGGCTGCGGCCGCGGCCAAATCCTGGACTTCCACCGGCATGCCGTGGATCTGGGCAGGCCTGAGGGGCGCTCCGGCCAGGAGGCACTCCCGCAGGTGTGTCAGGTTGCGGTCCGGGTCCCCCAAGGGGGCGACCCGCTCATCCACCTGGAAAACCTGCACTTTGTCCCAGTCCAGCTCCTCGTCGGCCAGGAGGCGGAGCATCCGCCAGGGGGTCTGGCCGCCGCTGACGGCCAGGGTAAAGCGCCCCCGCGCCCTTATGGCGGCCCGGCCCTCACCCGCAATATAAGCCGCTCCCTCCCGGGCCACGGCCTCGGCGTCGGCCAGCAGGCGTATTCTGAGGCGGGTGCCGGCCAGCCAGGCCAGGGCCTTTTCTTTGTCCGCAGAGTCGAAGTGCCTGACTTCGGCGCTGACAAAATGAGACGCCACCAGGGGCAATATCGACAGAAAGCCGCGGTCCGAGACCGCGGCCACCTTCTGAATATGGCGATGGTGATTTTTAATAAACTTCAGGTGGGACAGCAGGGCCCCGAAGTCTTGCCAGCCGGGAAAGTTTTCCGCGGAGATCATCAAGCCGTTGAGCCGGCCCTGCGCCTTGATGAGGGGATCGACCACCTCGGCCAACTTGGTAAAGTCAGCTTCTTCCAAGGGACTTACCGGCGTGATGACGACCACCCCATTGTCGGGCAATAGCTCATATTGAATCACCAGAACCCCCTCAGGAACCGGTCAGGGCGTGGTTCACAATCTGCTGGGCCTCTTTTACGATGGCCTCCAGGTGGGACTCATCCTTAAAGCTTTCCGCGTAAATCTTGTAGATATTCTCGGTGCCGGAGGGCCGGGCTGCGAACCAGCCGTTGGCGGCCACGACCTTCAGTCCGCCGATGGGGGCGTTGTTGCCCGGGGCGTTGGTCAGTTTGGCCGTGATGGGCTCCCCGGCCAGGTCTGACTCCTTGACGGCCTCGGGGGATAATTTTCCCAGCCTGGCCTTCTGTTCGGGGGTGGCCGGAGCGTCGATACGGGTGTAGTACGCCGTGCCGAAATTCCTTGTCAAATCCAGGTAGTACTCTCCCGGGTCCTTGCCGGTGCGGGCGGTAATTTCCGCGGCCAACAGGTTCGGGACCAGGCCGTCCTTATCCGTGGTCCAGACTGTGCCGTCCCGCCGCAAGAACGTGGCCCCGGCGCTCTCCTCGCCGCCGAAACCGATGGAGCCGTCGATGAGTCCTTCCACAAACCACTTGAAACCCACCGGCACTTCCACCAAGCGCCGGTTAATGCTCGCTGCCACCCGGTCGATCATACTGCTGCTGACCAGGGTCTTGCCGATTCCGACCGTGGCCGACCATTTCGGCCGGTGAGTATACAGGTAATGAATGGCCACGGCGAGATAGTGGTTGGGGGGAAGCAACCCCTGGCTGTGGCTGACGATCCCGTGCCGGTCGGCATCGGTGTCGCTGGCGAAGGCCACGTCAAACCGGTCTTTAAGTCCGATGAGGCGCGCCATGGCGTAGGGCGAAGACGGGTCCATGCGGATTTGGCCGTCCCAATCCACTGTCATGAATCCGAAGGTAAAGTCCACGGTGTGGTTGACCACCTCCAGGTTGAGGCGGTGGCGCTCGGCAATGGCATCATAGTAGGCCAGGCTGGCGCCTCCCAGGGGATCCGCCCCCAGACGGATCGTGCTCCCCTGGATAACCTCGAGGTCCACCACCGAGGGAAGATCGTCCACATAGGACTCCAGGTATTGATATTTGCGGGTGGTGTCGGCCTGTTGAGCCCGCGCAAAAGGAATTCTTACGACCCCCTTCAGCCCGTTTGCCAGAAAGTCATTGGCCTTCTGTTCGATCCATCTGGTCACGTCGGTTTCGGCCGGGCCACCTTCGGGCGGATTATATTTAAAGCCGCCGAAGCGCGGCGGGTTATGCGACGGGGTGATCACGATGCCGTCGGCCAGGCCCGTTTTCCGCCCCCGGTTATAGGTGAGAATGGCGTGGGAAATCACCGGCGTTGGCGTATAGCCCCGCTTCTCATCCACCATGACCGTAACGCCGTTGGCCGCCAGAACCTCCAGGGCGCTGGCAAAGGCGGGCTCCGACAAGGCGTGGGTGTCGATGCCCAAAAACAGCGGTCCGTTGATCCCTTGCTGTTGGCGATACAGACAGATGGCCTGGCTGATGGCCAGGATGTGGTCCTCGTTAAAGGCATTGTCCAGCGAGGAGCCGCGGTGCCCCGAGGTGCCGAAGGCCACGCGGTGGGCGGGCACCGACGGGTCCGGGTGCTCGGTGTAATAGGCCGTCACCAGCCTGGGGATGTTGATCAGAATATCCGGTTCTGCGGGCTTGCCGGCCAGTGGACTTACGGCCATCTTCGGTCCTCCTCAGCAGGGAAGGGGAAATCTCCCCGTGGTTATGGAAGTTACGCTTTCAGCCAGGCAATTGGTGAACTCAGGCAAAAAAACGCCGGTTGCCGGGGCCAGTCTCCAAATTCTCTCCCTAACTTAATCATAATGGGCGCTACTCTCAAGGGCTTTGATCCACTAATTCCCTCTCCCCCTCGGTACAGAAGCGCTAATTTAAACAAACCGATTATGCCCTTTGCTCTGCAAAGAGAATAATGATTTTTCCGTGGGGGGAGGGCCAGGGAGCGGCGGCTCCCTGCCCTCCCCCCACACCCCCCTCCCAACCCTTTAGTGGGCCGGGGAGACGGGACTTTCGTCCCGACTCCCCGGCCAGGTTACCACCCAGTAGGAATTGGGGGAGGGGGTG
>Ga0078972_1010980_pt1 | contig 16505 bp, 15 predicted proteins | sample YelNatPaOPGAMG01_FD_67568 | JGI IMG/M metagenome (GOLD analysis project Ga0078972, IMG submission 67568) | Hot spring thermophilic microbial communities from Obsidian Pool, Yellowstone National Park, USA - OP-RAMG-01 (SPADES assembly) (version 2) | ecosystem: Environmental > Aquatic > Thermal...
GTCTCACATGCCTGGGCCGGCAAGAATGACTTTCCAGTGTCTGTGGATGCATGGGGTTATAGCGTCTTTTCCAGCGGTAGAAGGTCTGCGGACTAATATCGAAATGACGACAGGTCAGACGAGCATTCTGCCCATGGGTAGCATAGTACTCAAACCACTCCAGCCTTCTTCTTGCCTCCCGAGACAGATTAAAATTCAATTTGGCTAATTTTAAGGCTCCAGGGACTAATCCACTTATTATTTTCATAACACTATTATAGTGTCACCATTCTATCTGAACTAGATCAGATTTCAAACAGATCGGTGAATGAGCTCCATTTACAAATTACTTCGGCTTAAATTACAATAATTACACATTCAATGCCAATCCTGACCCGGCGTGGTAACGCAATCGATTAACCGGAGATCAAACATGTATAAACCAGATGAATTCGCAGGAAAGGTCGCCTTCATCACCGGAGCCGCCGGTGGCATCGGTAAAGCAATCTCCCTCAAGTTGGCCAGACTGGGTTGCAAAATCGCCCTGAATGACCTGCCCGGTAACCAGGATACAGAGATGGTTTATCAGGAAATCAGCAATCTGGGAGGCACAGCGATTCTGGCTCCGGCTAGTGTAGCGGATAATGACGCATTAAAACTGTGCATCTCAAATGTAATCGGAAAATGGGGGAAAATTGATATCCTGGTAAATAACGCCGGGGTTGTTCGCGCCAGCCTGACAATTCGGACCCCGGAAACAGAATGGGATAAAGTCATCAGTATTAATCTCAAAGGAGCCTTCCTCTGCAGCAAACTGGTTCTTCCATCCATGCTTGTTCAAAGGTGGGGGCGAATATTAAATATTTCATCTGTGGCAGGGATTAAAGGAAACCTGGGGAGCACAGGTTACTCAGCCGCGAAAGGCGGATTGATCGCTTTTACCAGAAGTTTAGCTGCGGAAACGGGTTCTCGGGGTATAACGGTCAACGCTATCGCACCCGGCTTGATCGAAACCCCGATGATCGGCAATTTGAGCTCAGAAACCAGAGCAGCAATTTTAGCCCGCACAGCTTTAAAACGAACAGGGCACCCTGAAGAAGTCGCAGAACTGGCGGTTTTCTTACTGAGCGAAAGAGCCAGTTATATTACCGGACAGGTCATCTGCATTGATGGTGGACTGGTTTAAAAAGCGGGTAATTCAACAAAGAGTCTCAACAGATTCTAGGCAGCAATTCCCCGCTGAGCATATCTATAATCCTTGAAGCCCCCAGTATGGTTTTCATGATCACCCTGCCCGGATTTTTCGCGGTTACCTCTCCGATTATGGCACTCTCTCTCCCATATTTATGCGATCTCATGGCTTCCAGAATCTGCTCTGACTTCTCCGGCGCAGCAATTACCACCATTTTCCCCTCGTTTGCCACGTATACCGGATCAAGTCCTAGCATATCACAGGCGGAACGAACAGCATTTTTAACTGGCAGAGCATCCTCGTAAATTATCATACCGGTTTCTGATTGTCCTGCCAGCTCATTTAATGTGGTAGCCAGTCCACCACGGGTGGGATCCCGCAGGCAGTGGATATATTCGCGGAATTCCATGATGGACTCCACCAGCGTGTTCAGCGGAGCGCAATCACTTTGAACCGGAATTTGAAAACGGAGCTTTTCCCTGGCAGCCATTACCGCCACACCATGATCACCGAGCGTCCCGCTAAGAATTATTTTGTCCCCCGGGCGAGCATTTGCACCGGATATATTTGTATTATCAGGAATAACACCTATTCCTGATGTATTGATAAAAAGCCCGTCCGCACCTCCGTGGTTGACCACCTTGGTATCACCGGTGACAATTTTTATACCCGCCTCTGTAGCCGCGTTCCGCATGGATTCCATGATTTTCTGCAGATCCCCCAGCGGGAATCCTTCTTCAATAATCAAGGCCAGGCTCAGATACAGCGGTCTGGCTCCGCTGGTAGCCAGATCATTGACCGTACCGCACACAGCCAGTCTCCCGATATCTCCTCCTGGGAAAAACAAAGGTTTAACCACAAAAGAATCCGTGGTAAAAGCCAGTCTGCCAGCCAGAGAAATAACAGCGGAATCATCCATTTTGCAAAGGATCTCATTTGAAATATAACCGAGCAAATAACCCTTGATAAGTTCGTGACTTAGTCTGCCACCGCTTCCATGTGCCAGAAGAATTTTATCCATCGCTTTCACCGTAAAGATAATATGCTGAACATGCTCCTTCTGCGGATACCATGCAGGGACCGACCGGTTGTTCGGGAGTGCATTTTTTCCCAAAAAGTGGACAATCAAGAGGCGTTTTTGCCGCCCTGAGTATCTCCCCGCACAGGCAACCCGCTGGCTCAGTTGCATCCTGAGGAGTGAGTTGAAAAACCGTAGCAGCATCAAATACCCGGTACTCTTCCTTTAACTGCAAGCCACTACCGGGGATTTCCCCAATACCACGCCACCAGGCAGAACCCACCCTGAAGACCTGTTCCATTAATTCCAGAGCCTTCAGATTTCCTTCCGGTTTTACCGCTCTCCTGTACGCAATTTCAACGCACGGTGTCCCTGATTCGATTTGCCTGACAAGCATGTTGATCCCTTCAAGGATATCCAGAGGCTCAAACCCAGTGATTGCACAGGCAATTCTGTAATTCAAAGGAATAAATTCGTAAGGTCGGGCTCCGATGACAGTGCTGACATGCCCGGGGCAGATGATTCCATCCAGTTTTACTTCTCCCGAATCCAGAAGTGCTTTCATGACCGGAGGGGTTAATTTGTGCAGGGAATACACCAGATAGTTTTTAATTCCCTCTCTTGCCGCCTGTAAAATAGAAGCAGCTACCGTGGGAGCGGTTGTTTCGAAGCCTATGCCAACCATCACCACACGTTTACCAGGATTCTGCCGGGCAATATCCAGAGCTTCCAGGGCAGAGTAAACCACGCGAATATCATTCCCCTCCGCTCTGGATTTTTGCAGGCTTGATGTGCTCCCCGGAACCCGGATTAAATCACCGAAAGTTGCTGTGATAACATCCCTGTAACCTGATAAATGAATTATGCTGTCAATATCCCCTGTAGCCGTCACGCAAACCGGACAACCCGGGCCTGATAACAGATGAACATGCCCCGGCAACAGTTGGCGAATTCCCTGTTTCAGGATGGCAACGGTATGGCCGCCGCAGAATTCCATCAAATTAATTTCCTTGCTAGAAATACGAAAGATCTCCTGGATCAATTTTTTTGCCAGCGTACGCTCTTCTCCAATCATCATCTTAAATAACTCTGATTTCCCTCAACAAGCGCAAAGTTTCTTCGGCTTCCTGCTGGTCAATAATACTGATTGCATATCCGGCATGGAGTAAAACATAATCCCCTTCTTTAACTTCTGGTACCAGCGCAATACTGGCCTTATAGGAGGTACCGCCCGACTCCACCTCGGCCTCCTCACCGTTTATGCTTTTAACCTTAACCGGAATTGCCAGACACATATTAAGCCATCTCCTTATCCAGTGAAAAATTGGCTACCGCCGCCTGACCGAGTGATATTCCGCCGTCATTACAGGGTACCAGCCGGTGAAACACCGGCTCCAGTCCATGTGTTTTCAACTCCCTGATAATCAAATTAAACAGAAGTCTGTTCTGAAAAACACCGCCGCTTAAAACAACCTGCCGGATGCCTGTCTCGGAAGCTATTAAAGAACAGACTTCACCCGTCATGCGCGCCAGAGAACGGTGAAATTTTGCCGCAATCAAAGAATTTTCTACTCCTGATCTAAAATCAGCCAGCAGATCATTGAACATTTCTGCTAGCCGGATAATCCTGACGCCGTTCTCGCTTTGAATTTCAAACGGATACATACCTACTGTTTCTGTTTCACAGGCAACAGCTTCCAGTTCTGCCGCAGCCTGTCCTTCATAACTGACCACCCGCCTGACACCCAGAAGGGCAGAAACTGCATCAAAAAGACGTCCGCAACTGGAGGTTAGAGGAGAATTGATACCCTGTTTCACCTGTTGCTTGATCAGATCAATCTCTTCAGGATTGACCCCTTTAAACCAGGTTGAAAACGGCAAATCATCCCCGAATAACCGGTAAAGGTATCCGATAGCCGTGCGGTACGGACGGGCAATGGCAGCTTCTCCGCCCGGTAAGGGCAAATACTCCAGATGGGCTAATCTCCTGAAGTTTTTGTAATCGGCTACCAGAAACTCTCCACCCCAAATCCTGCTATCAGATCCAAACCCGGTGCCATCCATGGCCACACCAATAACCGGAGATGAGATGGAATTTTCCACCATGCAGCTAACAACGTGTGCGTGATGATGCTGTACCCTGACCATTGGAAGCCCGTCTGCCTTTGCCCTGGTTTCTGCCCAACGCACCGGCAGGTAATCGGGATGCATATCACAGGCAATCAATTCAGGTTTGATCCTGAATAGCCTGCAATAGATCTTCACCGTCTGTTCAAAATGCTCCAGAGTCTCTTCATTCTCCATGTCTCCGATATGCTGGCTGATAAAAGCATATTTATCGCGCGTAAGGCAGAAAGTGTTTTTTAATTCTGCTCCGCAACCCATAATCTGCTTTGCTTCAAAAGGAAGGGAGATCGGATACGGAGCATATCCTCTAGCCCGGCGAATAATTAAAGGCGCATTCTGTTCAACCATCACCACCGAATCATCGTAGCGTGAATAAATCTCCCGATCATGCACTAAAAAATAATCAGCGATATTTTTTAGTTTATACAAAGCCTCCTGATTGCTGCTGGCAATGGGCTCCTCGCTATAGTTGCCGCTGGTCATTACCAGGGGTAAATCCGTCTCATTCAACAGAAGGTGATGCAGCGGCGTATATGGCAGCATTACGCCGGTTTGCTTTAATCCAGGTGCGATTTGTGAAGACAATCCATGATTATTCCGGTTTCTCAATAAAACGATCGGGCTGGCGGTTGAAGACAGCACCAGCTTTTCAATTTCTGCAACCTCACAGTACTTCCTAACCTCTTCCAGATTTTTCACCATGATAGCAAAAGGCTTGGAAGGACGGCGCTTTCTCTGCCTCAGCAGATTCACCACACCATCATTTGTAGCATCACAGCAAAGCAAAAAGCCACCCAGTCCCTTAATCGCCAGAATTTTCCCTTCTCTCAGCAGACGGCTGGCATAAGCTATTACATCGTCTGCATTGATCCTCTCCCCAGCGGGATTCAATAATTCGAGACGCGGGCCACACACGGGACAGGCATTCGGCTGGGCGTGAAATCTGCGGTCCAGCGGATCATCATATTCGCGCTGGCAGGACGGGCACATCTTGAATTTATACATGGTTGTCCGGGGACGATCATAAGGAATATCCCTGATAATGGTGAAACGGGGACCGCAATTGGTGCAATTAATGAAGGGATAGCGGTAACGTCGGTCGGATGGATCGAATATCTCATCTCTGCAGGCTTGACAGGTTGCCAGGTCAGGAGAAATCAACTGATAATCATCTTCTCTGACCCGACTTTCCCTGATTTCAAAGCTTTGGTATCCCTGAATTGAGCGCTCAGATATTTCGACCGACTCAATATGCGATTGAGGAGGTGCCTTGGCACGCAGGTCTCGGAGAAACCGCTCAATCTCCGAATTTCTGCCTTCCAGCACGATTGTAACATCTCCGGGTGTATTGAAAACGTAGCCGGACAGGCCATGTTGCCTGGCCAGAAGGTAAACGAAGGGGCGGAATCCCACTCCCTGAACTACACCCCTGACATTAATCTGTTTTGCGCTGATCGCCTCCAGAACCTTTTCCACCTGAAAAATCCTTTAAAACCGACTCCAACCAGGAAACCCATGCCTCAAATCCTTCACCAGTTCTGGCAGAAAGCGAGAAAATGCGGGCTTTCCGGTTCATTCCCTCAACCGTCTGCCTGAATTGATCCAGATTAAAATCCGAAAGAGGCAGGTAGTCAATTTTGCTTACAATAACTGCATCCACTGTGGTAAACATCAGGGGATATTTAAACGGTTTATCATCGCCTTCCGGTACACTGAGCAGCATAATATTTTTTTGGACTCCGATTTTGAAATCAGCCGGGCAGATTAGATTCCCTACATTTTCGATGAGCAATAATTGAATATCTTTCAGGGGTATTCTTTCCAATGCATTACTTACCATGTTAGCATCGATGTGGCACTGTCCACCTGTGTTGATCTGAACAACCGGAACACTCTCCAGAGCAATTTTATCCGCGTCGATAGTTGAAGCAACATCAGCCTCAATCACACCTATCCTTACCCTGTTCCTCAGACGACGGATGGTTTCCAGAATCAGAGTAGTTTTACCTGCCCCCGGAGAAGACATTACGTTAACCGCCAGTACCCCATTCCGATTCAGAATTGCCAGATTTCTCTCAGCAAGCTGGTCGTTGGCATTCATGATGTTCTGCAGAACAGTGATCTTCATTATTCCACCTCTATGCTTTCCATATAAAATTCATTTCCACCGATTATCTCTGCATCCCATTGCTGGCAAACAGGGCACTTCCAGTGCTCCCCAGAAGGTGAAAACTCGTGTCCGCAAATCCGGCATTTCACCTGCAGAGGAATCCTGCGGAAATTCAACTTTGCCCCATGCGCGATTGTATCTTTGCTGATAAAATCAAAGTAATACTGGACACAATCGTCTACTACGCTGGAAATTTCTCCGATCACCAGATTTATCTGGAGGACTCGGTTCGCTTCTGCCTCTTTCGCTTTGTCCAGCGCAATATTCAATATCTCCTGGGTAATACTCAGCTCATGCATCGTTAAAATCTAATTCAATAATATCTGAAAGTGCAAGAATAGTCTAATACGTTTATACCTGAAACCCCTGAATTTTAGCAGTAGACGGGAACCAGACGGGGCTATCGATTAACCCCGTCTGGAAAAGAGTCCTGTTGGAAAATTTGGATTAATGCGTTGAGCAGGAAATGCAGGGATCATATGCCCTGACCAGGATTTCCAGGATATGCCTGATCACATCTCCGCCCCGATCCATAATCAGCGGTACTAGAGCTTCCATGTCTTTCTGGATATTGGCATGATTCTGGTTGGTCGGAATGACGCAATTGGCCTTTTTGATTTTCCCATCAGCATCATAAGTGTAATCATGAAAGAGAATACCCCTGGGTGCTTCAACCGCACCGACTCCCCGGCCGGCTCTGAATGGGATTTTCCCCTCCTCAACCACCTCAGGCTCAATCCCTCTTTTCAACAATTGGTCGATGATATCCATGCTATCCTCGAGAGCATGGACGATTTCCACAACCTGGGCTACAGTGATCATGAAGGGATTGTAACAGGGAGCCACCAACCCGAGTTCCTCAGCAGTTTTTCTGGCTCTGGGATGCAACTGCTTGTGATTCAGATTGAAGCGTGACAAAGCACCAACCATGTAAGAGTCGCGGTGATTTCTGGTGTGCTTCGCGGTAGAATGCGGCACACAGTACTCATTGGTAATTTCAAGATAATTTTCCACGTGAGTTACACCGGTATCTGAAGAGGCAATTTGCCCACTGATAAATGCGTATTCCACAGGGTCTTTCAAAGCAACATATTCTGTCTCCCTGTTGAAATTGGGTAATTTCCAGCTTCGGACTATCTCTACAACAGTATTTATGTCCACAAAAGCATGTTCAAGTTTGACCCGCATCTTCTCCAGTTCACCCGTATCTGGAAGTTTGGTAAATCCACCTACTACCAGAGATATGGGATGAGTCTTACGGCCTGCAAGAAGTTCGGCCAGATTATAGGCAAGCTTTTTCAACCTTAAAGCAATCAGTACCACGTCCGTATGCGTTTCGGCAAGGGGAAAGATACTGTCTGTCCCCAGCATGTCAGGAGCAACCAGAACCATGCTGTGCAGCACGTGACTTTCCAGCAGTTCTGCGTTATAAAGAAGTTTGCGCAAAAGCTGAGTTTGCTTGCTGGGCTGGATGCCGAAGGCAGCTTCAGTTGCCAGAATCGAAGCCATCGAATGGGATATGGAGCAGATGCCGCAGATTCGAGAGACAATGTGGGAAACATGCTGCCAGGAAACACCCCTGATCATGGCTTCGAAAAAGCGGGGCGATTCGGGAACTTCCCACAATAACTGCTCTATTTTGCCATCGTTGATTTTTAGCGAAATGTTACCATGTCCTTCAACACGGGTAATATGGTGTACATCAATTTCTACCCTTCTAACTTCTTTGTTGATAATACTCATCTTTTCACCCCTGCACAGCTATCATATATATTCAATTTTTCACTGATCTGTTCCGCGGTAAGACCGTATTTCTTCAGGATATCTTTTTGAGATTCCAAATTAGCTTCATAAACCAGTCCCCTGCATCCCACGCAATACCTGCCACTGGTAATGCAAATTGCTCCACACCCAGCCCTGGTAATCGGCCCGAGGCAGGTCATGCCCCTTTCATAGACGCAAACGTTGTTTGCCATCTTGCACTCCACGCAAACGGCATAATTCGGAATCTCGGGTCGCTTATTCAGCAAGAGAGCCTTGATAACCTTCAGCAATTCATCCGTATTAATCGGACATCCTCTGACGTAATGGTCAACCCTGACCACATCGTGCAGGGGCCGGGCAGGGATGGTATCGTAATATCTGGCATCCCTGCCATAAACTATCTTTAATGCTTCCTCCATGGGCAAAGAATTCTTCAGGCAGTTTACCCCACCCAGACAGGCACAGGCTCCCAGAGCTACCAGGATTTTCGCTCTTTCCCGGATCTCTTTAAGCCTGGCTATCTCAGATTCACGGGTAATACTCCCCTCGACAAAAGCAATATCATAATCTTCAGAGCTCCCACTCTTAACTTCGCGGAAAGCGACGATATCAACCGCTTTTAATAAATCCAGAATCTCGGCTTCAATATTCAAGGAATCAAGCTGACAGCCTTCGCAACTGGTAAATTCGAAAAATGCCACTCTGGGTTTCATTAGAGAGCCTCCTTCACCTTTTGAAGCTGACTCAGAGTGAAGACAGGACCTTCCTGGCAAACATAAATCCCTTCAATCTGACAATGGCCGCATTTACCAACCCCGCATTTCATACGCCTCTCCAGAGAAACAATAATTTGTTCATCTTTAAAACCCATGTTTTTCAATTCATTTAAAGCTACTTTATACAGGACGGGAGGACCGACCACCACCGCCACTGCATTTGTGATATCCATCTTAACTTCGGGTAGCAGGGTGGTGATTACACCGACATGCCCGTTCCAGCCTTCACAGGATTTATCAATTGTTTCCAGCAACTCAAGATTCGGATCGCGTGCCCAATCCGCCAGTTCATCTTTCAATATGCGCGCTTCCGCTGAACGGCAGCCGTACAGCAATATCACCCTGCCAAAAAGCCGACGATGATCAAGAATGTACTGCACCAGCGACCTCATCGGGAAAAGTCCGATTCCTCCTGCCATCATCAGCACATCCTTGCCTTCAATGCTGGGGATTGGGAAACCTTTACCAAAAGGACCACGTATGCCTACTATCGCACCCTCTTTCAAATTGTGCATAGCCGTGGTGACATTGCCCAAACTTCTGACTCCCAACTGGAATACTTCACCCCGACTGGGTGATGAGGCAACTGAAATGGGAGCTTCTCCGATACCCATGACATGGACTTCTACAAACTGTCCGGGTTGATGCCCCAGTTGATGTCCGTCAATAAAACGAAAATCAAATAATTTTTCATTCGGTGTAAGCTGCTGCACCCTGATTAATTGAGCCATCTGTGGAATGTGCAGACCTTCAAAATCCCGGATCTCCAGCTTTATACCGGTCAAGGGCTTTTTCTTTTCAGCTTCAGCCAGTGCATTAAAAGCTTCAAGTGGACTGGCAATTTCGGCCAGACAGGCTATAGAACAGCGTCCGCAACCCACGCATCCCAGTTTGCCATATCTCTCTTGAACATATCTCCCTTTCCGGTTAATCCGATGACGAAACCGGGAGGCTTTATCATGGCGAAAATTTTCTCCACTGGCCACCCTGGCGAAATCCACCAGCACACAACCATCCCACTGGCGGATTCTGGCACCTTCTTTTAAATTCAATTGCACTTCATCCAGAACGTCATAACAGAAACAGGTTGGGCAGACCATTACACAGGAACCGCAACTCAGGCAGGCTTCACTCCTTGTTCGCCAGAAAGGATTTTCGTAATTATCTTCCAGGAGCTGCGGAATCAACTCCCGGGATATAGCCAGATGTAGCTTATATCTGGCTTCGGCTTCTTTTAAGAGCTGGTTACGCCTGGCAACCTCACCAGCTGAAGCCCTGCGGATATGGTTATACTGCTTTAAGAGAGCCATGCCTTTTTCCGTACCTACGGTAATCAGGTAATCCTCATCTCCCAGATCAGTCAGCAGAAGGTCAAAGCCCTTCTCAGCCCGGTGGGTACCCATGTCAAGGGCAAATGAACGCAGTGACGGGTTCAGATTATCTACACCGATGATAAAAGCATTATGCCTTCTGGCAATATAATGAGGATCCGGATTTGTAGCCATAAAGGCTTCATCAATCAATTCAATTGCATGCAGATCATACGGATGAACACCGATAATTGCGAAAGGTTCACTTTCCAGTACCGGTTGCGGCTGCTTGCTGGTTCCCAGTTCAAATTGCAGAAGAACTTCTTTCGCCGGCAGGAGAATCCGACTCGGTGGCATGACTGTTATATCAAAATCGAGCCTTAATTCCCCCGAATTATTAATCCGGTCGTAGACAAATTTGCCGTGTCTGGATTTTACCCCAAACACCCGCATATCTTTTACCAGTCCATCTACCACACTGTCCAGATCTTTGCGCCGGATAATAAAAGAAGGCTTTACGCCTTCTTCGTTACCCGGAACGAGGTTGAATGCCATATTAAAGCCTCCCCGATTTTGCCTGTATTGCTTAATAGTTTACATGAACCCTTTTGTTGTGTCAACTATTTGTGCAACTTTTTCTGTATAATAACTATACAAATAGTCGTAAACATCTGTCCAATTGAAAGCCAGTTTAATCTATTTTGATAAAAAGAAAATGAACAACCGTCGGTTAACTCAATAATAAAATAACCGGCTGGTCAGCCGGCGTTTAAGGGAATAATAAACCAGTTTTTATGTCAGAGAATAAGACATTATTTCACGTGTTTTTAGAGGGTCAGTGCAAGATGATCCGGGGAGTTTTCCGGCAGGGGATCCGGTAATACCGGGAAGCTGGATATCCCAGCATCAGGCAACCGTAAGCAGCGTGTCCATCAGGTAAATCAAGCATTTCCCGCATTGGCTGGTAATTATTAGCCATGAAATAAGCTAGTACAGACCAGCAGCAGCCGAGTCCGGCGCTGTTAGCCGCCGGTTCAAGATAAGTGAAAGCAATGGAATTGTTACCTGCCAGCCAGGCAGGACAATGGGAGCTTATTATAATCGGAAGCAAATCAGGTCTCAAATTAACCTAAATAATCCCTGCTTTTTGAGACAGGCTTTGCATAAAACTTCAAAGACCGTGATGAAATTTATATAATGAAATTAGCAATAATTATCATTTATAAGGGGGGAGGAAAGTTATGGCTAAAGTAGCGATTGAAGTTGTAAAGCAAGCTGGAGTGAATGTCGAACAATTACTGGATCTTCTGGTGAGCAATGCCGCGGCAGAATTGATTACCTATTATTACTACACCATTCTGAGAGCAAACCTGATCGGGCTGGATGGAGAAACCATCAAGGAAATCGCGGAAGTCGCCCGCATAGAAGACCGGAACCACTTTGAAGCACTGGTTCCACGCATCTATGAGCTGGGAGGTAAATTACCCGATAGTATGGTGGACTTTCATAATATCTCAGCCTGCAGGGCAGCCCTGCTCCCGGACAATCCCAGGGATATCCAGGCAATGTTAACTGTTCTGGTAGAAGCGAAGAGGTGTGCGGTGCGCGGTTATACCAACATTTGCAATATTACCGCAGGTAAAGATCATCGAACCTACGACCTATCCTTATCCATATTGAATGAAGAAATCGAGCATGAATCATGGTTTTCAGAATTTCTGGGCGAAGGTCCTTCAGGTCATTTCATGCGCAGAGGCAGCACTTCACCTTTTGTTTCTAAATTTCTAAAATAGGCTTTAATAGTAGTTTGAGCAAACAGAGAAATCAGGCAATACAATCGCCATCATTGCGAGCATGTATTGCCTGATAAATTTAATATGAATGACCACGACATTATGGCTCTGAATCCGGTAATTCAGGCTTTCCTGGCGACTCTGTTTACCTGGGGTATGACAGCCCTAGGAGCAGCGACGGTTTTTGTTTTCAAAAGCGTGAACCTGCGGATACTCGATATAATGCTGGGCTTTGCCGCTGGAGTTATGATTGCAGCAAGTTTCTGGTCATTGCTTGCGCCCGCGATCGAAATGTCACGCGGAAGAAATTACCCTGCCTGGATGCCGGCGGTGGCAGGTTTTCTGCTGGGTGGTATCTTCCTGAGGATTTTCGATAAAATAATTCCGCATCTTCACATAGAATTTCCCATTAATGAATCTGAAGGCATAAAAACAAGCTGGAAGAGAAGTACTCTGCTGGTTACCGCGATTACTCTGCATAATATTCCTGAAGGATTAGCAATCGGAGTAGCCTTTGGCGCCCTGTCCGCCAATTTTCCCGGTGCTTCTTTAGGCGCCGCCATAGCACTTGCTACGGGCATAGGCATACAGAACTTTCCTGAAGGACTGGCGGTCTCCTTACCACTCCGCCGCGATGGTATGTCACGATGGAAGAGCTTCTGGTACGGCCAACTCTCCGCTGTAGTTGAGCCCATTGCCGCGGTCGCAGGTGCTGCCTCAGTCATTGTCATGCACTCCCTTTTACCATTTGCACTGGCTTTCGCTGCAGGGGCTATGATATTCGTGGTTATTGAAGAGATAGTACCAGAAGCCCAACGAGGTGGCAACGGAGATGCCGCCACAATGGGCGGACTGACCGGATTTGCCCTGATGATGATTCTTGATGTAGCTTTTAGTTGATATAACAGAGGATGTAGCAATGAATATGAAAAAATTTACCCCCGAAGAACTGGAAAGATTCGATGGCTCAAATGGTATCGCTTACATAGCTTACATGGGACTGGTTTATGATGTATCAAAAAGCTATTACTGGAGAAAAGGGCGGCACCAGTTTATGCATAACGCAGGAATGGATCTGACCGAAGAATTAAAAAAGGCACCCCACTCCGCTGAGTTGCTTTCAAGATTTCCGGTGGTCGGTGAATTAATTGAAAATCCCTCACACGGGTAGCGATAATGCACTGGCACGATTAGTTATCTAAATTTGTAAAACCACGATCCCATCTGTGACCCGGAGATCCGTGCCACGATATAAAAGTCAGAAGGATAAGATGTGGCAGGATTGAAAGCCGTACCATCGTCTTTGACCAACTGTGTAGCCAAAACCACCACCTCGCTGTGAGGCTGCATGATTGGTACAGTCATTTTATAATCGCTATTTAAGACCAGCCGTACATCAGTCCATTGAAAGTCGTTATTGTTGAAGATTCTGAATTGATTCCCTTCAAACTGAACAGTCGCATCCAGTATATTGCGGGGATGTACGATAGTTCCAATGCAGATTGCCATAATAAAAATTAACGCGAGCGACATAATAGCGATGATTCTTACCAGGTTACTGCGCTCACCGGACTGCGATTCCGCTAGATTTTCTGCTGGTTGCATATGACAATTTTCCTTCATGGAGATACTTTATTATTTAATCCAGATTCTGTCAATCTGATGTAGATCTTCCCGTTAACTGTACAAAAAATCGGTACCTTTCATGTGGCACAGCAAAATTCACCGGAATTACCATTCGTGGACGTAAAACAACCTTCCAGAATGTTTTGCACATTTAAGTTCTTTGTTCTATTACCTTTTATCTATGACAGATTCTCACCAATGGGCTATTCATAGTCATCTCGATATTGTATTAACTGTAATTGTGAACACTTTACGCTTTACACTTCCCCTGTTACTAGCAACTTGCTTGCTCTTCATTCTGCAGGGAGAAATCGCCGGGCACACTCTCGACGCAGATATGAAGCGAACCGCTGCTCCTGTTGAATTCGTGAAGAAAAACCTGCAGGATAGCCAGATTAACGATACACGGGGCTTTGATCATGTTGCCAGTGTCAGTAATCCGGAATCGTCTTCTTCCCTGTCCTATGAGCTTCCGAAATACAATGATCCTTATTATTCCCTGCAGTGGTCGTTAATCCGCATCAACATGGTTAACATACACGCTGCCGGGGTTGGTACTCCTGAGATAAGAGTTGCCATTCTTGATACCGGGATCGATCAGGATCACGAGGACCTTCAGAATAAAGTAATTGAATCGATCAATTTCAGTTCCAGCGGGACTACATATGACGTTTATGGACATGGTACACATGTAGCAGGAATCATCGCTGCGGAGGCGAATAACGGTAGAGGAATTGCCGGAATAGCGCCTTTTGCCAGGCTGTTGAATATTAAGGTTGCCGATGACCGCGGGCGCTGCGAGTCATCCGCCGTTGCCCAAGGAATCATCTGGGCAACAGATCATGGTGCCAGAGTCATCAATCTCAGTCTGGAAATCAAAAACCCTTCGCAGGAACTCCAGAACGCAATCGATTATGCCTGGGTAAAAGGAGCAGTACTTATCGCTGCCGGCAGCAATGAAAACGGAGAGGGCGATATCTATCCTGCCCGTTACAGCAATTGTATCGCAGTCACAGCTACCAGACCAAATGATACTATTGGTCCGGTCGCAGCTTATCCTGAATGGATGGATGTAGCAGCACCGGGATTCAACATCTATTCTGCAATGCCGGGCAATACCTACGGATATAAAAGTGGCACATCGTTTGCCACCGCCCACGTCAGCGGAATGGCGGCGCTGCTATTCAGTCTCGTAAAGGACGACAATAACGATGGCAAATTGAACGACGAGGTAAGGTTCTTGATTGAAAAAGGAGCCGTGCCGGTAGATTCGGGTGGATTGAAGCGGATCAGTATTTTCGATTCCCTTACGCTGGCAGAATCGCTCGGGTTGATTTTAAGAAATTAATAAGACAGGGCACGCTAGTCAGCGTGCCCTGCTCAGAACAATCCGAATTTTAACGCGGTCGCTCAGGCAATCTAAGCACTCTGGTTATTGCGCTTTTTTCTGGCAACATACCATCTGACCAGCCAGTATATCGCAATAATGGCTAAAATTACGCCGATAATCAACCACCAGTTGATCCAGATACTGCTGGAGAATTCCCCGCTCAACCCACCGATTTCAACGGTGTATCTACCCGATTTGAGTTCGCTCAACCCAAATTCAAGAATTTGTGTTTGTCCGGGATCCAGAATCTGCTCTTGGGATCCGGTGTCTTTTCCATTTACCTTCAAAACACCGGCGAACGTACCCCTCATTCCACCTTCATTCGCAACCTCAGCGAATATGGTCACCTGTTTCCCATTGAATATCAAAAACGGCAGGAAATCCCAGTATTTTTTCTGGGCGGGCCGAATGATCAGGTTGCTTAACCTGAACTCAGCGGGTGAACGTTTTGCCAGCACCGCAAAGGTAGTGAAATGGTTTACCTGCGCGGAAGCCTTGCCGGCTTCGGCAATTGTGCCCCCCTGCGCCTCCAGGTCCACCCAGCCCGTTTTCTCATCAAAATATGCCAGATTTAACGCCTGTATCTTCTTGGGCAATTTGTTCACATCGAAGCCAAGCGTGATTACCACCGGTTGAGAAAAACTTACGCCGGAAGGTTCGAAACTGTAAGCCCCTGTAACGGCTACCCGATTATCTGGCACCGATGGTAGCTCAGTGCTTCTGATGGTGATCAGGTTGACAATCTTACCTTCTCTGTCGATAGTAACCGTACCCGCAGACATCTCAAATGAATGAGATCCATCCGGACTGATAGCCAGCAGAGACTGTAAAATCGCACCATCTTTATTCATAGGTACCGCTGTAATTCTCCCCTCGAAATCCACCATAAACTTCAATGGCGGCTCTTCAATTTGAGGGATATTGACCTGTCCTATTTCTGTATTCCCCAACGGAGTAACTTCCTGTATGGATGGCTGGGGAGGATTCACGGGCAATTCAACGGGCGCAAAAACCGCATGAATTGTGTGATTTGCACTTACACTGGTAAATGTGTAACTGGTGACTGCTCCTGCTGACGATCCATCCACCAGCACCTCTCTTAAATAATAGCCGCTGTCGGGTGTGACGGTGAAAGACTGATCTGCGCCTGCGGCAACCGATATGGACCCGGCAGGTGAAATCCTGCCTCCAGTGCTGGCTGTGGCAGTGATAATGTAGTAAACAGTTTTATTCTCTTGAGTTTGCTCGTGAGTAAAAACAGCCTCAATGGTATGGTCGGCCTTGACATTGGTGAAGGTATAGCTATCTACTGCGCCCACCGATAATCCATCCACCACCACTTTTTCTATCTGATACCCTT
>Ga0078972_1002998_pt1 | contig 16504 bp, 13 predicted proteins | sample YelNatPaOPGAMG01_FD_67568 | JGI IMG/M metagenome (GOLD analysis project Ga0078972, IMG submission 67568) | Hot spring thermophilic microbial communities from Obsidian Pool, Yellowstone National Park, USA - OP-RAMG-01 (SPADES assembly) (version 2) | ecosystem: Environmental > Aquatic > Thermal...
AGGGCATATTCACTCACGGTCTTGCGGACGAACTCAAGAAGTTCCTTTGCAGAGACCTTCTCACCTGATATTTTCTCTACGCTTTCATACTTTCCAAAGACCTCCATCGCAGGACCTATGGCAGAGATGAAGAAATCGCTTCCGCCTATACCCTCGTTCCAGAATTGTTCTAACTTTTCTTTGATTCTTGCCTCAATTTGCGGCTTGATTTCGTTGAAGTAAGCGGTTTTGTTCTCAGTACGCTTGCGGCAGACCATATAGATTGAGGAGGCAAGTGCGGCAGATTCGTTCGCACGAAGGCGGGCTTTCATCTCTGTATGTACAGGCCAACTTGCTGTGAGATATAATCCAGAATTTAGAAGTGCATTGATTATTGTCTCCCACGCCTCTGTTGATTTATGGGCAAAGACAATGCAGGCAATACCTTCGGGCTTTAAAACACGATAAATTTCTTTAAATGCTTTTGTAATTTGAACCTCAAACCAATTCTTATCTTTTTCTTTGTAACGATTAGGATCCCAATGCTGCATCTGACAGATTTCCTCTTCTTTTGGAGTTAAAGGTGTAGCTAATAAATCAGGGTATAAATCTCCAATCATTCGCTTTAGCCATACATAGAAAAAGTCACAAAGGTCAGCATACGGCACATTGATGTAATACGGAGGGTCTGTAATAACCGCATCAAAGTAGTTGTCGGAATAAGGAAGAGAAGTGGCGGAGGATTGAGTGACGGTGGCATGAGAAGAAATTTTTGCAGAAGCATCAATTGTCATTCCAATCCATTCAATTGCACCTAACCATGTTCCTGAAGAACCCGTTATCGGATTTCCTTCTACATAATCCCAAAGCATTGGTAAGGCTTGTCTAGCGAACGTGTGCCCAACAGTCTCAAGATTATTTCTCCATTGGCATAGAACGTTATCATAATCTGCTATTTTATCCACCCCCAATCCTAAATAACTCACCACCGCCTTAGCATATTCTTTATCGTATCCTTTCTCTAGCATATTCTCATGCGCCTGCTTCACCTTCTCCACAAAAGTAATCAGCGCCAGTTTCTGGCGAGTGTTGAAAAGGTCGCCCCATTTTGTCATACCATAGATGGGAACGTTAAAAACTCCACTCATTAAAGGTAATTCCTCATCCGGCACAGGGTCAAACCCCCATTTTTCAGACAATTCCTGTCTTTTCTTCTCAAGATACTTCTCTGCATCTTTGAAGACTTCCAGATCTTTCTCTGTTGCCAGCCTGTAGGTCTTTCCAGTTCTCTTCGGATGGTGCAGAACTACAGCAATCATCCTCTGCCCTGCTTTGAGCGGAGTGCCTCCCGCCCCTATATTAAACTGATTCCTCACTTCTTTATCACTCAAGCCAGAGCCGCAGCACGGACAGATTACCTTTGCCCTTGAGATGGTGCCCGTTTCTGGATCAAAATCAATCTTTTTGCCTTCTCTGACTTCAAATTCAATCTTTTTCCCTTTTGGAATTACCTTGTAAGCAACCTTCTTATTATCCTTCTTTGCAAGCCAGGTCTGCCTTACCAGAGGAATCTCGGCACCACAGGCAGGATTATTGCATTTCACAGTCCTTGCCCAGATATAACCAACAGGTATTGAGCCATCCTTCTCCTCTGGATAGAATCTGCCAATCTCCTTTTTTGCCTCCTCTAAAACCCAGTTACCCCACTTTTTTACATCCTCAAGGAGTGGATTTACCTCTTTTTTGACTAAGAGTTCTTTGTTATCAACTAACTTATTCTTTCCATACTTCTGCGGATACTCAAGCGTACACTTCTCAATAAGCACAGCCACTGGGTTCAAATCATTTGCGTATGTCTCACATCCAAGTCTCAGAGCCTCAAGGGGGATTGCACCACCACCAGCAAATGGGTCAAGAACCTTTGGTGGCTTTCCGTTGTTCGCCTTCAAAATCTCCTCTCTTGCCCTTTCAATGAAGGTCTTGTTTAGTGAATTCTCCCACTTTGAGAGATTATGAATAAACTGTGATCGCTTTAGCCTCTCTTCTTCATCTTTTGGTTCTGGTGTTAGAGCGGCAAAAATGCTTGCCCTTGAAGATGCCAGAGGTCTTCTTGCCCACCAGATATGAAGAGTCGATATGTGCCCGTGGCGAATGTTTTTCTCACGGGCAGATTCTTCGCTTACTTCCTTTACAGGGAAGTCGGACTCTACAAAAGATTTAGTGGTCATTTTTATCACCTCTTTGCCCAATTTCTGAGGCGTTTGTGAGTCGTTTATGAGGCGTTTGTCTGGTTTCTGTCGGGTTTATTTCGGGTTTGTCTGGTTTATGTCGGTATAGAATATATTCCGTCCTCCTTCCAGTCTTACCAACTTTTTGAAAAATGCCTTTTTCACAAATAACAACTAGATCCCTAAGCGCAGTTCTATCTGTTGTTGCAAACATTTCTCTATACTCCTTATTTGTTATCCTCCCTTTCTCTTTTACATACATTACCGCCTTGATCTGCCTTTCATTCAATCCAAGATTGCTGAGATATTGTTCTGTGTAAATGTCTTTTCTAAAAACAACTGAGAACCCACCAGTAACTTCTCTGAAGTCTGGCGGAGGAATTCCGTGCTGTTTACAGAGTTCTATTATTCTGATTGTGCCGCTTCCATATTTTTCAATGTATCCAATATCATAGAATACCTGGGCAATCTGCTTGTTTCTGAGTATGGACTTATGTTCTTTTTTGTACAGGTCATCGATTGTTATCCCTGGCAGCAGTCCTCCTGGGTTCCAAATCTCTATTCTATCATCGTAAATCTCAGCCTGAACATTTGATTGAGCAGTATAATCTCGATGTACGATTGCATTTATAACTGCCTCCCTGAGGGCCTCAAGAGGATACTCCCAAATCTCTTTTCTCTTAGGCTTTCCCTCAAATTTATATTCCACACTGATATGCCTCGTTATGAACTTCATTACTTCGTCAACCTGATTGATCAAATCCGTCTCGATCAGCAGGTCATCAATTATCTTGGTTTTGTCCAGTTTGAATCTCCCGCAGTGCACGGCCGATTGCAACATTGGTCTCTGAGGTTCTTTACCAAAGACCAGAATGGCAGCCCATGTGGGTTTCCCATCCCTGATGAAATCCAGCTTTTTAAGAACTTCCACTGGGCTGTCTTCTATTTTTCTCCTTCCAGTAGAGTTTGCCTCTGTAATGTATTTCCCAACTTTATTCAAGTCAATGTCCTCAATAGTCTTATCTTTCGCTGGAAACGCATCCCAGCTTGTCCCCATAGAGTGAAAGTGCATCTCCGCTATCTCCTGTGGTGTCATTATGCGGTTGCTCGTTCCAATTCTCCTAAAACATCTACCCTTAACAGAAACTGGTTTAACCGGGAATTCTTTAATCCATATCATAACAATATTCTTTTTTTCTATCTCATTCACTTCAATTACAGGAATGATGCGAGGCTCTGTGCTCTGGGAAATCTGATTTGCCCAGTCCTTAAGCGTTTCTCTCCCGATCTGAACCCCATTTACTTTTTCTTTATCAGAGAGACCAATAAGAATAATCCCACCTTTTGTATTGGCAAACGCTGCAGCTGTCTGTATTGTTTCTTTGTCAAAATTCTCTTTAAATTCTATGGTCTCAGACTCGCCTTTTCTAATCAATTCTATTAATTCATCCTTAATCATTTTGCCACCTCCGCCTTCTCTTTCCAGTTCTTTACAACATATCTCACAATGTCTATCTCCTTATATGGTTCGAATTTTGAAGCAGGGTCTTGAATATAATAGAGTTCGGGTTTGCTTGCTGCGTTTATAACGATATAAAGCCAGTATTCCTCCTTGAGCCTTTGTGCCATAAGCCATTCGTTTGGCGTTAAGGCAACAGCCCCTTCCTTTGCCCTCGCCTTAACCTCTATGTATCGATAGTTTGACTTTTCATCACAGGAACGAATATCGTATCCCAGATTCTGAGTAGATACATCCTCTGGAGTTCTTCCATTTTTTTCTCATATTCTATCGCAACAGACATCCCAATTTGCTCAATCTCCTTGTCGCTAACCATATCAGTGTGAAAGCTTCCTGGAACTACCCTTACTGCTCCGAGAATTCTTGGGTCTGTGGGATACAGATGTATTTCAGCCTCAATGTCTTTTTGTAATCGTTTCTTTTTGTCATCTAAATCTTCTTTTTTCCGCATTTCGTTTTGAATTGTTGCCTCCGGGATGTTTTCGCCTTTCATTTTTCTTGTTTCGTAATCTGTAATCTTTCCTTCGGATTCGAGAATCATAGATTCAAGAGACCGGATTCCGTACTTCTTCTTTATCTCGGCATCTCTCTGGCGTCTGTCCAAAAGTTCTCTTTTATATTTCTCAAGCTCCTCCCTAATAACAAAGGATACCACAGCGTCTTTATCGATAAGAATTTCTGAGTGCTCTAAATCCTTGGAGTTAGGTTTTAGATCCCAGAGAATCGCAGGGTTGACAAAGGAGAAGTCACTGTTTCCATCCTGATAAACTGCAAATACTCGTTTGCCGGCGACATCATTTTTTCCATCTCTTATCTCTGTCTCCAAAAACCAGATGATACCGTCCATTTTACCTTCCGGATCAACAAATGTTGCACCATCCTCCGCACTTTGTGCATAACGCGCTAAGATAGTATCCACAACCGCCTCTAAAAGAGGGTGCCCCATCGCTACAAACTCTGCCTGTGTCTTAAAGGCTTTCTCCTTGTCAAAGGATATTTTTACATATTCCCTTTGAACTTCTCCGAATTTCATCTTAAACTCATAAGGTTGATCGCGAATCTCAAAAGGCACAGAAACGATGCGCCAGAGACCACCTGCCTGTCGCGTTTGCGACGCAGACAGGTCTTCTCTTTTTTCGATCCTTATGCCCAGCACTTCGGCGGCCCTTTTGAAAAATTCCTCAACGTACTCTGGAATGAGCCTGTTTTCCCTGGCTCTCCGCTGTTCGCCTAAGATTCGCGTTAAATCAATATGTTTCGTAGCAAGGGCTTCAAGGCTTGCTTCCTTCACTCTATTGACTGCCTCTTCATCAGCAATTCTCTCAAAGTCTTTTAATATATCATCCATTGTCCTTGGATTAGCAATGGCATTCATGATCAGGTCTTTCAGGCTCTTTCCAAATAAGACTTCACCGATGAGGTCGAAAACCCTATCTGAACCAAGGCTGTCTTTTATTCGAGTAAGTTTTTGAAAAACTGTACTATAAATTTTACCCTCAATGGTATCCGTAGTTATCATGTTATAAATATGGACTTCATGCTGTTGGCCGTATCGGTGGATTCTCCCCATTCTTTGCTCCAGGCGATTTGGATTCCAGGGAATATCATAGTTGACCATAAGCCAGCAGAACTGGAGGTTTATACCCTCTCCGCCAGCCTCTGTTGAAACCATAATCTGTGTTCTGTTTCTGAAATCAGCCTCAGCTTTAATCCTTGCATCCAGATTCATCCCACCATGAATGTAGGTGACAGAGTAACCCCACCTTTTGAGTTTTTCAACCAGATAATCCAGTGTGTCTCTGGATTCCGTAAACAGTAATAACTTCGTTTTTGTCTGCTGGAGTTTTTCCTCATCCATTAATTTCTTGAGTTCACTGAGCTTCGTTTCAATCTCGCTCTTTTCAACTTCTTTGGCAAGAGCCACGAGCTCTTCAAGTTTTTCTATTTCATCTTTAAGCTCCTCAAGGGATTCAGCAGAGGTGAGTTTTTCTAACAATTCTTCCTCTTTGCTCCACCGTTCCTTTTCTTCTAAATCTTCGAGATAATCCTCGTCATATCCATACTCTTGAATGAGTTGCCCCTTTTTGTGTAGCTCCTTCAGCCGTTCATATCTCCTTTCCAGAGACTTTCTTATGGCACGGACACTTGATGCAAGACGGCGCTGCAAGATGGTAAGAGCAAAAGCCACATTGCGATTTTCTTTTTCAAGGGCTTTGTTAAAATGTTTCTGCACATATTCTGTAACTGCATTGTAGAGCTCCTTTTCATCATTCGAAAGGTAATACTTAATTGTCTCAACTTTTCGTGGTGGGAAAAGCGGAGTTCCATCAAAGTTTTTCATATCCTCTTTCAATCTTCTCAGAAATAGAGGGTTATCCTTGTTCTCAATGGATTCAGAAAGCATCGAGGTATCAGCAAAGAAACCCGGCTCTAAGAGGTCGAATAGAAGGCGAAAGTTTTCAGGGTCTCCTCGATGAGGAGTTGCGGTGAGGAAAAGCAGATAGGTAGTCAGGGGTGAGAGGAGTTCGCCAAAGGTATATCGCTGTGTTTTACTAATTTTTTGACCGTATTTATAGGCAGACATCTTGTGCGCTTCGTCAACGATACACAGATCCCACTGGGAGTCCTTCAGAGCAAACATCACATCATCCTGTTTGGCAAAATCCATGGAGATTATGACCTGCTTTCTGTCGGTGAAAACATTTTTCCCCCATTCCCCGTTCATCACATTTCTGTCTATAATGGAAAAGTTCTCTTGGAACTTCTCCTTCATCTCCCTCGACCACTGATCCTTAAGATGTCCGGGAACAACAATAAGCACCCTTTCGACGAGTCCACGATATTTGAGTTCTTTTAAGACGAGTCCTGCCATTATAGTTTTTCCAGCACCAGGATCATCCGCCAACATAAATCTGACATGAGGATTCTGCATTATATAATGATACACAGCCTCAATTTGGTGGGGTAACGGGTCAATCTGAGAGACATTTACCGCATATAACGGGTCGAACTGAAAAGCGTTCCTTATGCGATGAGATTCCAGATAGAGGAATACGGATTCTCCATCAGCTGAGAATAGAAATGGTTTCTCTTCTGAGATTTCAATGGCCTTTATATCCTCTTCCGAAAGAACTGGATTGTAAAAGCGACGAGTTTCAAGCCCTACGGCTTCAATTCTTAGCTGATTTTTACCGATGATTTTAACAGAAATCACTCTGACCTTTTCTGGCCAGAAACTTCCTTTTAGAATACTACCTTGTTGGATTTGCATCATTGGAACACCTTTTCTTATATTGGCCTATGCCGTATAACTTCTGTATACCTGAACCCTCTATTCCACTTCTCAGTTGGCAGTGCTCACAACTCCGTCCTACAGACTCGTCATAGACAAAAACTCTCTTTAAACGTGCGCTACAAAATCTCCAGTCAAGTTATCAAATCTTTGACAATTTGCCAAATACCGTGTTCTGTTTCAACCCGGCAATGGAACCTTCTACCGCATGCCCACGTAGATAGCTGGGGACGAGTCTGAAGGGCTAATCTTTTGCGATCCATTTGACAATGTCTTTCCAGCCGAATAAGTCTCTATCTGAGCCCTGGACTTATTCCGGCATAAGCCTTCAGCTTCTAATGTACGCTTTTCTTCTGCCTGCCCGGCTTGCGCCGGGGCGCCATGAAGCTCTGCGCTGACGTCTTACAGTCACCAAATCTTCATTTGCTTGACTTTTATTTGTTGTATCCATACATTTGTATAGGTATAGCAGAGGTTTGGAAATGATGGAAATTACAAAGCGACAGCAAGAGATCGTCGATTTCATTAAAGAATTTACACGCGAGAAGGGTTACGCGCCTACAATTAGAGAAATCGCGGATGCATTCAATGTTTCACTGGGGGCGATTCAGGATATTATGAATGCGCTGCTCAGAAAAAATTTAATCCAGAAAGAAAAAGGGCTTTCTCGAGCAATTAGACTTGTTGAAAGTGACAAACGTATACCACTTTATTCAGCAGCGCGGGGTGGCATTCCCCGTATTGTTGACGAAAAACCAAAGGAATATCTTGATCCGGAAACAGCGCTTGGAGTTAAACCGGGCGATAAAGCCCTGCAAATAGTAGGCGATAGTATGATAGAGGTTGGTATAACTGATGGATCTATTGTTTTCTTTAGACCAACAAAAGATGTTCAGGATGGTGACATAGTGGTGGTGCGCCTGGATGACGGAGTTACTGTAAAAACCTTCATGCGTCATGGGAAGAAGATCGTGCTTAAACCAGAGAATCAAAACTATGAGCCGATAACACTTGAAGCTTCAGTAGATAATTTTGAAATCCTTGGGAAAGTGATAAGTGTTGTAAATCGCTTCACAAAATTTAAGAGGAGGAAATACCAATCAGACAGCAATATGTAAAAGTTGGCACCGCTGGATGGAATTACGACGATTGGGTTGGCCCATTTTATCCAAAGAGAGCTAAGAGAGGATTCTCACGATTGAAATTTTATTCTCACTTTTTTGACTGTGTAGAGATTAACAGTACTTACTACCGTCATTTCTCACCTGCGGTTGCAGAAAAGTGGCTCAAAGAGGTCGAAGGCAATCCTGAATTTGAATTTATTGTAAAACTTTTTAAAAATTTTACCCATGGTGCGCGGGAGATAAACTCTGAATTCTATAACGATAAACAAGCGGTAAAGAACTTTATATTGCCTTTCACTGAAAGAAAAAAACTGGCAGGATTATTAATACAATTCTCTGAATTTTTTCCAGCTACTGATAAGTCAAGATCATACTTATCCTTTCTAATAGAGGAATTTTCTGACGTCAAGATTTTTCTCGAGCTAAGGCATAATTCATGGTACAGGTCTACCAATAAAGAATTTCTGAATAGCCTTAACGCAAGTGTCGTTGCTGTTGACCAACCAGTTTTAAAAAATATGGTTGGGTTTACAACAGAAATTGTTGGCGAGACAGGCTACTTCCGGCTCCATGGCCGAAATTATGAAAAATGGAAGGAGAGCCGAGAAGCACTTACAAGCGGAGTTACATTTGATGATTTACAGCGGAACGAACGATACAATTATCTTTATAGCAACGAAGAGCTTGACGAGATCGAAAAGAAAATACGTACCGTAAAGGAGAGATGCGAAAGAACATATGTTATACTGAACAATCATCCACTTGGTAAAGCAGCAGCAAATGCACTTGAACTTATAAGACGCTTAAAGGGTAATGAAAAGGTCAGAGTTCCTTCAACGATTTTAAAATTTTTCCCTGAATTAGGAAAGTTCGGCGAAAAAGTCGAGGTAGATAACAATGATAGCTTCTTCTAACATAAAGAGCAATACAGATCATCTTTTGAGGTTGCACAGCGATATATTGCTATCAGGCGATGAACTCATGCCGGGTCACCTTGGCACCCTCACTCCGGGCAGGACATATCTGTTGACGGGAAATTATAATAATATTTACACAGTATCACTAATAATTATGCTCGAGATTTTAAAGCGTGATGAGCCAGTAGTGCTTGTTGATGGGGCAAACCAATTTGAGGTATACTCATTAGCTCGGCTTGCTAAGATCAATGCTATTGAGCCTTATCAGATTTTGCAGCGGGTTTTTATTTCGCGTGCGTTTACTGCATATCAAATGGATAGCTTGATAAGAAACGGTGTGCGACCATTTTTAAGACAAATAAACTCACGCACATTATTTGTCTTTGGACTTCTTCACACTTTTTATGATGACCATGTTTCAACGAGAGACTCTTTGCGAAGCCTTGAAGGAATAAGACTCGCACTTGATTTAATGAAGAAAGAGGGAATATCGATTGTCTTTGCTTCTGAATTTCTTTTCCCGGCGAGAAAAGATAAAGTTAATTTATTTAAAAAGATGGTACTTATGTCCGACGAGATATACCGACTGAATGATGAATCATTAAAACTGATTCCTTTAAGGAGGGGATGAAAATGGGACGCACGGTTCCAACTTTTACAATGGTTATTCAGGAGCATCAGCTGAGGTGGGAAAAATTTAGAGAGGCTCTAAGAAAAGAGGATCAGGAAGTATTTGACGACCTTTTCCGTGCACCTAAAATTCACCTCGCTGCCTGTGCCTATGCCGCTAATCCAGTACCTTTTGAAAATATAGTCATGTCAATGCTCCTTGAAGAGCATAAACGCACAATTGCACTTGAAAGAGCTCTTGCAAAGCTCATCTCCCAGCTTAAGAGAGCGGAAGAAGCAAACAGTGCAAACCATAGTTCATAGAAATCGGAGCATAAAAGGATGGCTGTTTGACGTTTATCCTTCTCCTTCTGGAGTGACGCTCTGGTTTATCTCTGAAACAGGGGGACGTATTTCTGCACATGCACCTTTTGTTCCAAAATTTTATATCCGGATAGACGAAAACAGTTTTGCTTTAGTGAAGAAAATCGCTTCCCGGTTTAAAGGGCGCTGTAAAATCTCAGCATGGAAAGAAATGATCGAAATATATAGCGGTGAATTCATTAAAGTTCTGGAAGTTTATGTTAACGACACAATCAACTTCGGTAAATACGTGAAAGCATTTGAAGCTGAACTCCCTTACTACGTCTTTTTCAATTCCGATCTCTCTCCTGTTCAAATGTTTCTGTTTGAAAACGATCTGTTTCCACTTGCCTACGGAGAATATGTAATTTCTCCTGACGGGAAGCTCGTCGCACAAAACATAGAAGATCGTTTTGATGCTATTGATTATAAGCTTCCCCCACTATCAATCATGATTATCAAACCTTCTATTCTTGGAATAGCACCGAAATATCAACAGAATATAACAATAGAAGTCGGATATGACAATAGAAGTTACGTCATCAATGCAGATAGTGCTCAAGAACTGCTTACAAGGTTGAATTTTCATATTGAGCGTTGTGACCCTGATTTGATCATTACTCATTTTGGGGATGAGATTATTCTCCCCTGGCTTACGTTATTAGCCGATAAGGTCAAAGTACCCATTAAGCTGAACCGCGATCCATCTGCACCATTTGTCCGGACCCGCGATGTTAGTTACTGGAGCTATGGACAAATAGTTCACAAAGCAGGGTCCTTTGAACTTGCCGGTAGATGGCATCTTGATGTTGAGAATTCCTTCATAATAGACCAGTCCGATCTGGCTGGGCTCTTTGAGCTTGCAAGACTGACAAGGATCCCCGTTCAAAGACAAGCTCGTGAGACAATCGGGACAGGACTGTCTTCCTTACAGCTAGCATGGGCATATAGCCATAATATCTTAATACCTGCTAAGAAACAAGAATGGGAACAGTTTAAATCTGCATATCAACTCCTCCTGTCTGACCGGGGTGGATTAATCTTCTCTCCCAAAATGGGTTATCATGAAAATGTTGCCGAGTTAGATTTTGCTTCGATGTATCCTTCTCTGATGTGCATCCATAATATCTCTCCCGAGACTGTGAACTGTAAGTGTTGTAGCAATCAGAAGGTACCTGAGCTAAGATATACCCTATGCGAAAATAGAAAGGGTATAGTTCCCGAAACACTCGAAACTATTTTGAAGAAAAGAGCTGAGTATAAGAAACGAGAGAAAGACTCAAGGAGCGAGAGTGAAAGAATAGAGTATCATAAGAGACAAACTGCTCTTAAGTGGTTGCTGGTAACATGTTTTGGTTATCTTGGATATAAGAATGCGCGGTTCGGAAGGATAGAAGCCCATGAAGCTGTCAATGCTTTTTCCAGAGATGCTTTTCTAAGAGCCAAATCAATAGCGGAGAAAAGAGGATACGAAATCATTCACGGAATTGTGGACTGTCTATGGCTAAAGAAGAACGGTGCTGGTCCTGATGATTACCGCAAACTGAGTGAAGAGATATCAAAAGAAATCGGAGTAAATATAAGTTTTGAGGGGATGTACAAATGGATACTTTTCCCAAACTCAAGAACTGATCCGGAAATTCCAGTTGCCAACAGATATGTTGGCGCATATACGAATGGCGAGTTAAAAGTACGGGGCCTTGAAGTCCGTCGTGGAGATACGCCCCTGTTCGTAAGGAAAGTTCAAGCTGATGTGCTTGAACTTATGACAAACGCGTCCACTATAAAAGAGCTGAAGCTCATGATCCCCGAGATCATTCAAGTAATAAAGATGCATCTGGAGAAACTAAGAGCCGGTCGTGTTGAGCCGCTTGAGCTGGTCATCAGACGTACAATTTCAAAAGAAGCTGACGAGTACGAGAACTCGAACCTTGAAGCCATTGTCGCAAAAGCGATGGCTGAGGCGGGTGTTGCCTTAAAGCCAGGCGAAACAGCGGAATATATAATCATTGACAGCACCGGCAAAAGATATCCGGGAAAAGCTAAACCCTTCTTGTTCTATCAACCAGAAGATGGATATGACACCTATAAGTATACTGAATTTGTTATCAAATCAGTAGAGATTTTGCTGGGACCTCTCGGATATAACTATAGCTGGATTGCTGAGCAACTAAATGTGAGCGCATAAGCTTTTGGTATTCACACTCATGAAAGGTGCAGGAACCTCTGTTGACTCGTGCCAGTGTGAGCACCGCGATTTACTCGAGTTGGTTGCGCATACCCAGTGATTCGAAGATCCTGATGATGCATTGGAAGGAGCACAATGAACCTCGTATAGATGAAAGCCCCTGAATATTTGTCGAGATTCCCATAAAACAGATGCCTAAAGGGAATTTGTCAAGTTTTTTGTCCCGGTACTTGACAGGTTCTTTTTTTTGCTATATTCTCGTTAAGGACTGCGGAAGGATACCGGCCGCGAAGGCATTTAAGCGGCTATGTTGGGTCCTTACCGGGTCTTAGTTAAGAGCGTGAGCGAGAGCTTACGCTATTGGCCAAACAACTAAAACCAAATAGGAGGTAAGTATGAAACGCTTCGTATTAGCTGGGATTCTTTCGCTGGCATTTATAGTGGCGCCGCTTCAGAATGTGGAGGCAAGGAAGCCTGCGTATTGTAAGACGGCGCTGCAAGGATGTGTGCGTGATTGCAGTGGTAGTGACGGATGTATAGCAGGATGCGGGATCGGCTACTTTTTCTGCGATGGGTGGGGTCTCTAATGGACTGACCGGACGAATCTACACAAGGGGTGCACAGCGGTGCCGGTTCTCACCCACCCGGCAACGGTGCACCCCGGTCCCTATGATATATTTAGCGAGAACTAAACATGGATATATCAATCAGGAGGAAACGTAGCTGGCTCTTATTTGCAGCCGTAGTTGCCTTGCTCGTTTTGGCAGCTGTGGCAGTTAAGGAGTTTGTGACTCATGGCGACGTGTCGCGGAACGCGCCGATGCTTTTGCACGATTCGAGGCGGAAAAGGGCTAGCACATCGATAAGCCTAAAATTGCTCAATACGTTTGGTGACAGCAAACAAGGTTACATTGCCGAGGCGAGCGACATTGCAGTCGATGAAGAGGGAAGAGTTTATATAGCCGACAGGCTGCTTCATCACATTATCGTGTACGACCGAATGGGGAAATTTATTACGGCATTTGGAAGAAGAGGGAAAGGCCCTGGCGAATTTGAAAATCCTACGTGGATCGCCTATAGGAATGGGAGAATCGCTGTGGGAAATTTTCCTTCTCCGCGCGTGCAGATCTTTGACAAGAACTTCAAGTATTTGACATCCTTTTACGCGCCATCGTCAATAGCCGGGTTAAGGCTCGGACCCGATGGCGCTCCATGGATCACTACGGCTGGCCCGGATAGGAACAGAATTGTTACCAAGTATGATCCTGAGGGAAAACCTGTGTTAACCATGGGCCCCCAAGGTATCCCTTCCACCAACAATTTCTTATCTGGTCAGTGGTATATGATCTTCTGGATAGACATCTCACATGAAGGGTTGGTCGCATTGGCGAGCGCCGTAAGGAATGACGTGCAGTTGTATACTGCGCAGGGTCAGCTTATCAGAAGATTTTCTGTGCCGGGACTGCCAAGAGAGGTTAATTGGGAAAAACTCGAGGGGACAGACTGGGATATTCCTTCGGGAGGCATGTTTTTCAGAATCTGTTTTGATAGAGCTGGGAAAATCTTCCTGTTGTCTGAATCGGGCCAACTCGGCAACAGGGCTCTTTATGTGATGGAACCAGATGGCTCCTTTGTGACGCGACTCCTGCTACCAGAGCCCACTCGAGTCCTTTATGTGGATGCAAACAATGGTCTTTATCTGACAGCCAATAAAGGTACCCTCGTTAGAAAGTATAAGATCATATACGAATGATGTGGCCACTTAAAGTATAAGTTGACTATGCTATGAGAAAATATCTTCTCAGGCTTGCTAACTATGTAGCCATCCTGCTTGGATTTTTCCTCAGGGAGGCGAATGGGATAGTTTACCCGATTCATGTGGTGCCAGCTGGCATTCTCGAAAAATTTGCTGTTCCGAGAAGCACTGTAGCAGTTTTTAATAGTAATGGGGATTTACTATATTTTCACGAGATTCCAATTGGGATAAAGGATAGGGAAAGGGTTTTAAGCTTGCTGACCGGAGGGAGGCGATAAATGAGCGACGTGGTAATTAAAGTTGAAAATGTTACCAAGATTTACCAGCAAAACCGAGCGAGCCAAATAGTTGCTTTGGACAATGTGTCGCTATCTGTAGGGAGTGGTGAGGTATTTGCCCTCCTTGGCCTTAACGGTGCTGGGAAAACGACATTAGTGAAGATTTTGCTCGGTTTGAGGTTCCCAACTAAGGGGAGTGTGTCGGTCATGAGAGAAGCTCCTCTCAACAGTGCGGTGAAGAGGAATATCGGTTACCTTCCAGAGACTGTTGAGTTCCCTGGGGATATGAACGGCAAGGATGTTCTAAGACTTTATGGGTTAATTTCGGGATTGAGTGGCAAAGAGCTGGAAAAGAGAATTGGAGAAGTAATTGATCTCTTAGATTTAGAGGGTGTATGGCAAAGAAAGGTGAAAACCTACTCAAAAGGGATGTTGGTTAGGCTTGGATTAGCACAGGCTGTGATTCATAATCCAAAGTTGTTGTTTTTGGACGAACCAACAGAAGGGCTTGACCCATCAGGGAGAAGGAAAGTCCGAAACTTGATAAGGGAGCTTGCCGCAGATTCGTGCACGGTCTTTCTAAATTCTCATACTCTATCCGAGGTCGAAATGGTCGCTGACCGCATCGGAATACTGCACAAAGGCAAGCTTGTCGTGACCGGAGGATTGACCGAGCTGATGCCTGATAACCAACAGTACTTCGTCCTGGTTGGACAACAGCCTGAACTTGCTAAGAATTACACAGTTGAGAAGCGACCAGATGGATGGCAGTTGGTAGCGAGAGATGGACAGGAACTTGCCAGGTTGTTGGAAGAACTCAGAAGCGCTCAAATTGTCGTTCAGTCGATATACCCAGCTAAAACTACTCTGGAGGATGTTTTCTTCAAATACGTTGGCGAGGGCGGTGATGCTTAATATGGCTTTGTTGATGTACGTGGTCAGGAGAAATTTTACATCGGCGGCTATGCTGTTTTTGATCATTCTTGAGCTAAGTGTAGTTGGGATCATTGTCTTTGGTGTTCACGTCAACTACGTTGATGGAGTATTGACGGAATTTCGATTCTTTAATCATGATGTAATGGAATCCGGTTATGCATATTTCACTGGCATTTTCTTGAAAAGCCTTGCAGTTATCATTCATTACTTCGTTGTGTTCTTTTTTCTCGCTGGGTTCTCGAGCCTGGCATACGAATTTTTAGAAAGTGGCAAGACGGAGCTTTTGCTTGTTAGACCAGTTACGAGAGCTGGGCTTTTTGTATCAACCCTAAGTGGAACCGCGGTTTCGTTAGCGTGGAACCTCTTAGTATTCGCAGCGCTGTTGGCAGGAATTGTGTCAGCAAAAACAGGTTCAATTGTTCTTGGTCCTTTCGTTTATGGATCAACGCTGTTCGCACTTGAGCTTATGCTGTACGCGGGCATCACATGGTCGCTCGTACTTCTCCTTAAAAGCTCAACCTGGTCGACAGGAATAATGATAGTCTACTACCTGCTTGTTGACGGCATGCTTAGTAGAAGGGCTTCTCCGGACCTTTTCGGCGGAGTAGTAGCTCGTTTCGTTTCAGTGCTGCGAACTGTATTGCCCCACCCTACTCAATTGACCGCATTATCGACCGAGGCATTTTTCGACCTTTCTCCGCCATTTTCATACACCGGTTCAGAGTTTGTTCGTGCCTTGATTTTTTGCTTATTGCTTACTGCATTTAGTATCCGGGGATTTAGAAAGAAGGAATTTTAACCGCAGTCGTGGTGGAGGCTTTCTATTTGTTGCGGACAGACATCGTGTAGCCTGCATGGGCAGCAGTCATCCTGTTGTGAGACCCTAAAGGAATTTGTCAAGTTTTTTGTCCCGGTACTTGACAAAGTGTTTTTTGGTATATTCTATCGTCGTTAAAGATCACAGTTCTACTTGTTCTTGATAGGCTGAGACGAGAACGCTGCTAAATAGGAGCAGGAACGATGAACGTGCTGAGCCATCTGCTCCGGATCGTCGCATTTGCTTCTATCCTTCTTGGAGATTAGACAGTACTTCAGGTGCACGCCAAGCTTTTAGGGAAAATTATTTTTTCTTTGTCGTCAGCGGTGAAGAAAAAATGCAAATGAAGGGGTCAATGAATATGCTGAATTTTACAGCGACGTTTGTGAGAGTGTGCTTTAATGGCGGTACTAAACAATTGGCTCATATCTGGTTTATATTAGCTTTTTCCCTTTGTCTCTTGCCGGGATTTAGCGGGTGCAAAAACTCTCGTGAGAA
>Ga0078972_1010981_pt1 | contig 16504 bp, 11 predicted proteins | sample YelNatPaOPGAMG01_FD_67568 | JGI IMG/M metagenome (GOLD analysis project Ga0078972, IMG submission 67568) | Hot spring thermophilic microbial communities from Obsidian Pool, Yellowstone National Park, USA - OP-RAMG-01 (SPADES assembly) (version 2) | ecosystem: Environmental > Aquatic > Thermal...
TGGTAGAGCCTTTGATCCTCAAGGAAGGCTATTTCAGCGATCTCTTCATCCGCCGCAGCCGATTGCTTTCGCAGCTCATCGACAACCTTAACAAGTCGGCCCTGGTGGGCTTTGACCATACGGATATCTATCGTCGCCTCCGGGCCGCCTGGACAGGAGGGGCCGAACGCCTCAATAGCTATTGGCAGGCCCAGGATTGTGCCGTCCGCTTCCGCGCCTACTGTCTAGAGCATAACTTGCTCGACTTTTCCCTATTGACCGAAGTGTATCACCGCTACCTATTCCCTCATGAGGTTTATCGGCGCTACTTTCGGGCGCGCTACCGTCATCTCATCGTGGACAACTTGGAGGAGAACGTGCCCGTGGCCCACGAGTTCATCGCCTGGGCCATGAAGCAATGCCGCTCCAGCGTCCTGGCCTACGATGACGGCGGCGGCTATCGTGTGTTCTTAGGAGCCGACGCCCAAAGCGCTCTGGAGGTTGGCCTCGCATGCGATGAGCGGCGCGTTTTCACCGAGCTCCTTCAGCCCACGGCCGACGCCTTGGCTTTTTCCTATGCCTTGTGTCAGACACTGGGGGCTGAAAGGCCCGGCGCGACGTTCCAAGGCGTCGCCCATCAAGCCATTAAAGGACAGGGGCCTCCAGATGGGCGCTTTTGGATCAGTATGATTCAGTGGGTGGCCGAAAAAGTGGCCAAATTGGTAGAGGAGGGCATGCCACCGGGCGAGATCGCCATCATCGCCCCTTATGTGAGCGAAGTCATGCGCTTCGCCATTGAAGAGCAGTTGCGCGAGCGGGGCCTTAGCCTGCATTTGGTGCGCCCGGCCACCCTCCTGCGCGACGATCCCGTTATTCGTGGCCTGCTGACCTTGGTTCTCCTAGCCCATCCGACGTGGCGGATCACCATACAGGGCGAAGAGCGCCCCTTGGCCCTAGAGGACGTGTCCCTGGCCCTAGAGATCTCTCTGACCGGCCTGGACCCCATCCGCGCCAGGTACTTGGCTCAGGCCGCCCTGCCCGCCGACGAGCGTCGGCTGAGGGAGCTCAACGGCGCGTCGCAGAGCGTCCGCGCACAACAGGAACTTGGCCGCATGTGGGAGGCCGTCGGCTACCAAATGCGCGAGCGTTACGAGATGCTGCGCGTCTGGCTGGAGACCTACACGCAGGGGGAGCCGGAACCGGTGGACATCTTCCTCGCCAGGCTCTTTGCCGATGTGCTCTCGCGGCCGGGCTTTGGGTTCCACGATCAACCTCAGAAAGCGCGGGCTTACGGTCGGCTTGTGGAGTCGGCATTCAAGTTCCGCGAGGCCGTGCGCTTGGACGAAGCCCTTGATGAGCAGGAGATGTCCCGTGAGTACGTGCAGCTCATCCTCGGAGGCATCGCCGCTGCCGAGTACCTGGAGGAGCAACCCCACCCGCCGCGCGACGCGGTGATCCTCGCGCCGGCCTATGCCTACCTGACCCGCGATCTGCGCTCCCAATACCAGTTCTGGATCGATCTCGGCTCCGACGGCTGGTGGAACCGGCCCAATCAGCCCCTCACGCACCCCTATGTCCTCTCCCGGCACTGGCCAGTGGGGCGACCATGGCGAGATGTGGAAGAAGAACAAACCAAAAGGGAAGCCCTGGGGCGTGTGCTTGTGGGGTTAGCAGCGCGCTGCACCAAGGGGATCTATCTCGGCTTCAGCGAGTTGGGCATCGGCGGCGAGGAACAAGGAGGGCGTTTGCAACGAGCTGTAATGACCGTGTTAGCCAAGGCGGCGCAGCATGAACGATGAGCTTTTCTACGGCTATCGGCTGCGCCCCCACCAGGCGGCCGTTTTAGGCTATACGGGGGGTAAGATGGCCATCTCCGCAGTTCCCGGAAGCGGCAAGACCTTGACCTTAGCCCTTCTTGCTGCCAAGTTGATCCTAGAGGGATATATCGGCGAGCAGGGCGAGGTCCTGGTGGTCACCATGCAAAACTCGGCCGTGGACAACATCTCTCAGCGCATCCGCCAGATTTTGGTCCAGCAGAAATTGCCCCCTGTCGGCTACCACGTCTGCACCCTACACAAGCTCGCCAGCGACATCTTGCGCCAGCGCTACGATCTGGCCGGCGTGGAAGATGCCTTTTTCATCGTGGATGAAAACGAATCTCAACGAACGATGCATAGCGCCGTTGAGGTGTTCATCGCCGAGCGTGGTGCCTGGTGGCGCAGCTTTTTGCCCGAAGTCGCCGAAAGCCAACGTACCCGCCTTGAAGAGATGTGGCGGGAAGAGACGGAAAAGGTCGGCCGAGAGGTGACCAAGCTGTGCAAGCACCTGCGCCTCACGCCGACGGAAGCGCGCCGGCTCCTGGAGAAAGGGGACGCCCCCAGCGAGTTCCTGGAGATGGGGATCAGTCTTTATTCTCAGTATACCAAGTATCTACAGGCCCGCAGCGGCCTTGACTTTGACGATCTGATCTGGCGCGCCCTAGAAGCCCTGGAGCAGGATGCCACCTTCTTGCTCAGCTTGCGCGCCCGCTGGCCGTACGTCTTGGAAGACGAGGCTCAGGATAGCTCGCCTCTCCAGGAGAAAATCCTGGAAAAACTGGTTGGGGAGGAGGGCAATTGGGTTCGTGTGGGCGATCCCAATCAGGCGATCCATAGCACCTTCACAGCCGCCGATCCGCGTTACTTTCGCCGCTTCTTGCGCCGTAAAGACGTCGTCGCACTCGGTCTACCCCAGTCAGGGCGTTGCAGCGCGCCCATCGTCGCCCTAGCGAACCATTTGGTGCACTGGGTCTTAGAGGAGCACCCCGAAGAGGCCATACGCCAAGAGGCCTTCTGGCCTCAGGATATCCGGCCGACAGCGCCCGACGACCCCCAACCCGTCCCCCCGTCTGACGAATGCCACCTCTTCTTCGCCGAGCGCCCCTTTGAGAGCGTCCCCGAGGAAGCCGCCAAGGTAACCCGTTGGGCGGGGAATTACGTCTCGCGCTACCCTGAGCGGACGGTGGCCATCCTCTGTCCCACGCAGGCCATAGGAGCTAAGGTGGTCGAGGCCCTGGAGAAGATGACGCCTCGGGTGCCCTTTGATGACCTATTGCGCTCCACGCCTCAGACGCGCGATGTGGCCAAGGTGCTGGCGGCCGCCTGCGGCTACCTGGCGTCGCCTACGTCGCGGCGCGCCCTGGCCAAGCTCTATAGCGTGTTGGCCGAGGAGAAATACCTGAAGCGAGGAGGAGCCAGCAAACGGGTCCGCCATCAGCGCGCCTTGCTGGAGAGCCTGGCTCCACATGTAGCCCTCTTTCCGCATGGGGTAACCTCCTTGCGAGAAGCCTTGCCGCCGAACGTAGACGTTCAGCCAGAGGATATCACGATCTTGGAGCATTTTGCCGCCCTGGTGAGCCGCTGGGTGCGCGCCGCTTCGTTGCCCATCGACCAATTGCTCCTAACTCTGGCCCAGGACCTTTTCCAATCCGATTCCGACCTGGCCATCTGTCATACCCTGGCCACCAGCCTACACGCCACGGCCGAGATGCACCCCACTTGGCAATTGTCCAACTTTGTCACCGAGCTGGAGGATATAGCGCGCAACCGCCGCGCGCTCAGCGCACTCTCCCTGGCAGATGCGGGCTACGTAGCCAAGCCAGGGCGCGTGGTGGTGACGACGATGCATAAAGCCAAGGGACTAGAGTGGGATGCCGTCTATCTGATGTGCGTCGACGATCTGGAGTTTCCCAGCAAGACCTCGGATGCTTTTCGCGACGAGCCCTCCTTCATGCCCGGACGCGCCCCGGCCGTAGAGGCCCGCAAGAGCCTGGAGCAGCTCGCCGGAGCCGAGTTTGCCTCCTCTGGCGAGCGCGGCCCGGTGGAAGAGGCCCGCCTGGAATACATCGCCGAGCGCCTGCGCCTTCTCTACGTGGGCATCACTCGGGCGCGCCGCGACCTGGCGCTCACCTGGAGCGAGGATCGTGTGAGTAAACGAGTGCTCCCGGCAGCAGCCTTATTGGAATTGCGTCGCTTCGCCCAAGCTGGAGGCTTAATGTGAGCACAGCATCCCTCATCGAGCCGGGCTACCTCTTCAGCCAACACAGCCTGAACACCTACCTGCGTTGCCCGCGTCGTTTCCTGCTCAAATACGTGGATCGCCAGCCCTGGCCCATGCCTGAAGATGAACAGCCTCGCCGCTATCAAGAGCATCTGGCACGGGGACGAGTCTTTCACCACTGGCTACTGCGCGAGCACCTGGAGCTGGACATGGAGCCGATCGTCGGTGCCTGCGAGGATCCCCAATTGCGAGCCTGGTGGCAGGCGGCCAAGTCCTTTGCTCGCCAGGAATTGCCCAAGGGTCTCCGTGAGGCAGAGTTACCGCTGGCGATCCCCTTGGGAGACTATCGCTTATACGCCCGCTACGATTATCTGGCGCTCGATCCCGGCGGCGAGGCGGTCATCGTGGATTGGAAGACCCTTGAACACATCCCTTCAGCCCACGTGCTTCGCGAACGCGTTCAGACGCGCGTCTACCTCTATACTCTCGTCGCCGCCGGGCACGTGCTCACCGGCGGGATCCCCGTAGAGCCCTCTCGTGCGCGTATGCTCTATTGGTTCGCCAACTACCCTGAACGATCCGCTGCCATACCCTACTCCGCGCAAGCCTTTCAGCGCGATGCCCGCGAGCTCCTCAGGTTGGTAGAGGAGATCGCCCATCAGCCGCGAGAAGCTTTCACGTCCACGAGCGATGTGCGGCTCTGTGTGCGCTGTAACTACCGCAGCCTCTGCCGCAAGGAAACGCCGCCCCCTTCCACCGAAGGCGAAGATTGGCTGGACGAGGATATCGACTTTGACCTAGACCTGGCCGACGTAGCGGAGCTGGAGTACTAGGCCGCCTCTGGCCTAGATCAACAGTTCCTCAAGCCGCTCCGCTTGCCGGACAAATGTGCGCGCATCAACTTGCTTGTAGCCATGCGCGATATAGGTCGCATGGTCCGTCTGCCCCCAGACTTTGATCTCATGCTCATACGGCGGGCCAGGGATCACATAGGGTGGTTTCTCCGCGATATGCTCCGTCGCCTGCTGCGCCACGCTACGGATGAGGTCCCGAGCATCCTCTGGGGCCAGGTGCAAGGCCAGCTGGAGAGCCAACCCCACCTTCACCTGAGCGCCATAGATGCCCGGAATCAGCGTTCGCGCCTCAGCGATCGCTTTGTCATCGCCGCTGATGAACACCGTGGGCACACCGTAGCTTCCGGCCAGGGCGGCACGACAGCCGAACTCCCCCAGCTCGATCCCGTTGACCTTGTAGTACTCAATATTCCTTGAGGAATACGTGTGCGCCAGGTTGGCCTCTCGCGTCCCCGCCTTGGCATGTTGGGCGAGGAAATACAGGGCATCAAACGAGCCATCCAGGTACGTAGGCGGAACTGTTGGCCCGTTATTGATCAGCTTGGCCCCACGCGGGAAACGCTCAAAATCAATGGAGCCTGCGCCGTGAGCATCCCAGACCCAGATCTCCGCCTTCGGATCGGCTGCTTGGATCCCTGCCACGCAAGCTCGCAACTCCTCGGTCATGAGGCGCACAGCTTGAGGATAGCCGGGCGAATCGCGGCCGGTCTGATCCCAACGGGCTACCCCCGCCGTGCCTTCCAGATCGGTGAGGATGTAAAGCTTCATGCGAACCTCCATCGCCAACTTATTCGCTGCCGGTCAAAACGGGGACAACGCGGTAACCGTTCCCCGCGCGCTGCACCTTGATCCAGGGCCGCTCAGGGTCGTGGCCGACAATCAAAATGGCTCCATGAGCGATAGCCCATTCGTTGACCTCGCGGCGGCTCTTGACATCCGCCTCCAGAGACCAAGCCCAACTGTGGCCCCACTCCAGGCGCTCCATGTTCTTGGCCAGAACTGCCAGATCGCCCAAGAAGAGGACCTCCTGTCCGGGAGCGTGGATGAGCACAGATTGATGGCCTATCGTGTGCCCGGGTGTAGGCCAGCAGGAGAGCGTCTCGCTCAACTCCACGCGCCCGTTGATGAGTCGCAGTTGACCGCGCTCGGCCAGAGGCGCAAAGCGTGTCCGCCAGATCTCATCCCCCGCTGTGCGCATCGCCGCGACCTCGGCCTCCTGGATGATATACTCGGCCAGGGGATAGGTGGGTATCCAATGTCCCTCACGCCTGAGGGTATTGCCCATGACGTGATCGCCATGAGCATGGGTGAGAATCACCCGCTGGATCTCCTTGGGTTGCACTCCCAATTGCTGCAAGCCCTTCAGAACCCCCTCCTGACGCTCAGGCAGCCACTCTTCACCAAAGCCCGTGTCCACCAGCGTACAGTGCTCACCTTCGCGGATGAGCAGGGCCCTCACGAGGACGGGCACTTTGCCGTCAGGTCCAGCATCTAACCCGACAGCCCATTCCTCCTGCCGCGCTGGATAAAAGATGGCGTTGCCGTCAGCATCCCAATAGGCGTCTAGGATGAGATCCAAACGTACAGAACCGATCACTAGCGAACGCTGCAAGGTATCCCTCCTATAGTTTGGTATAGACTTTTACAAGGCGACCTTCAGTCCACACTTGGCCCCTGCATCCACAATGCGCTGCCAAGTGGCTTCGGGCAAATCCAGGCCCTCGTGCAGGTGTTTCTCTCGCGCACGCCACTCTGGCTCCCCAGGGACAAGGATCTCCTCCACCCCTGGCGCCTTGCGCCCAGCCTTAACGATGGCGATCAGCTCGTCAACCATTTGGCAGAACTGCTCCAGAGGCTGAAAAGCAGCGATGTTCACCGCTAACATCACCGTAGGGAAATCAGGGGTGAACGTTGGAAAGGCCGAACAGCCCACACCGGTCAGCCCGCCGGCCACGGCTTCGATCATAAAGGCCAGACAATACCCCTTGTGCGCCCCGAAGGGTAACATCACCCCTCCGCGCATCTGCTCTGAGGGATCTGTCGTCGGACGGCCCTGTGCATCTAGCAGCCATCCTTCGGGGATGCGCACGCCCTTGTCCACGGCCGCCTGAATCTTGCCCTGAGCAACCACCGAGGTCGCGTAATCCATGAACACCGGCGGGTGCGTCGCCGCGGGAATAGCCCAAGCTATGGGATTGGTATTCAACGCGCGACTGGTGCCCAGATAAGGGGCCACCGTGCCTCCCTTGACGCTGCCGAAGCTAAAGACCATCCCGATAAACCCGGCCCGAGCCGCCTGCACGGCGTATTGCCCCAGTCGCCCGGTATGTCCGCAATTGCGGATGGCGACCATGCCCAGATCATGCTCACGGGCTTTGGCCATGGCATAATCCATCGCCTTGCGCGCCGTCACCGGGCCGAAATTCCGCCCTCCATCCAAGAGGGCGGTGGTCGCGCTCTCGCGCAGCACGGTTAGCTCTCCACACGGTTAGCTCTCCACGAGGATCCAGCCGCCCATCCCGAATGGCATCCACGTAGAAACCGACCCGCAAGACGCCGTGGGAATCATGTCCCGTGAGATTACCTTCAACGAGCGACATGGCCACTTCAGAGGCCGTCTCCGAGGGCACACCGGCCGCCTCAAAGACCTCGGTGACGATCGCCTGTAAACGCTCAGCGGAGATGTGAATCAAGAGCGCCTCCCACCTGCGTGGGTCATGAGCTGATCCCCGACCTATCGCCGGGCTCTACGAGGACCGCTGCATAAGCTCCCAGCTTCGCTACCGACACGGTAAGCCGCCCGGCCTCAACCGAGCTAGAGATCTGTGCCCTGCGACAGCTCACTTTGGGGTTTGGCCATTCACAGGGCAAGGAGAGCTGCAGGTTGTGCACCGGAATGATCTCCGTGGGCTGGCGTCTATCCGTGGGTAACGTCCAGGGCACGGTGCGATTGGCCAAATGCACGATCACCCTGCGCGGCGCATCCTGTTCCCAGAGGGTGACTTCTACGGTCCGCGGCGCTTTGACCACGATCTGTCGCGAGGGCAGGAGACCATCCACGAGCTCGGCCATCCAGATGCCGATGTGCTCGTCGCCGTGCAGCTCATAAAAGCGCCCTATATCAAAGGCGACGTAAACGCTCTGGCCCCGGCCATAAGAGTGTCTCACGACGACGGGCCAGTCCATCACTTCAAGGGGCAAGGGATCCTTGACGCCCCCTACCGAGCCGGCCGGATCCACGCGAACGTAGCGCGAAAGGACGCTTCCGCTTGAGCGCACCCGCTGGAACGTGCCCGAGGCGGGGGCCGGCTCAATGGGCCGTTGAACGGCAAAATGCCCCTTCACAGAGCCCTGACTGGCGACGCCTAGGACATCTGCCAAGGCGAACTCTGCGCGCGTCTTCCCCCTCTCGTCGCGCAACGAGGTGCTGCCCGTCGCTAAAATGCGCCCGCCCCGGCTCACATACTCCCTCACCACAGCACAAGCCGCATCACTCAAGTTGGCCAGGTCCGGCAGGATGACCAAGTCGTACTTGCCCAGCTCGGCCGGGGTCATCGTCTCCGCGATCACGATGTCATAGGGTAGATGCTCCTCAATGAGCAAGCGCGCCCAGCCCGTGAACTCCTCGGCCCACTCCACCGTGCCGGAGGCAGGGCGCTCATCAAAATGTGCGCGAGTAGCCCAAGAGAAAGCCAGGGCAACCTTGGCCGCCGACTTGGCGCCCTCGTCAAGGTCGGCATCTTCCATGTAGAAATCAAAGGCTTCCTTCACTCTTCTGAGCATCTGGGCAGAGGTGGTGGTATCGGGATAAGCCCCTATCCCACAGGGGCCGAACGCCTTACAGCCATTGGCTTTGCAAGCAGAGGCATAGATGCGCCACTGAGCCTCCGAAATGGGCCAATGAGCATAGTGGATCTGGGCCGACGTGCGCAGGATCCAGGCCGGCTTGCCCACGGCATGCTGTAGGCGAACGACGATACTGGTCGTGTTCAGGTCCGTGGGATGGGTCAAAAAGGCGTCAAAGGCCTCGGAGAGGAAAACATCCAATGAAGGAAGCCACTTTTCGCTAAAGCCATAGGAGACGGGTAAAAGCGGCACGCCGGCATTGTGCGCGGCGATCACCCCGTGTTCCCTGAGGACTGCCGAGACCGCGTCCACGACGTCGGCGCTCACCTCGGTGCGCCAGGCGACGTAATCCGCCCAGCGCGCGTTGAGCACTTCGGCGGTGATCTCCGGAGTGCCCAAGACGACCTCCAGAGCCTTGCGACAACGTGCACAAAGACAGATGCCCACTCCGTGAAACATGTCCATGTGAAAGGCATCCGGGTGGTAGCGGGTCACGATCTCGCGCGCGATCTCCACCATCTGCCCTGCACGGGGTGAAAGGGGACAGGGACATTCCCAAGCACCCCCTGCGAGGTTCTGCACGCGCCTGTTAGGCCTGCTCGGGTCAGCCCAGGAGACGAGCGGCTTCTCTCGGGTGCATTCCTCTTGGGTCTTGCCCAAGGGGACCAGGTTCCACTCGGCGTGAGTGGAATTAAGCCAATTGATATAGGCGATCACCTTGACGCCCCGCGCCTGCAAGCGGGAGCAAAGCTCGCCGAAATAGTCGCGCCCCCTCAGCCCAGGATGCTGTGGCAAGATGCGGCTCGGATAGTAAGCGATCCCGAACTGGTTGGCCGCGTAGAGGGCGACGATATCCGCACCGGTAAAAAGGAGCTCGCCAACGATACGCTCGGGATCGTACTTGGCGAAAGCCGTCTCCTGCTCGTTCAGGGCGTATTGGTCATACCAGTAGATGCGGGCGCGCTTGTTGATCCATTGCTGCTGCACAGTATCCCCCCTTAGCGTCTTGGCCTCAATCTCCGAAGCAAGTCCCGACCAAGCGGGCGCTCTGAACCCAGGGATGGTCCAAGGGCACGCGCTTGAGGTTTCCGGCGACCTTGCCCAATTCCACCGGCACGCATTCCTCGCCCTTGACGGCTACCATGATCCCCGAAAGCCCTTGGTGGATAAACTCAACGCATTTGGTACCCAGCCGTGTGGCCAGCAGCCGATCCGCCGGAGTCGGCGTGCCCCCCCGCTGTAAATGGCCCAACACCGTAACGCGGGTCTCCAGGCCGGTCAGCTCTTGCAAGCTCTGGGCGATGCGCACGGTCCTGCTTCCCGCCGCCTCCTCGGGCCCCACCTGGTTGCTTGCGTCCTTCTCCGCCAGCTCGGCGGCTTCCTCCTGAGAGAGCGCGCCCTCAGCGACGGCGACGATGCTGAAACGTTTGCCCTGGCGGCTGCGACGCAGCAATGCCTCGGCGACGCTCTCAATATTGTAAGGGATCTCGGGGATCAAGATGACGTCCGCGCCTCCGGCGATCCCTGCCCCTAAAGCCAGCCAGCCCGTGTTATGCCCCATGATCTCCACGGCAATGATCCGATGATGGCTATCCGCCGTGGTGTGCAGCCGATCGATAGCCTCGGCAGCAATGGTCATGGCCGTGTCAAAGCCAAAGGTGACGTCCGTACAGGCTACATCGTTGTCGATCGTCTTGGGGAGGGTGATGATGTTCAAGCCGTTCTTTAACAGCCGGTAGGCGTTCTTCTGTGTCCCGGCTCCTCCCATGCAGACCAAAGCGTCAAGGTGCAAACGGTTATAGTTCTCCACGGCCAAGGCGGTCATGTCCATTGTGCCCATGCTGCCCACGGGCATGCGATGGACTTTGTCACGGCTGGTCCCCAGGATCGTGCCCCCCAAGGTCAAGATCCCCGACAGCTTATTCATCTCCAGGTGAACGATGCGATTTTCCACCAAGCCCCTGAAGCCGTCCAGGAAACCCACCACATCCATCCCATAGGAATGGGCGGCCTTGCCCACAGCGCGAATGGCGGCATTCAGCCCCGGACAATCGCCCCCCGCCGTCAGCACGCCGATAAACTTTTGTGGCATTCTACCCTCCGATCTCCGCCTAGGCCCTCGCACAAATCTTCACCCGATCCGCGCAAGCCCGCCGTGATTATGCTTGGGTAAGGGGCCATCGTCAAGTCCTCTCCTTAGGCCGGCCTCCAACCCAAACGGAGGCTCACCGACCCTTGCATCACTTTTATATCGCTGGCCCAGAAGATATGGTATAATGTTTACGAGCAACTTTCGGAGGTCCGATGATGAGACGCCGGTTGCTGTACTTGCTCTCGTTCGTGGCCCTGGTCTTATTAGCTTCCCCCTTATCGCTTGGACAGGGACACGAAGTGATCGTAGCTCGCGTGGACGGAGCCATTGACCCCTCCGTCGCTCGCTACGTCTTGGCAACCATCCGCCAAGCAGAGATCCAGGGTGCCCAGCTCGTGGTGCTGGTGCTCGACACGCCGGGCGGGCTGGATGTATCCATGAGGGCCATCGTCCAGGCTATGATCCGCTCACCCCTGCCAGTCGCCGTGCTGGTGGGGCCGGCCGGTGCCAGGGCCGCTTCGGCAGGGGTATTCATCGCCTACGCCGCCGATGTATTGGCTATGGCTCCTTCAACCAACATTGGCGCCGCTCACCCGGTAGCTCTCGGGGGGCAAATGCCCGAAGATGAAGTGGAAAAGGCCACCTCAGATGCTGCCGCCTATATCCGCTCCTTGGCTCAGGCCACCGGGCGCAATGCAGACTGGGCCGCCCAGGCTGTGCGCCAAAGCGTCTCGGCTACGGCAGAAGAAGCTTTGCAACTCCACGTGATCGATCTGATCGCAACAGACGTTCCCGATCTCCTCAAAAAGATAGACGGCCGCACGGTCAACAAACACGGCCGATCTATCATCCTGGATACTTCAGAGGCTCCTTTACAAGAGGTCGTCATGTCGCTGCCAGAACAACTCGTGCACATGCTGATCAATCCCAGCGTGACCTACCTGTTGTTGGCGGTAGCCGTCTGGGCTTTGATCGCCGAGTTCAGCGCCCCGGGCATCAGCCTCCCCGGTGTTATCGGTGTCGTGTGCTTGGTGCTTTTTGCGGTTTCCGCATCCATCATCCCCATCAACTGGGCCGGAGCAGGTTTGATCATCCTCTCGCTCATCTTCTTTATCATGGACCTCAACGCGCCCACCCATGGCGTGTTGACCATTGGGGGGATTGCCACCTTTGTGCTGGGGTCGCTTCTCCTCTTCAGGCTTCCCCGCTCTTTTCAGCCCGCCGTCATGCCCCAGGCGCAGGTTTGGCAGGCGCCCGTATGGTTGCTCGTCGTGGTGATCGGCAGTACCTCGGCGATCCTTCTCCTAGCTTTGCGCATGGGCGTGAAAGCCCAGAAACTGGCCCCTGTGACGGGCCGAGGCGCCCTCTTGGGAGCCGTAGGTCGCGTGACCTCTATCCAGGGAGATCTCGCCACCGTACAAGTGCGCGGCGAGTTATGGAGCGCGCGCCCGCTTGAGAACGAGCCCAAACTAAAGAAAGGAGATACTGTCCGAGTTACGAACATAGAGGGTTTGACGCTAATCGTCCGCAAAGAAGATAAGGAGTAACGCTTATGATGGGAATTGTTGCCATTCTCCTTGCGCTTTTCGTCCTGGTTATCCTATGGCTCTCGATCAAAGTGGTGGCCGAATACCGGCGCATAGTGATCTTTCGTCTGGGGCGTTGCATAGGAGCACGCGGGCCAGGGTTGGTCTTTTTGTTCCCCATAATAGACCGCCCCGTCTGGATTGATCTGCGCGAGCAGTATCTGGAGATCCCGCATCAAACCTGCATCAGCAAAGACAATGCGGCGATCTCCATAGACTTTCTCGTCTATTGGAAAGTGGTTGATCCGGTTTTGAGTGTGGTCGCTGTGCGCGATTTCGCCGGCGCCTCGCAGAACATCTCCACGACGACCCTTCGGGCGGTCATCGGCGATATCATGTTGGATGACGTGCTGGCCAAACGCGAGCATATCAATGAATCGCTCCGCGTCAAACTGGATGAGGTGACCGAGCGCTGGGGGGTTAAGGTAACTGCCGTGGAGATTCGCGAAGTATTGCCACCGCGAGAGGTGTCGGAAGCGATGACCCGCCAGATGTCTGCCGAACGCTCTCGCCGGGCTATGGTGACCGAAGCTGATGGCAAGCGCGAAGCCGCTATCAAGGTAGCCGACGGCGAAAAACAATCCAATATCCTCCGCGCCGAAGGCGAGAAGCAAGCCACCATCCTGCGCGCCGAGGGCGAGAAGATGGCCCAGCTGCTGCGAGCCGAAGGATACGCGCTGGCATTAAAGGCGATCAACGATGTGGCCACCACGCTGGATCCTCGCTCCTTGAGCCTACAGTATCTGGAGTCGTTGCGCGTTCTGGGGGCCAGCCAGTCCTCCAAACTGATCTTCCCGATGGAGTTCGAACAGTTCCTGCGACCCTTGGGTGCAGCGGCAGCCAAAGCGATGGAAGCCAGCTCGGCCGAGGGCAAGTGAGGCTCAGTAGCAGGAACCTCAAGGGATGGCTGCGGCAGGCAACGTCTCAGAACCTGTCAGAAATCCAGATGTAGGGATACCCCTGGGGGAAGAGCGCTTCCAGTATGGGAACGGCCTCTTCGTCAACGTGGGCTTCCGTCTCGAACAGGGCGTCCGACACACTGCGATAGCCCAATAGCAACTGCGCCAGCATCCATTGGGGCATCTGTACGAGTAGCTCATTGCCCGATGTGCCGAAGCATAGGCGATCTTCCCCTAGATCGGTCCGGAACACGAATACGCCGGACCAATCCTCTCGGCCCGCTGCACGCAGACGCCGGACGAAGAGGGGATGCAATAAGCCTAGCAGCCCCCCTTGATTGATGATCCGCGCCATGCCACCGGAACAGCGCGCGTAGCTGACCTTTTTCTCACAGCCATAGCGCCGGCAGTAGGTCAAGAAGGGGTCGTCAGGCGGCGTATAGATGTAGATGCGCTCAGCGCGCCGCTCAAGGGCCAGCTTTGCGGCCCCGGCTAAAAGGGTGCTGAATACGGAAGGATCGCGATAACCTACCTCGCCGAGGGCGCAACGCCAGGGGTCGAGGTCATATGAGGCGTAGCCGATGATCCTGCCTTGGCTGACCACCACGAAACCGGCGACCTGATCGTTCCACCGCGTGCCTTTGGCAAAGCCCTTCCAGGTGGCCGGATCGCGCACGATGCTGGCCGTGCGCTGCCCGTGCATGGCCTCGTACATCTCGGCTACGGGTCGCGCATCCTCGCGGCTGAACTCCCGCAGCTCGTACCGCGCCACGGCGGCCTCTGCGTCGCGGGTAGCCACGCTGGACTCGGCTTGAACCAGCGCCGAGGCGAACCCGAACTTGTGATAGAAATCGGTGATACCAAAGAGGGCCGAAAGGTGATATCCTTGCTCGCGCATGAAGGACACACTGTGCTCCAGAAGGCGACGCGCGTAGCCCTTCAGGCGATACTCCCGAACTGTCTGCACGCCGCCGATCCCGCCAAGGCGCACAGCTACATCCCCAATGCGCATCCTCAGATCAAAGATCTCCAGGCTGCTCACGGGCTTGTCACCTACCAGCAGCTCGACCTTTGTCCCTCCCTCAAAAGGAACATGACGTATGGAGATCATCCCCCCTCCTCAGCCGTTCGGAGTGTGCCCGTCAGGTATTCTGTAGGCAAACGTGGGATTCGCCGCGGAGATGCTGAGGACGCAGAGGGTTCCGCTCGTTTTCTCCCGTCTTTCTCTGCGCCTTGGCGGTGGATTACCCGTTCTCCACCAGAATCGTCAGGGCATGGGCGCCCGATGGCGTCACCGCAAACACCGCGTTTCCCGTGCTTGATTTCCCCTTTCCTACGGAGCCATAGCGTCCTATTATATGCAGGGCTTAGCCACTGCCAAGAAGAGCGCGACGAGCGCAGTGATATCAGGGACAGCCAGATGGTCTGCGCAGAAGTGCAGCAATCAAGGAGGGAAAAAGTCATGAAGATCGCGGGCATTGATACCTATCTGGTTGATCTGGGGGGCAGGAACCTCTGCTTTGTGAAAGTGCACACCGATGAAGGGATCGCCGGAATCGGTGAGGCCTATAGCGTCGGCCCAGATCGGGCCACGGCGGAGGTCGTTCATTATTTCGCGGATTGGCTGATCGGCTTGGATCCTTTAGATATTGAGGGCATCTGGCAACGGCTCTATATCGGCTCACGATTCCCCGGCGGTTCCGTGGTCAATTCCGCCTTAAGCGGCATCGACCAAGCCCTGTGGGATATCAAAGGTAAAGCCCTTCATACGCCGGTTTACCAGTTGCTGGGCGGCAAGTGCCGGGAGCGCATTCGCGTCTATCAGAACCCGGGCGGCGCCAGCCCCCAAGAGATCGCCGAGAACGCCCTGCGCCTGAAAGAGCGTTATGGCTTCACCGCCTTCAAGACGGATCCCCTCCCCCAGCGGATGCAGGAGATGTCCTGGCCCAGCACGTTACGCCAAGTGGAAAAGAAAATGGCCTACCTTCGCGAGGCCTTGGGAGATGAGGTAGAGATCGGCCTGGACCCCCACGCCAGGATCCTGGAGCCGGCCAAGGCCATTGAGTTATGTAACGTCTTAGCTCCCTATCGCCCCCTATTTGTAGAGGAACCTCTACGGCCGGAGAACGTGGAGGCGATGGCCCAGGTGCGGGCTAAATCCCCCGTGCCCATCGCCACCGGCGAGATGCTCTATACCAAGTGGGAATTCCGCGACCTGCTCCGCGCTCGCGCCGCGGATATCATTCAGCCCGACGTCTGCTGTTGCGGGGGCCTCACCGAGATAAAAAAGATCGCCGCCCTGGCCGAGGCCGAGTACGTGACCTTAGCTCCCCACAACCCTATGGGGCCGGTAGCCACGGCGGTCAACGCACAGTTCGCCGCCACCTGTCCCAACTTCCTCATCCTGGAGTACCATGTAGATACCGAGCCGCCCCGCCGAGACCTGGTGCGAGAACCTTACCACATCGTCAATGGCTACCTGGAGCTTCCGACCACTCCGGGCCTGGGCATAGAGCTCAACGAGGAATACTGCCTCAAACATCCCTACAAGCCCTGGCGACGCGCCCTCCCGCCCACGCCGGATGGCTCGATTCCATTCATCTGAACGTTAAAAGGGAAGCGCTTGTCTGAGCGCATATCTCAACCCAGGCAAGCGCTTCGTCCTTAAGTTAAATCCTAGATACTCGCTACTTCTACGGGTGCGCCCGTTTCCAGCGACTTGTTGGCCGCCAAACAGAAAGCCAGCGTCTTGAGGGCATCGGCATAAGGGGATCGGATCAGCTCGCGCTGGCCCGTTGTGACCGCCTCCACGAAGGCGTTATCTTCCAACTCAAAGATGTTCGGCTCCCCGGCGATGCGCTCCTCCTCAATGGCCGACTTGCGGATGACCACGCTGTGTTCCCAGCCCGTGAAGGTCACATAATGCTTCAGCCCGGCGATAGTCAAATGCACCCCGCCTCCGGCGCGGCTGGCGCAGGAGCTCATCAAGTTGCCCACGGCGCCGTTCACAAAGCGGATGGCCACCGTGCTGGCATCCTCCACATCATAGTCGGGCAAATCCCTCACGAACCCTCTCGCTCCTTGGGCGCAGACGATCTCGGGCTCGCCGACGATATAGCGCACTAGATCAAAAGTATGCGTCGTCTGCTCGACGATCTGCCCGCCCGATTGGGCCTTCACCCGCCACCAGTGCACCCCCGGCGTACCTCC
>Ga0078972_1010982_pt1 | contig 16503 bp, 21 predicted proteins | sample YelNatPaOPGAMG01_FD_67568 | JGI IMG/M metagenome (GOLD analysis project Ga0078972, IMG submission 67568) | Hot spring thermophilic microbial communities from Obsidian Pool, Yellowstone National Park, USA - OP-RAMG-01 (SPADES assembly) (version 2) | ecosystem: Environmental > Aquatic > Thermal...
GTGTTGGTAGGATGACAGAAGTGTTACATTCTATGAAAAAGGGAGATATTGTAGGTATCAGAGGTCCATATGGGAAAGGTTATCCTGTAGAAGAATTTGTAGGAAAAGAAGTTTTGATAATTGGCGGTGGAGTTGGTCTTGCACCACTGCGTTCTCTTTTGTTAACTTTGATTGAAAGAATAAATGATTTTAAAAAAATTATTTTATGTTATGGTGCAAGAACACCACAAGATGTGGTTTATAATTATTTATTTCCTGAATGGAAAAAAATTAAAGGATTAGAAATTTTACGTTCAGTAGATAAATGTCAATTAGGTGAGTGGGATGAAACAGTTGGTGTTGTAACATGTTTGTTAGACAAAGTTCAAGTTGATGTAAAAAATTCTGTAGCGGTTGTTTGTGGCCCGCCTATTATGATGAAATTTACAACTTTAAAACTTATTGAGTTAAAGTTTAAACCACAACAGATTTATCTTTCAATGGAAAGAAATATGAGTTGTGGTTTAGGTAAATGTGGACATTGTCAGATAGGAAGCTATTTCATTTGCAAAGATGGACCTGTATTTACTTGGGAACAATTAAAGAATATACCAGAACCGTTTGAATAATGCACAAAGGAGATTTCTTAGTTGTAAATTATGGACATTTAGGTGATGCTGCTTTATCTTTTGTATTTAATCAAAATTTGAAAAGATTTTTTCCTGATTGTAATATATTTTCTATAGTTTCAAAAAGTAATATAGAGTTCTTTGAAAAATTTGATTCTTCTCTCAGTAAAGTTTTTCTCTACGATGAGAATTATGGCTTTAAAGATGATAGTTTAAAAAGTTTAAATATAAATACTGTAATTTTTTTAAGAGGAGTTTTAAAAAAAACATATTGCGATATTTTTACACTTTTGAAGAAAATTTTTCCAAAAGCAACATTTATTGGGATGATAAAAGAAGAAGATGATGAAAAAGAACCGTTTGATGAGTGTTATTTGGAAAGAGAAAAGAATATTTCTATTTTAAAACAGATTTTTAATTTTGTTAAATTTCTAACTGGAAAACAAGAGATTATAATACCACGAATAACTATTAAATACGATTATGCCTTAAAAGATAACATTATAAAGAAATTTGATAACAATAACCCGATAATCTATGTAAATCTCTCTGCTGGAAATAAAAAGAATATTTGGGATTACATAAGAAGAAATTTATCAGCTAAAAAGTATTACAAATTGATAAAGATATTGTCAAATAAAAAATACAATATAATAACAACATCTTCTCTTGAAGACTGTAAAAAGGCAAAGTTTATAAAAGATAGTTTCAAAGAATTTAAAAACTTTATGTTCTTAGATACAAATACTATATCAGAGTTAGTTTTCTGTATAAATTCTTCTGATGTAATTGTTTCACCTGAGACAGCGGTAGTGCATATTGCTTCTTTGTTGAATAAACCCATAGTTGGATTGTATATTTCTAAAAAAAGAATAACAGAGTGGCCACCTTTCTCTGAAAAGTTTAGATGTGTTTTGCCAAAGTTTGAAGGATATTTAAACAATATAAAAATTGAAGAAATCATAAAAAATATAGATGTATTGTTGAATGATTAATTTATATTTTAAAATATAATATGACAAAAAGAATTTTTATAGATATAGAAAAATGTTATAGATGTAGAGAATGTAAAGCAAAGTGTTCTTATTATTATAAACATTCACGAGCTTTTAAAGATTCTGAAAAAGAAGAAACACAAAATAAAGGTTTTGAGAAATTTTTTTCAAAGGTCTTACAGTATTACATTTGTCGTAGATGTGAAGATGCATTTTGTATAAACGCTTGTCCTAACGAAGCATTGTTTAAAGATCAAAATGGCATACTTCAAAGAAGTTTGTTTAGATGTACATCTTGTAAAAGTTGTTTAGTTGCGTGTCCTTTTGGGACAATATATAAAGATGTTTTAGAATATAAAACTTCACAATGTGATTTTTGTTTGACACGTGCAGATGATAAAAATCCACCATTGTGTGTTACCACATGTCCAGAAGGTGCAATACAGTATGTTGAGATTGAACCAGATGAAAAACAAGATATTTATGAGATAAACAAAAATCTTGTTGCAAAAGTTAAAAAATGGATTTTAGAAAAATAAACCCAGGAGGTGATTTAAGTGTTAAAAGCAAAAGATTTAATGACAAAAGATGTAATTACTGTAAGCGAAGATATGTCAATTGTTGAACTGGCAAAAGTATTATACGAGAACAAAATTAGCGGTGTTCCTGTTGTTGATAAAGACAAAAAATTGGTAGGTGTAGTAACCGAAAAAGATTTAATTAACATCATTTTTAGTGGTAATGTAACAAATACTAAAGTTGGTGATATTATGAGTAGAAATATAATAAAATTTGCTCCAGATACAGACATAGATAAAATTGCACTAGCAATATCTGAAAAAAATGTTAGAAGAGTAATAATAGTTGATGAAAAAGATAAAGTGGTTGGTATTGTTAGTAGACGAGATATAATAAAGATGCTTTTAGAAGAGTAAAAATTTGGAATTTCTTTAAAAAATATTATGAATATAATTTACTATCTAATATTCCCAGGTTTTATGTTCATTACAGCATTTTCTTTAATAGTTTCTTGGTTAGACAGAAAGATTACTGCTAGAATTCAATGGAGAAAAGGTCCGGCTTTATTACAAAATTTTTATGATTTGTTTAAACTTTTTTCAAAAGAAATTTTAATACCAAATACAGCAAATAAAACATTATTTGTTTGCTCACCAATAGTTGCATTAGCATCAGTTATTCTCGTTGCTACAATTTTGTGGTTGGTTGTTTTTATGCCAAAATACAGCTTTGTAGGTGATTTGATAGTGGTGTTATATCTATTAATTATACCTTCAACAATGTTTATAATAGGAGCATCATCTTCAGGTAATCCTATCGCTGCGTTAGGTGCATCGAGAGAAATAAAGCTTATGTTGTCTTATGAACTACCACTTATTTGCGCTGTTTTAGTTTCTATAATAAAATCTTCAAGTATAAAATTGATTGATTTAGCAAATTTTTCAGCATTTTCAAGTATCTCAGGTATAATTGCATTAATTGTAGCTATAATCTGTTTTCAAGCAAAATTGGGCTTGGTACCTTTTGATGTTGCAGAAGCTGAAACGGAGATTGCAAGTGGCATTTTTATAGAATATTCAGGACTCCTTTTGGGGATGATAAGATTAACAAGACAAATTTTATTTTCTATAGCACCACTTTTCATTATTATAGTATTTATGTTCCAAGGTAGCTGGCTAATTCTGATAATAAAGTATGTTTTACTGATAATAATTTTTACTTTAATTAGAAATGTAAACCCAAGAATAAAAATTGACCAAATAATAAAATTTTTCTGGTTTATAATATTCCCTATAAGTTTTATAGCAGTAATTTTAGTATTGTTAGGGTCATAAATTAATGAATATCTTAAAAAAATCAACATTAAAATCACTTTGGGTTTTTCATTTTGCATTATCACCGTGTAATAATTGTGATATAGAAATTCTTGACGCACTAACACCAAGATATGATTTGGAAAGATTTGGGATTCAACTCGTTGGCTCAATACGACATGCTGATGTTTTACTTGTCACCGGTGTTCCTAACTATAAAAATTATCAGAAACTAATAGATTTATATAATCAAGCACCAAAACCTTGTTTTATAGTAGCAGTAGGAACATGTGCATGTGGAAGAGGTGTTTTTAAAACTTCTTACAATAGTCCTGGGCCTGTAGATCAATATGTACCTGTTTCAGCCTATATACCAGGTTGTCCACCAAAACCTGAAGCAATTATAGCAGGTGTTGTAAAATTAATCAAAGCGTTGAGTAAGTAGATGAGTGGATATGTATTTGTAGCCGCAGGCTTTAGCCTGCGAAAAATATTAAAACACAACCCCGCAAATTGCGGGGTTGCGACTACCAACTTCAAATTATGAAAGAAGATATTATACCACAAGTAAAAGAAAAGTTTGGAAACAAAATTTTAGATTTTTTTGAAAAAAATAAAAGAAAATATTATATTGAAGTTGATAAAAAAGACATTGTTGATTGTGCAAAGATTTTGTTTGATGATTTAGGATTTAGATTTCAAACAGCAACAGGAATAGATTGTGAACAAAATTTTGAAATTTTATATCATTTTAGTTATGACAAGACTGGACAAATTGTATCATTAAGAGTAAAATTAGATAAAGAAAAACCGGAGATTGAAAGTTTAACAAAAGTTTTTAAAGCAGCTGAATGGATTGAAAGGGAAATTTGGGAACTTTTAGGTATCAATTTCATTGGTCATCAAAACTTAAAACATTTACTTTTGTCTGACGATTGGCCAGAAGGAAATTATCCACTGAGGGAAAAATAACAATGAATGAAAATGATAAAAGAAAAGTAATTCCAATTGGTCCCTATCATCCCTTACAGGAAGAGGCAGAGTTTTTTAAATTGTATGTTGAAGGCGAAACTGTTGTAGATATTGAGATAGAAATAGGTTATAATCATCGTGGTATTGAACAAATCTCAACTACAAAACATTATGAGCAGATAACATTTTCAGTTGAAAGAATCTGTGGGATTTGTTCAACTTCTCATCCGTTTGCTTATGTTAATGCAGTTGAAGACTTACTTGGAATAGATACACCCGTTCGTGCAAAATATATAAGAAGTATAATTGGTGAACTTGAAAGATTACATTCACACCTGCTTTGGCTTGGTCTTGCAGGACATTTTATTGGTTACAATACTGTTTGGATGTGGTCATGGAAATATAGAGAATCAGTTTGTGATATTTTAGAAGTAATTTCAGGCAATCGTCAGCATTATTCTATGTTTAAAATTGGTGGAGTAAGAAAAGATATACCAAAAGATTTAATAACGCAAGTCGAAAAAATGTGTGATGAACTAATTCCTGCGTTAGATATGTTTAAAGGAGCTATAATGGATGATCCTGTGATACATGCACGACTTAAAGGTGTTGGTGTTTTAATAAAAGAAGATGCTATAAGCTATTGTGTCGTAGGTCCAACTGCAAGAGCAAGTGGGATAGATATTGATGTAAGGAGAGACGATCCTTATGCTGCATATGGGTTAGTTGAGTTTACTGTACCTGTGTTAAAAAATGGTGATGTTTTTGACAAAGCAGTAATTCGTATTTTAGAAATGTACGAATCAATAAAAATTATAAAGCAGTGTTTAGAAACACTTAAAAAAGAACCCGAAGGAAATATTGAAGTAAAAGTTGATTTTATACCTAAAGGCGAAGGTATAGGAAGACATGAAGCTCCCCGAGGTGAGGTTTTTCATTATATTCGTTCCGATGGTTCAAACAGACCAATAAGACATAAAATTCGTGCGCCAAGTTATATGAATGTTGCGTCAAACAAAGTCGCTGCTGTTGGACAATCTATTTCAGATGCTGCAATAACGCTTGCAGCAGTTGATCCTTGTTATTGTTGTACTGAACGTACTGTAGTTTTAGATGTTGAAACAAAAAAAGAAATGTATACATGGAATGATTTGATTAAGTTGTCACAACAAAAAACAGAACAACTTAAGAAAAAATTATGAATAATGGTTTACTTATTTTATTTTCTGTTTTAATATTGTTTTTAGGTTCGCTTTTAACTACAATATTTAGCAAAAAGATTGTAAAATTTTTATCTTTTATTTCAGTTTTTATCGGATTAGTTTTAATATTGGATGTTGCTTTTAGATATTTTAAAAATTTAGAAACTAATTTTACCTCTTTGACATTTAAAAATTTAGATATTTTTATAATTGATAGCTATGCTATAATTATGGCTTTAGTTTCCTTATTGGTTGGTCTTCTAATTGTTGTTTATTCATTTGGATATATGGCTCATTATGAAGAACAAAAGAAATATTACTTTTTTGTAACTTTGTTTATATGTTCAATGCTTGGTTTAATTTTTAGCGGAAATTTAATTTTGATGTATATTTTCTGGGAAATTACTTCTATATGTTCATGGCAATTGATAGGATTTTATAAAAAAAATGTTCATCTCACTGCTGCTAATAAAGCTTTTTTAGTAACATTTCTAGGTTCAGCTTTGATGCTTTTTGGTATTTCTATTATATTCTACGAAAATCAAACTTTTAATTTGTCATTTTTGAAAGGGAAAACAATATCAGATTTAGTTTCACTATATCTACTTTTTGGTATGCTTGCAAAATCAGCACAATTACCATTTCATATCTGGTTACCGGAAGCTGGAGTAGCCCCAACACCTGTTACAGCGCTACTACATGCTGCAGTTTTAGTAAAAATCGGTGTGTATACTTTTGGAAGAATATTTGAATTTACTTTTTCTATTTCACCAGAGTTTCAAATTATTGAAATAATTATTGCTATATCTACAATACTTGTAGCTGGACTTTTAGCTTTTATTGAGCAAGATATTAAAAAGATTTTAGCATATTCAACTATATCACAACTTGGATATATTTTTTTAGGTTTTGCAACAAATGTTAGTACAAGTATTACAGGAGCAATTTTTTATATTGTATCACATTCTGTTGCCAAAGCAGGTTTGTTTCTTTCAGCAGGTATAATAGAACAAAATACACATGAAAGGAATATTATCAATCTTGGTGGTCTAGCTAAAACAATGCCCATAACTTCAATATCTTTTTTAATATGCGGATTTTCTGTTATAGGATTTCCTTTATTTAGTGGATTTTGGGCGAAGTTTTTTGTTATAAAAGGGATAGCAGAAAAAGGATATATAACAATTGGTTTTTTATCAATTCTAGGTGCTGTTTTGACTTTGATGTATATTATGAGAATCTATAACTCTGTGTTTTTGGGTGAAAAAAAATTTGAAGTTAAAGAAAACACAAAAGGTATGGTTTTTGTAGTGTTAATTTTAGCTGTTATCTCAGTAATTTTAGGCGTATTACCACATATTGTTTTGAATTTTATAAAAAAAATTTAAAAAATGAAACTAGAATTTTTAATACTTTTGCCTTTAGTGTTTAGTTGCTTAATTTTGCTAACTGAAAAGTTTAGATACACTTTGTCTATTTTATTTAGTCTGATAGTTTTTATCTATAATTTACTACTTGTTATTTTTTTTCAAAACCAACAAGAAGTAGTTTTTAATCTTTTACCACAATACAATATATCTTTTGTGCTATCTAATAATCTTTTATCCCTATATAGCTGTCTATCTGCTTCGTTTTTTACATCTTTGGTAGTAGTTTATTCTAAAAATCTTTTATTTATAGAAAAAGAAAAGATTTATTTCTTTTTGATTCTATTGACATTGAGTTTCACAAATTTAACTTTGTTGACAAAGAATTTGATATTGTTCTTAATTTCTTGGGAGATACTTGGCCTATTAGTTTATACTATAGTCAGACTATTTACACCAAACGATGATTACAAACTTGCAACAAAAACTATTAATATCCTAGGAATCACTGATTTCTGTTTGTTATTTGGAATAATACTTTTAATAGTTACAACTGGCAAAGAAGTCATAAAAAATTTTGGTTTAAAAATTTCAGAATATCCGTTAATTTTTGTTTTGTTAACAATTGGATCTTTAGGCAAAATAGGCGCTGTACCATTTCATACTTGGATACCTGACGTCGCAGAAAAATTGCCATCGTGCATAATAGGTTATCTTATAGGAGCATTGGATAAAATCATAGGCATCTATTGGTTGGTTTTAATAACAAACAATATTTTTAAACTGCAAATGAGCAATTTTCTTATGGTATTAGGTACTTTGACAATAATTATTGGCGTATTTATGGCACTAGTTCAACATAATCTTAAAAGGTTACTTTCATACCATGCAATATCTCAAATAGGATATATGATTCTAGGTATTTCTACAGGTTCACCCTTAGGTTTAGCTGGCGGAGTTTTTCATATGATAAACAATACCATTTACAAAACATCATTATTTTTATCTTCAGGCATAGTTGAACAAAAAACCGGTGATGTTGAATTAGAAAAACAAAAAGCTTTAGCAAAGTATTTACCATATACATTTGTTTCAACTTTGATTGCATCAATGTCTATTTCTGGCATTCCACCATTCAATGGATTTCTATCTAAGTGGCTTATATATCAATCTCTTGTAGAAAATATAGTAAAAACAAAATCCATTATAGTAAGTTTATGTTTAATAGGAGCAATGTTTGGTTCTGCTTTAACCTTGGCTTCTTTTATAAAAGTTATTTATTCATTATTTTTTGGTAAAGATGGAAATATAGAAAAATATAATTTAAAAGATGATATTCATTTTGTTATACCAAATTTAATATTATCATTACTTTGTGTCTTATTTGGCGTTTTTGCTTTTGCTATACCAATAAGATATATAATCAAACCTATGTTAGGATTTAATCTTGAAAATATTTTAGGATACTGGAATTCCACATTAGCAACTTTACTTTTGATTATGGGCTTGTTGTTAGGTTTAGCTTTGTACACATTTACGATAAAAATCAGGAAAGTTCATAATTATTTATTAGGTGAGGAAGAAAAATTGAAAGATATTAAAATACCATCTACTGATTTTTACATCCCAATTATTAGCATCTATCCATTTTCTATTATATACACATTTGCTGAACAAAAGTTGTTAGATTTTTATAACTGGTGGGTCGCTTTAGTAGAAGGTTTATCTTATATCACAAAAGTTATTTTGCAACTAGATATTTTTGATCCCTACAAATTTGGAAAAAAAATTGTCCTTAAAATTGCCGAAAGATTATCTAATTTACATACAGGTAATTTACATACATATTTGTCTTGGACAATAACTGGATTTTTAATCATTTCATCAATATTTTTATTTTTAATAAAATAATATGGAAATAATAATTGTTATTCTTATAATATTAATGATCATCGCAGCAATAATAGCACTTGAAATCAGAGATTTATTATCATCTATTGTTAGTTTAGGCTCTGTTGGAATTATTTTGACCTTTATATTTTTGTTACTTCAAGCACCGGATCTTGCTATCGTACAATTTGTTGTAGAAGTTCTGTCTTTAGTTGTTTTAATAAGAGGAACAGTAAAAAGAGATGAAGAGGTTTACAGTAAACAAAAATTTCTAAGTAGAGCTCCTATTTTATTATCTCTTGTTGTTTTTCTTTATTTTATAGTTTTAGGATTAAAATACATACCACAATTTGGTTTTCCTAAGTACAAATTGGCTGAGTATTATGTTAAAAACGCTATTGGAGAAACAGGTGCTGTAAATGTTGTAGCATCTATAATTTTAAATTACAGAGCATACGATACTTTAGGAGAAGCAACTGTTTTGTTTACAGCAATATTAGGAGCAGTCGCAATTTTGAGAAAAATAGGAAAGATTAAAAAATGAAGCAAAATAATAACGATAAAAAAGGAATGACTCTTATTGTTAAAACAGTAACCAGATGGACTGTTTTGCTAATAATTCTTTATGGTCTATACATAACTTTTTTTGGGCATTTAGGTCCTGGTGGTGGATTTGCAGGAGGTGTTATTGTTGCATTGTCTTTTATTCATATTATATTAGCATATGGTAAAGAAATTGTGATGAAAAAATTTAACGAAACAGTATCTTCTATATTGGAATCTTTAGGTGGATTGTTATTTTTAACAATAGCTGTTTTGGGGTTTATAGTTGGAGTTTTCTTTAAAAATTTCTTAGGTAAAGGAGCACCATTTAATATAATCTCAGCTGGTATAATTTTGCCATCTAATTTAGCAATAGCATTAAAAGTAGGTTTTGGAATTTTTGGTGCATTTTTAGCTTTGATATTGTTTATTTATAAAGAAAAGGATTAAAAAATGTTGTCATATGTTTTATGTTTAATACTATTTTTAGTAGGTTTATATGGAATAATTACTAAGAAAAATTTATTGAAGATAATAATTTCTTTTATAATAATGGATAATGCATTAAATTTATTCTTTATTTTAATTGGCTACAAAAAAGATGCAAAGTTCCCAATATTTATAAAAGATATGTCAAAAACATCAATGGTTGATCCTGTACCACAAGCTTTAGTTTTGACTTCAATTGTTATAGGATTGTCAATAACTATACTTATGGTTGCTATAGCTATAAGGTTATACGAAAAATATAAAACTTTAGATATAACAGAGATAAAGAATCTTAAGGGATAAAAATTATGTTACCACTTTTTGTAGTTCTACCATTATTTTGTGCATTTTTAACTGTAATTTTGTCTAAGTTTAAGAAAATCTATTATGAAGTTTTGGTAAATATTATCAATTTTGTTTTAGTAGTTTTAGCTTTTTATTTATTATACTTGTTAAATATTTCAACAAACAAATACTTTATATATCAAGTTGGAGGGCACAAATTTCCAATTGGTATATCAATGTATGTTGACTTTTTCTCTGTATTTATGTTACTCTTTGTTAACATCATTGGATTTTTTGTTGGTTTATATTCTGTTAATTATATGGAAAAATACACAGAAAAAGGCAAATTTTATTCTTTGTTTGAATTAATGATAACCGGAATGAATGGTATAATAATCAGTGGGGATTTATTTAATATATTTGTGTTTCTAGAAATAGCATCCGTAGCATCTTATGCACTAGTTGCTTTTGGAACAGAATCAGACGAATTAGAAGCATCTTTTAAATACTTAGTATTAGGCTCAATTGCATCTAGTTTTATTTTTTTAGGCATTATTCTTACATATAGTTATACTTCAACATTAAACTTAATAGATATCTCAAACTCGCTCGGACAATCACAAGGATATATTGTAAAGATAATTTTATTAATTTTCTTTCTTGGATTCAGTATAAAAGCTGCTTTAGTACCTTTTCATTCTTGGCTACCTGATGCACACACATCAGCTCCTACACCTGTTTCTGCTATTTTATCTGGTGTTTTAATAAAAACTTTAGGTGTCTATTTAATTGTGAGATTTGTTTACAATGTATTTCCTTCAAATTTAATTATGTTAAAAATAATACAATATCTCGGTTTGCTTTCAATGATAGTGGGTTCTATTTTAATGATATATCAATGGGATTATAAAAGACTTTTAGCATATTCTTCTATAAGTCAGGTTGGATATATTTTATTAGGTATAGGTTTAGCTACACCTTTGAGCATTATTGGTAGTGTGTTACATTTAATCAACCATTCATTTATTAAATCCTTATTATTTTTAACAAGCGGTTCTTTAGAGTATGTTTTTAAAACAAGAAATTTAAAAGAATTATCTAATTTTGAGCTTCCAAGGAATAAAACAATGCCAATAACAAACTTTTCTGCAATAATTGGTAGCTTGTCTATAGCAGGCATACCACCATTGAATGGATTTTGGTCAAAGTTAGTTATAATAATAGCCTGTGTAATCGCAAAAGATTTTATTTCAGCAATTATTGCGATACTTGTTAGTATACTAACACTCTCAAGTTTTCTGAAAGTTTTAAAATATGCTTTTTATTCAACATATGAAAATCAAGAAAAGTTAATTAATAACATTGAAAAAAAAGAAGTACCATTTTTAATGCAGTTATCAATGCTTAGCTTATCTGTATTTTGTATTTTAATGGGATTACTTTTATATCCTGATGTAAGAAAAGTGCTGATGGAAAATATCGTAAATGTTTTTATTAAATAACCATGAAAAAAATTTTTTATAATAATTTGTTTTTAACAATTTTTTTATTTGCTATATGGTTAATATTAAGTGGTTTAGAACTTCATAACATAACAATTGGTATACTTGTAAGTATCTTAATTTTAGCTTTATTTGGCGATATAACAATCAAAGGTGAAATAAACATTAAAAGAATAAAAAGATTTTTATGGTTTTTCTACTATACTCCTGTGTTTATTTTCGAAGTGGTAAAAGCAAATTTGGACGTAACCTATAGAATTTTAATGCCTAACTTGCCAATCAAGCCTGGAATAGTAAAGATAAGAACCAAATTAAAAAGTGATGAAGGACTTACTATTTTAGCAAATTCTATAACTTTGACACCTGGAACTTTAAGTGTTGACATAGACAAAGAAAATGGGTATATATATGTACATTGGATTTACGTTAGAGACAAAGATATCGAAAAAACAACAAAATATATTGCAGAAAAATTTGAAAAAATACTAACAAAAATTTTTGATTAAAATGAAATATTTAAAATATATTTTTGGATTAATTCTAATAATAGCATTTTTAATTTTGAATTTTGTTATAAAAATAGATTTGATTCTAAGATTTATAAATCCAATGATTTTGTGTATATCAATGTGTCTTTACAGAATCTTATTAGGGCCAACACCTGCTGATAGGTCAGTAGCTGTTGATATATTAGGTTTAGTTGTAGTAGGTGTATGTGGTATTTTATCAGTTTTTAATAAAGTTGGCTTTTTTATAGACATTGGAATAGCTTGGGCACTACAATCATTCATTGGCACTTTAGCATTAGCAAAATATCTAGAGGGTAAAAAATTGGATGAATGAAATTATTGGACTAACAATTATATCAATAGGTATTTTAGCAGATTTAATAGGCTGTATTGGTTTAATAAGATTTCCTGATTTATATACAAGATTACAAGCATCAACAAAATGTGTAACATTAGGCACTTGTGGAATATTTTTTGGTATATTCGTTTATTATGGTTTCAACACTATTGGTTTTAAAGCTCTACTTGTAATGTTGTTTGTATTTTTGACTTCACCTGTTTCATCCCACGCTTTATCTCGTGCTGCATATAAGTCTGGTGTAAAGATGTGTGATAAATCTGTCTGTGATGAATATAAAAATAGTTAATATTAAAAGTATTTTATTTCTTAAAATCAATAACTATCAACTAACATGAAATACCCAAAACTAAAAGAATTACTCCACCTAATAAAAGTTTTAATAAAAGGACCTGCTACAACAAAATATCCTTTTGAACCACACATACCACCAGAAAGTTTTCGTGGTAAACCACAACCTTCTTCTGAAGGATGTATTGGTTGTGGTGCTTGTGCAGAAGTGTGTCCTGCAGAAGCTATTCACATTAAAGAAAAAATTTTTGAAATTGAAGGAAGAAAAATTGGAGCACGTATTTTAGTTTGGCATTATGATGAATGTATATTTTGTGGCCAATGTGCAAGATATTGTACAACAAGAGAAGAAAAAATACCTGGTGTTGTTATGTCAAAAGAGTTTGATTTAGCAACAACTGATAGAAAAGAATTAAAATCCGAAGAGATCAAAAAAGAATTAGTTTTGTGTTCTTACTGTGGAAGTGTGATTTCAACAAAGGAGCATCTTTTATATATATCAAAAAAACTTAGATATAAAACTTACGGAAATATAAATCTTATACACACCCTCTCAGAAAAATTTGCTTCTTTTTCCTATTCTGTAAAATTTAAACAGTTTAACCAGAGAGAATACTTGTATGAAATTTTATGCCCAAAATGTAGAAGAAAAATCTTATTATTTGACGAATATGGAAAAATTTAATCAAACACTATGGCATCAGAAAAAGAAGAAAAATTAATTTTAGCAAAGATAGAAAATTTAGAACAACAAATAGATGCATTAGAGCAAAAAATAAAAGATTGTATAGAATATATAGAATTTTTAAAAGCAGAAAATAAAAAACTTGAAAATGATCTTAAACTTTTAGAAGAGGAAAATAAACGTCTTCAAGGGCTGTATAAAAATTATCTCCAATTGCAATCAAAAACAGAAATTGTTAAACAGAAATTAAAAAAAGTTGTTGAAAAAATTTCTGAGTTTGTTTAAATTTTAAATATTTTATTGATTTTTTGATTTAAAATTTATATATTTTAAAAAAAGGAATAAATTAAAGGAAAGAAATGGTTAAACAAGAAAATTTATTAGAAGAAATTTTTGTAAAAGTAGGACCAAGAGAATTAAATTTTAAACCAAGTTCTGCAATAGAAAAGATGTTTATAGAATTAGTTGCTGATTATGTTAACAAAAGATTTAATGAAAATCAACAAGAACAAGTTGATACTATGCGGACATATGCTTATACCTTGCTGGAAGTTGCAAAAGAAAAGATTAGTTTAGAAAAAAAGATAGAAGAAAAAATAAACTATTTGGATTTGAAAATATCTTCATTAATAGAAAAAATAAATTCTTCTTTAAAACAACAATAATTTACTGGCCCATTTCTTTCCTTTTTAATTTATTCCTTTATAATACCATCATAAACTTCTATGGAACTTTTTTCAAAAAGTATATCAATAGAAAATTTACCTTTATCTGCAAAATTTTTACCAAATGATTTTGACGAATTCGTTGGTCAAAAACATCTTTTGTCAAAAGACGCTGTATTAAGAACTTTAATAGAGGAAGATAAACTTTTTTCTTTAATATTTTATGGTCCGCCTGGAACAGGAAAAACTGCGTTAGCAAAACTTATTGCTAAAAAAACTAATTCTGAAGTTATACATACAAACGCCACTGTTTTTGGTATTCCTGAGCTAAAAGAATTAATAAATACAATAAAACATTATTCAGGACAAAAGAAATTTTTGTTAATTTTAGATGAAATACATTATTTAAACAGACATCAACAAAATGTTTTATTGCCAGAGGTTGAAAATGGGAGTATCATCCTTATTGGTATAACTACTGAAAATCCTTTTTATTATGTAAATCAAGCATTGATTTCAAGATCGTTTGTAGCAGAATTTAAAAAACTTTCTGATGAAAATATTAAAACCATAATTTATCGTGCTTTAACAGATAATAACAAAGGATTAGGTAATCTTAATTTAACTATAGATGAAGATGCTTATGAATACATTATACACTATGCTGATGGAGATGCAAGAAAGGCATTGAATGTGTTAGACTTAGCAGCTACATATTTAGATAAAAAACAACAAAAGAATATTAGATTAGATGTTGTAAAAAAATGTGTGCCACAAGTTTCATTAAAATACGATAAATCTTCAGATTATCATTATGACCATATATCTGCGTTTATAAAATCAATTCGTGGTTCAGACCCAGATGCTGCGTTGTATTGGATGGAAAAGATGCTTATGGCTGGTGAAGACCCAAGATATATTTTAAGAAGATTGATAATTCTTGCTGCTGAAGATATCGGCAATGCAGATCCTTTTGCTTTGGTGTTAGCAACATCAGCTTTACAAGCAGTAGAGCTTGTTGGTATGCCTGAAGCAGAGATTATATTAGCAGAGGTTGTTTGTTATCTTGCTTGTGCTGAAAAATCTAATGCAAGTTATGATGCCTTACAAAATGTTAAAAAAGAAATTGAGACACAACCTTTACAAGAAGTACCACAACATCTTAAAGATAGCCATCGTGATGGTGAAGTTTTTGGTCATGGTAAAGGATATTTGTATCCACATAATTATGAAGGAAGTTTTGTAGTACAAAAATATATGGAACAAGAAAAATATTTCTACTTTCCAAAAGATATTGGTAAAGAGAAAGAAATAAAACAACGATTGGAGAAGTGGAGACAACAAAAAAAGTGAATGGGTGAATGAGTAGATGGGTTGATGGGTTAATGAGTTATGGGGTTAATAACTATTAACTATCAACTATTAACTATCAACTATCCCGCAATTTGCGGGATGAACTATCAACTATGAACTATGAACTAATAATTGACAAACAAAAACTGAGAAAAAAGTTTTTAGAACTGAGATTGAAACTTGATGAAAAAACAAAAAAACAAAAAGATAAAAAAATTTTGAAGAATCTGATTTCATTAGACGAGTTTAAGAAAGCAAAAAATGTAATGATATATTATCCATTTAAAAACGAAGTAGATGTTCTTGAGCTAATAAAAATATGTGATGATAAAAATTTCTTTTTTCCTGTAGTTAATTTTAAGAAAAAAGTTTTAGAAGTAAGAAAATACAGTGGCAAATTTGTTAAAAACAAATTAGGGATATTTGAACCAACGGGTAAGAGTTTGAAAACAGTAAAATTAGATTTTATTATTGTACCTGGTATTGTTTTTGATGAAAAATGTTACAGAATTGGCTTCGGTAGAGGTTACTATGACAAATTTTTAAAAAATGTTAATTGTTTTACTTGCGGAGTGTGCTATGATTTTCAAATTCTTAAATCTTTGCCTGCGGAAAAAAACGATGTTAAACTTGACTGTGTAGTCTCAGAGAAAAGAGTGGTAATTAGTAGATAAGTAGTTAGTAGAAAGTAGGAAAGGAATATTTAGAGTAAAAGAAAGGAGATGAACTACTATGAATTGGATAATACTGATTATCGGAGTTGTATTAGGTTTTTTGTTTGGTTATATAATAAGATATATTTATGGTAAAAAAGCATTATCTTCAGCAGAGATACGAGCAAAAAAGATTGTTGAAGAAGCAAAAAAAACTGCTGAAGAAGAAATAAAAAAAGCAAAACAAGAGGCAAAATATATTATTGAAAAAGAAAAAGCAGAGTTTGAACGTTCAACAAAAGAA
>Ga0078972_1010983_pt1 | contig 16503 bp, 11 predicted proteins | sample YelNatPaOPGAMG01_FD_67568 | JGI IMG/M metagenome (GOLD analysis project Ga0078972, IMG submission 67568) | Hot spring thermophilic microbial communities from Obsidian Pool, Yellowstone National Park, USA - OP-RAMG-01 (SPADES assembly) (version 2) | ecosystem: Environmental > Aquatic > Thermal...
ATGGGGATATCCACCCCCTGGCAGCCATTGTGTCTGCCTCTGATTTTATCTGCTGGACCCAGGCTCTTGGCTCGTTCAACTTTTTCTTTCACCCCACTCTCAATCCCCAGGTCGAGCGAATAGTCAATCTGAGTAGCTTGAAAATTGAGCCTATTTTGAAACAAATGAATCGGGAGCTGGCTTTAAATGCCAGGATTTTCAATTTACCCCTGCGTGATCTTAGGGGATTTCGGGAAGCTCTTCAGAAGACAAATTTCGAGCTTGCAAGGATAAACTCCCTCTACAGCGATACCAAGAGAAAATTAGAGCGGCACATCCAGGAGCTCCATGATATTAAGAGCAAATTGGAAAAACATGTCCGCGAGATGAATATCCTCAACCAGATCATCTGCAAAACCCGCGAGAGCCTAGAGCCATCACAAATTATTCATAATGTACTCCAGGGTATAGGGGATGGCTTTGGTTTTCCCAGGCTGATTTGGTTCTCGGTCGATGCCCAGAGGGGGAAAATTATTCCCAAGGCAACCTACGGTGATTTTCCGGTTGATTTGTTGAATGCTTTTAAAGACTCCACCACTTGGGAGGAAGAAATCGGCACCTCTCTGGCCGCCTGTATTCAAGACAAGGAAATCCTACACCTAAAGGCTGGCCGTACCAAGGGGCTGCTGTCCTCCTCATCCTGTCTCCTATCCGCTCTGCACAGCAGTGAACTGCTCATTATCCCGATCAGCACTGATCGGAAGGTTACCGATCTGCTCCTGATTGATAATCAGGATGAGCCTGTTACCATCTCTGCCGATACGATTAAGGTATTCGATATTCTGGCCGTAAACCTCGGAATGGCCTTGGAAAACGCCAAGCTTTTTCAATACATCAGCCAGATGGCTGTGGTTGACTGTCTAACCAACATCTACAACCGCCGCCAACTAGAGTCGTCATTGAGCAATGAAATCAGCAGGGCAAGCCGCTTTCAGCAATCTTTTTCAATCGCTCTCTTTGATGTTGATCATTTTAAAACGGTTAATGATACCTACGGTCATCAGGTAGGAGATCTTATTCTGAAGGATGTGGCCGCGATCATCAAAAGTAACTCCCGCAGTATTGATACGGTTGGCAGGCTGGGAGGGGATGAATTTATGGTTATTTTGCCCAATACTAAGATGGAGAGCGCCTTTGCTTTTGCTGAAAGGGTTCGGCACATTGTGGAAGAGTATGGGGTGCTGAGGAAAAACATTTTCCCCAAGTGCCAGATTACCTTAAGTATCGGGTTGGCTGAATTCAATAACTTTCAGGATACCCCTGAAGACCTTTTGTATAAGGCGGATATGGCGCTCTATAGATCCAAGCAAAAGGGGAGAAACACGGTCAGCGCCTTTCAGGGATAATAAGCCTTTCAGGGATAATCAGCGCCTTTTAGGCATAGGGGTAATCAAACCGCGCTAGCGGCTAGCTTGCTTCTTTATCTTGCTTCTTTATTATTTCTTTATTCTGAAAATTATTCTGAAGAATTTTCCTTCTGAACTACACTTTTGCAGAAATTTCTTAACGCCTTGGAATCCTTGAAAATTTTCTCTAATAGCCAATCCATTAAAATCAAGGATTCGGAGAAAAAGTGCAAAAGCATAGTTCTGAAGAAAGAGAGTATAAGGGGAGCCCAGTCTCCCCATGAAAAACTAGGCTCCCCGAGAAATAGAGGGCAGATATTTGAGAAAATGCCCTCTCTTTATTATTTTTTCGACTTTGGTCTGAAGCTGGATCGGTAATTTTTCTACCTTAGAGTAGAAAATTTTGCCTCTTTATTGGTCATGGTGATTTTTTGGTTTGACTACCGACACTTTTTACTTACCAGCCCTGGCTATTGGTAGAATTTGATCGAATTAATATTATATTATTTATATTATTGTTAAGTAGCATAAATTAATATATAATATTCGCTCTTATATATCAGACACCATAAACCCTCGAAGGGCTTAGCTCTTATTAGGGTTATGTCTCTCAATGGTAGCTAATAAATAAGAGCGATAATATTATAAAATATTATAAAAGATAGTCGCTCTTATATCAGACACCATAAACCCTATATCAGAAAACCATAAACCCTCAAAGGGGCTTAGCTCTTATTAGGGTTATGTCTCTCAATGGTAGCTAATAAATAAGAGCGAAGATAGTATTAGTCAGGGATCTTAAAGGGGAAGAAGAAGGAAGGATATTAAGTTGTGGATATGAGCAGATTGAGAATAATTCGAGTCGGCTGCTCCGGTTGGAACTATCCCCACTGGAAGGGGCGGTTTTACCCGGATGGTCTGAAGCAGAGAGAGTGGTTCGATTTCTATTGCTCATCATTTGATACAGTAGAAATTAACAATACCTTTTATCATTTGCCACGAGAGGAGGTCTTTTGTCAATGGGAGAGACAAGCCAAAAGTGGATTTATTTACGCTGTCAAGGCTAACCGTTATCTTACCCATCTGAAAAAACTGCGTCATGTCCAAGATCCTCTTGCGAAGTTTATCGCCAGGGTGCGCTTGTTAGGCAGCAAGCTTGGGCCTATTCTCTATCAACTGCCGCCTCACTGGACAAAAGACTGCCAGAGACTTGAGAGCTTTCTTGATCTTTTGCCTAAAGATCTTGTGCATGTGTTTGAATTTCGAGATCAATCCTGGATGGAAGATGATATTTTCCATCTTCTAGATCGCTACAGATGCTCATTCTGTATCCATGATATGCCTGGCTTAAGCTGTCCCCGCAAGGTTATTGGCTCGGTGTGCTATCTTCGCTTTCACGGTATGGGGGAAAAGTATCAGGGGAAATATCCAGCCTCATCTCTCCTGGAGTGGGCTGAATGGATTAAGGGGCAAGGAGTGGATGTCTATGCCTATTTCAATAATGATGCCCTGGCCCATGCTGTCTTTGATGCCAAGCAACTTAAAGCCTATCTTGAGAGTTGATTATCCTGTTTATCCACCTTAACTATTTCCTATAGGAGCTTACTTGCGGCCTTCAGGCTGCTTCTATTTGCTTTGGTCCACATTTGGAGAGGAAGCCCCCAGGGAGCTGCCTTGCGGCCTCTGGCTGCTTAGTACGTCGATCTGTTGTTTTTCTACATCAATAGGTGTCTCTCATACTTTCCTTATGGATACCTTATATGTGGTCTGTTCGCTAATAAAGTGCGCAAGCTTAGGGCGGACACAAGGTCCGCCCCTACAATTGATAGCGTAATTGATCCGCTGCGCACTTGGGTTACGCATTAGCCTATAGGAGAGAGAAGACCGTGCAGGAATTGATCCGCTGCGCACTCGGGTTACGCGTCTGGTCTCCTCAAGGGGATCGGATCGCTTTCATTGATCCGCGGCGCACTTGGGTTACGCGACATAGGGCCGAGACACTGGCTGATGTTTTTTCATTGATCCGCGGCGCACTTGGGTTACGCACTTAGCGAAAGAACCAGTATCGTTACCCAAGAGGGCTATACCAGCTCAAACTCCTGATCGAGCGGGTCTCGGTGATGACCATTTCCCCCAGGCTGAGGGCTTAAGCCGCCGCCCGTAAGGTGCTTGAGACTGTCAGCAGTGGCCGAAGTGCTGGTCGAGGCGTGAGCCGCAGCCCTGGTCAGGCGAGCGGAGCCGGCCTTGGAGCCAGTTTTAGAAAATGCGGCTGAGGCCGGATACTCTCCGATCCCTCGGCCCTCAGCGGCTCCTGTCCCAGCCCCGGACAATGAGGCTATCTTGAAGAAACTGACTGTGGTTCGAAGCTGCTCGGCCTGGGCAGCCAACTCCTCGGCGGTTGAGGCCATCTCCTCAGATGCTCCGGCATTTTGCTGAATCACCTGATCAAGCTGCTGGATGGCTCGATTGATCTGGTCTGCTCCTGTGTTTTGCTCAGCACAGGCCGAGCTGATCTCCTGAACCAACTCAGCTGTCTTTTGAATGTCTGGCACCAATTTGGTGAGCATCTCACCGGCCCGCTCGGCCACCTCGACGCTAGATGAAGAAAGCTTGCTGATTTCACCCGCGGCTACCTGGCTTCTCTCAGCCAGTTTGCGAACCTCAGAGGCCACAACGGCAAACCCCTTCCCGTACTCTCCAGCTCGGGCCGCCTCAATGGCTGCATTCAAAGCCAGAAGGTTAGTTTGTCTGGCAATCTCTTCAATAATCGAGATCTTACCGGCAATTTCCCTCATCGCAGCTACGGTCTCAGCCACTGCCTGACCGCTTTGCTTGGCGTCGTTGGCCGATTTTAAGGCAATCCGCTCAGTCTGTTGGGCATTTTCGGCATTTTGCTTGATGTTTGAGACCATCTGCTCCATCGAAGAGGAAACCTCTTCAGCCGAGGAGGATTGTTCAGTGGCTCCTTGCGATATTTGCTGGGTACTTGAGCTCATCTGCTGGCTGGCCGAGGCGACCTGCTCGGCAACCCTCTGGGTCTCAAGAGCAAAATGGGTTAGGTTATCAATCATGGCATTGAGATTATTCTTGATCTGATTGAAATCACCCTGCCAGTCCTCAACTATCTTGGCTGGCAGATCCCCCCTGCTTATCCGATCGATATAGTCGGCAGCCAGCTTCAGTGGCTTGATCAAGGCATCGAGGGTATCATTGATACCTTCAATGATTCCCCTAAACTCAAAATTTATCCGCTCGGTGTCTCCACGGGTGTCTAACTGGCCGCAGACCGCAGCTTCGGTCAGCCGTTTTGACTCGGCTAAAAGTGCCTTGATGATGCCGGCGATATTGCGGGTAAAAATTATTCCCAGCAAAATGGCCAAGGCAAGGCCGAAAATCATGGCTACGATTAGCATCTTCTGGGCTGAGGCCATGAGATCGTCAGCCTCCTTAGAGGCCTGATCACCCTCGGTGATATTCATAGTAATGAGCTTATCGAGGGAGGCATCGACAGCCAGAGAGGGTTTTCGATTTTGAATCGATAAGTATCGAGAAGCTGGCTGTCAAGCTCTACCACCTGCTGGCTATCCAAAGAAAGACCATTGGCTAGCAGCCTATCCTTGGCCTGCGATAGGTTCATGACCTTGATGTGGCCGCTCTTCCACTGCTCCCATTCTGTCGTAAGTTGCTTCCAAAGGCTGGTCTCCTCTGGCGACTTAGGAAGCGAATCATAGGTCTTTACGGCCTCATCAACCTCTTTCCAGGCCGCCTCAATGTTCTCATAGGCAGCCTTGCGGATCTCAGGATTTGTAAGCCTGCGGTTGATCAGCTCAAGCTCACCCCTGGCAATCGCTTGGTGGGCTTTGCTCATCAGGAAAAGGTGCTCCACGCTGGGCAGGCAGACCTCAGCCAGCTCATCTGTGCCCTTCATAACATTGTTCATCCCGCGATAGCCTACCAGACCAATAATCATGGCAATAGCCATCATCAGACCAAAGCTGATAATTATCTTCACCCCTAACTTTACATTCTTTAGCATAGCCTCTTTTCTCCTTGTTACTTTCGCTGCTTGCCACTTGTTCTCCTTGCCCCATACCGAAGTCAATATCATGCTCTCACGCTTAACTTGCTCTAATACACCAATATCAGATACCTACACCAATATCAGACACCAATGAAGGAAAATTCTGAAGAAAGATATTCGTATTCCTTGAGTTTACAAGGCCTTCTTTCTTCTTTCAAACCTCTGCCGCCGCCTCAACCTGCTGTCGATCGGCTGAGGCGGCCTCAGCCGCGGCCGCCTCCTTGGCCAGGTGGAGCTCTCCGATCGAGAGCACCTTATCCATATCGAGAATCATCAGGAACTTGTCTCCCCGCTTACCCATCCCTTTGAGGAATTCCGTATCGAGGCCAAGCCCTATTTTCGGTGGAGGCTCAATTTGATCCGGGGGAAGATCGAGAACCTCCTCAACCGAATCAGCCAGACAGCCAATGGTAACTTGCTCTCCATCCAGCTCAGTCTCAACAATCACCACACAGGTGTCTACTGTACGCTCGGTGGGGGTCATGCCGAATTTCAGCCGCATGTCGATCACCGGCACTACATTGTCCCGCAGATTGGTAACGCCCAAAAGATAGTCGGGCATACGGGGCACTCTGGTAATCGTAGGAAAATCAAGAACTTCTCTAACTTTAGCAATGTCTGCCGCAAAGAGCTCATTTCCCAGGGTAAAGGTAAGATACTGATTGGAATTGCAGATGGAAGTCTGGCCCATAATTTTCTCCTCCTTTTTCCGCCTCTACTGGTGATTCTGCTGGTTAGTCGATAACATCCTCAAATTGACGAATAAGCTCTTGATCGAGCGCTCCTCGCTCAGCCTCATCTTTCATAATCCTCAAAGCATCCTCACGGGTTAGTCGTTTGCGGTATGATCGGTCAGTAGTTAGGGCATCGTAGATATCAGCAATAGCCATGATTCTGGCTACCAGGGGAATAGACTTTCCTTGCAGGCCATCGGGATAGCCTGTGCCGTCAAGCTTTTCATGATGATGCCGAATAACCAATAAGGCATCACCTAGCCTCTCCTTAAGGGGAAGGCAAATGTTAAAGCCGATCTCCGGATGTTTTTGAATTACTGTCCGCTCAGATGGGTCAAGAGGGCCTGGTTTATTCAATATCGACTCCGGGACTCCGATTTTTCCAATATCGTGTAGCAGGCCGCCGATTTTCAAGGCATTGAGTGCAGCCTCATCAAGCCCGATCCTGTTTCCCAGCAAAAGGGCATAGTTGGTAACCCGCTCAGTATGGCCGAGGGTGTATTTATCTTTGGCCTCGATGGCGCTGGCTAGGGAGAAGATGACATTTTCCTGCCGCTCCAGATGATCATTGAGATACTTTACTCGCAGCAAGGACTTAACCCTGGCTATAAGCTCTTCTTTCTCGAAAGGTTTAAGCAGATAATCATCAGCCCCAACCTCAATACCCATGATCTTATCCTGGAGCGTATTCAGTGAGGTAATCAGGATGATGGGGATGAGTCTGGTCTTCTCATCCTCTTTGAGTCTGCGGCAGACTTCATAACCATTGATATTCGGCATCATGATATCCATGAGAATAAGATCTGGCCTCTGGCGCTTGACTATGGACAGAGCCTGCATTCCATCATAGGCCCTGAGGGGAAAAAAGTTGAGGGGAGCAAGCGCCTCTTCTATGGATAGGATATTGCACTTCATATCGTCAACAATCAGGATAGTGGCTTGACGATCTTGGAGCAGATTTGCTGATTCTGCAAATAGATAGCATTGATTTTTCCCCCTGATTTTGACCCAAGAGAGGGCTCTTTGAGCCTTGGCGATCAGCTCATCTGCACTGGTGGCATCATCAGGGAATGAGGCTATTCCTCCGCTCAGGGTGATGGGCTGCTTTTCCTGAATAGGCCAAGGGGTATCAACCCCCTGAAACAGAAGGAATCTGATCTGATTCACCACTGATAGGGCCTGCTGAGAAGAGGTGCGCGGAAAGATCACTGCAAACTCATCACCTTTATATCGGCAGGCAATATCTGATTTTCTAATGTTCTGTCTTATGGTGTCACTGACCAATCTTAAGAGATAATCGCCCTGGAAATATCCATAACCTAGGTTATAGGATGAAAAATTATCAAGGTTTAAAAAAGCCAGCGAAAGAGGCGAGTGGTCAGCTTTTGCCCGTTTCATTTCCTGAGGAAGAATCTGCTGAAAATAGGAGTGGCTGAAAAGACCGGTCAGGTCATCGACGATGAATCTAGTAAAGGAGATCCGCTCTCTATCTTGGATCATGAATACCTCAAATCTCCCCCCCGCAAGCGATACCGATCAGGGGCTTTTCAATGTCAATGAGAGCCTTACTACAATGCGGGTCTTCTTTAAATGTAAATGAAAATGCCAATGATAGTCTTATCACTCTAGATTTTCCTAAACGTATTCAATAAGAAATTGGAGTCTCAATCAACTATAGGAAACATCCTTATCTCACTACACTTTTGCAGAAATTTCTTAACGCCTTGAAATCCTTGAAAGTTACCTCTAATAGCAAATCCAGTAAAATCAAGGTCTTGGAGAAAAAGTGCAAAAGCATAGAAATTCAATAAGAAAATGGGAAACATCTTTTCTCAACAAACTGCTCAAAATAGCTCAACATTATCTCCCAGGGATGAATCCTGGTGAGCCGTGCAAGATGCCTCTTCATTGGCAGTCTTGTCCTGATTTTGGTTCTGGTCCTGGTTTTGGTTTTGTTTCTGACCACCTTGGCCGCTGTCTTGATCCTGATACTGAGCAAGCAGCCCCCCTTTAGGGCTATCTTCTTTGATGCTGTTGCCAGAGATTGCTTGCCAGTGGATTTGCCTCTCCTTCTCCATGGTGTAGTGATCAGCGGAAAATCTTAGATCATCCTTAGGCTGATTTTCTGGTCTGTCTGGTTTAAGTTGATGCTCAGGGCCGAGAAAGTCTTGAAGCTTAGTTCTGATTTTTTCTAATTCCTCAATGCTTCGCTTGATTCTAGTTCGGAAAAGATCGTCAAAACAAACACTTTCGGCCAAAGAAGAAAGCTCTTCTGCCAGACTATTCTCTTTTTGGCCAAGCAGGCCGATGAGTGCGCTAAGCTCCTGGTTTAGGGACTTTAACCTAAGAGCATTATCCAAGGTCAGCCGGATAATTGATCCGCTCTTGCTCCTTTGCTCAGCGAGAAGAGTCATGGTTTCCTCAAGTTTCCTACTGTCTTCAATCAGGGTAGATATTTCCCCACAGGCTTTAGCCGACAATTCGCATGAGCGAACAGCCTGCTGGTGAATCTCCTCAGCCAAGACGTCGAAGACCTGGCCTGATTCAATATTACGGGCCGCTTTGATCAAGGCGTTAAGGGACAGGAGATTGATAGCATATCCTACCTTCTCCATTTCCTTCATAGATTTTTCGACCTCGACCGCGGATTGGATCGTTGGCTTCAGGGTGCGGGATATTTCTTCCTCAAGTTCCTGGCACTGATTGAGAATTGAGACCAGGTGCACGATTTCACCCTCCAGTCTCTGCACCTTCCCCACCTCCTGGCTATGGGTTCGATCACAAAAAGCGGCAATAGCCTTATCCTCACCCTTCAGTTTGCCGGCAATCTCAAGCAGGCTTTTTCTGATCCCCGCACCTGCCTGATCCATTTCGAGACTCACGTTTTCTAGCTGCGACCTTTGGATAACTAGAAGCTGGCCGACAGCAGGCAGAAGTTCAAACCACGGCTCAGCTCCTTGATCGTCAAACTCCTTCAGCCTGCCTCCTGCCCGATCGAGAGCATCATGGACATGCTCAATCTGCTGGCGGGCAATATCATGGAACTGGAGGGAGCAGACGATCTTGCCGATTTCCCGTGAGATTTCCTGAGTACGTTCAGCCATTCCACGCATGGCCCGAGACGAGAGCTCAAAAGTCTCCTCTACCTCAGCCAGAGCCGCTAAGATTGACTCTCTGGCCCTAGCAATCAGCTTCTGGTAGCTCCTGAACTTGTCGGCTATATGCTGTCGGGCTAAATTCACCGATCGAGCCGATCCGGCAATCTGGGAGAGGAGGCTTTCCATGTGTTGGTTGATGTTTGACCAGATATGATCGATCTCCTCGCCGAGGATCATAAATTCTTGGCTCTCTTTGCTGCTGGAGCGATGACTTTCAATTTTGATAGAATTGCCCAGGATCCGGAGAAGACGGGAAATCTGCTGGAAGTCATCCCTGAGCTTGCCAAGCTGTGAGAGCCGGCTGCATATCGGTTTCATATGCTGGACAGAGCTAGCCATAGTTTCATTTTGCTCACCCAAGCCAGCAGTGGCACTCTCAAGAAGGTGCCGGATGTTAACCAAAATCGCCTCATCGCTCCTTCCGCCAAGTTTTTCCAGGGTGAGTCTAAGCTGCTGGGAAAGCTGCCTTGAGGTCGAAGAAAATTCCTGAAGCTTCTCTCCCAGAGCGAGAAATTCCTGCTCACTCTGAGAAGCCATCAAAAGGAGCTCTTGGCTGATTTCCTCAAGTCTCGTTCCCAAACCAGGAAGATGCCGCTGAAGCCAAAATCTTTTTAAGGATGCCCTAGACAGAAAGTTAGATAGAGTAAGCATCACCCTTAACGCTCCTGTTCAAGCATTTTATTGACCACTGCCGCTACATCGGTAAAATCACTCTCAATATGACTCACAAACCGCGGCCGCAAGGTGTGCCCCCTGGCTACGGTTTCTCTCTCAAGATCAGGCAGAATAACCACCAGGCGAAGATCAGCCAGTAGCTCCCGGATGGAGAGCAAAGCCGAAAGCTCACTCCTAGTGGCCGCAAGAAGCACAGCCACACAAAGGCTACTCATCGGCTGACGGAGCCGATGGGATAGGTCTGCGATTGTCTGGTAAATTTCTCTCTCCCTCTCAGAAATCAGGGGAGCAATTATCCTCTGAAGTCGCTCTGCGGCGCCTTGGGTAGCGGCTGCATAGAGAAGCAATTTCATTGACTACCACCTTTTTCTTATCTACACTTTTGCAGAAATTTCTTATCGCCTTGAAATCCTTGAAAGTTACCTCTAATAGCAAATCCAGTAAAATCAAGGCCTTGGAGAAAAAGTGCAAAAGCATAGTCTTATGAAAATTCTGAAAAATCGCAAGGCCGCGCTGATTCTAAGGAGCAGATTGTCTGCTTCTCGCCAAGCAGATTATCTTTCGCAAAGCTTTCTGATTATTGCAGCGGCGCACATTGGGTGTCCTCGCTTTTTTTGGATTTCGTTTTTTAATTCCCTGAAGATTTTAATTCCCTGAAGAGATGATAAACAAAGAGATTATAAACAAAATACATGCCATAAGAGCCGCTCGATGCGGCTTTGATATGGCATAATATTGCTATTTCAAGAGGTTAGCGGCTTTCAGCCGGATAAGCCGGGCGGGATACAGGATAAGAGAGCCTCAAAAAATAGAGGATATGTGTCCTGAAGGACAGGAATTTTCACTTGGATGAGGAGCTCATATTTCTGGTAAGAATAAAAATTACAATATCTTATTATCTGTCTTGCGGAATGGGACTTTAGTCCTGCCGCATAGGACTAAGAGGCTAGCCTGCACTGATGCGCCTGAGAGGCTCAGCTCTAGTCCTGCCGCATAGGACGACTAAGAGATTCTTTCGCTAACAAAGCGCGCAATTTTGGCGGCCACAGGTGGCCGTCCCTGCGACAGGTGGCCGTCCCGGCGATTGATTTGGTAATTGGATCTGCTCTTATATATCAGACACCATAAACCTTATATCAGAACAACCATAAACCCTCGAAACAACCATAAACCCTCAAAGGGGCTTAGCTCTTATTAGGGTTATGGCTCTCAATGGTAGCTAATAAATAAGAGCGATTGGATCCTCTCGCACTTGGCGAGGAAACCGTTAAGAGGTTCTTTCAAAACTCGCTCCAGTCAGGCTCAGGGCATTCGACGGTTATAATCTCATCCCTGGTTGGATGCTTGAAGGTCAGGGATTTTGCCAAAAGCCGGATGGTATTATCGGGCAGGGGCCTTGGAGCGCCATATTTCACATCGCCGACAATCGGATGTCCTACAGCGCCAAGCTGAGCGCGGATCTGATGCCGTCGACCCGTGTGTAGGGTGATCTCAAGGAGTGATTTTCCCCCCCTTCCTTCCCGCAGTATCCGATAAGACAAAACCGCCTGCTGAGCCCCAGGCTCGGCCTCTTTGGCCACCACGGTCCTTTTGGCTCCTCGGGTAAGATAAGTAGTCAAGATCCCCTCTCTCTGGTCCATCTTCCCATACACTTGAGCCCAATAGATTTTAGTAACACTGCGGGAGCGAAACTGCTCTGATAGCCTTCTGGCACCCTTGGATGTTTTGGCCATGACCACTACCCCAGACACCGGGCGATCAAGTCGGTGAACCAGGCCGAGAAATACCCCGGCTGGCTTTTTGTAGGTATCTTTGATATACTGTTTAATCATATCCATTAGGGAGATATCTCCCGAAATATCTCCCTGGACCAGAACACCGCCTGGTTTGTATACGGCGATCAGGTGATTGTCTTCATAGAGAATCTGAAAATTCTCTTGATTTGGCAAAAAAAGGGATTTTGGGATCATACTGTATGGATCTTCGATCAGCAAAAGCGGTCGCCAAAAGCACCAAAACAGCAAAATCGGCCGCAAAAAGCACCAAAAGACAAAATAGCAGCTTTCAGCCCCAAGGAGCCAAAAGCTCGGCTCGGCAAGCTCGGCAATCCAGGCAAGCCAGATGCCTCCCCCCTAGCCAGGCACTTCCCCCTCCCCCTGGGCTTCCTTCACTAAAAAGGTGGTTCATCAAGTGTAATCTACCACTTAGCGACAAACAATACAAGCAGCTTTGGCAGTATCATAACCTTTTGCGGGAAAAAAATGAAGAGTATGACCTAACCCGCATCTTTCAATTTGATGAGATGGTCCAAAAGCATTACATTGACAGTATCCTAGTGGCTCAGCTTCTTGACTGGACACTCCCATCCCCTCTCCTTGACCTTGGCACTGGTGCAGGTCTTCCAGCCATTCCCCTTAAGATAGCTTGCCCTGAGACTGAATTCATACTTTCCGAGGGAAGGCATAAGAGGGTCCGCTTTCTCCACGAAGTGGTGGAAGCCCTGGGCCTTGAGAAGATCGAAATCTACGGCCATAAAACCTCAGCCTCGTTCAGTCGTCCGATAAGAGGGGTCATTACCAGGGCTGTTGAGCCTATAGCCAAAACCCTGGCTAGGGTAAAGCGGAGTCTGCAACCTGGAGGATGGGCAATATTCATGAAAGGCCCAAAATGCGACCCAGAAATCAAAGAAGCGATAGAGAGCATGAGTCGATTTTATCGGCTCGAGCGAGACATTGCCTACACCATTCCCCACACTCCCCATCAGCGGCGGCTGGTCATATTCGAGCGGCTTTCGGATCAGCCAGAGACAGAACCAGAACTATCCCAGATACCACCACTCATTGAAAGCCCAGCCAATGAGACCTTCAAGTGGATAAAGGCTCTTTTGACTCCTCGGGGAATAAAGAAAGAGGGGCAGGCTCTGGTTTTCGGCCGAAAAATTATCACCGAGGTGATGAGGGATTTCCCCAAGCTATGCCTTGGCTTGATTCTCTCGCCATCAGAGGAAAGAGCTGGGGAGCAGAAGAATATGGAAGCCTCGGAGCAGGATAAAGCAGGGCCGCAAGATCTTAGCCGCTATCTTAGCCGCTGGCCTCTTCCCCTGGAAACTGGCCGGCAGGTGCCTCTCTATCGCTTAAGCCACCAACTTTATCGCCAGCTCGATATCTTTGGAACCGAAGCCGAGATCCTAATCGTGCAAACACCTCCCATCAAGACCTGGCAGGCTGATGAGATGGCAGAAGCAGGGTGTACCCTGATGATTCCCTTTCAGGACCCTGAAAATATCGGCGCAGTCATCCGAAGCGCACTAGCTTTCGGAGTGCGGGAGGTCATTTTGCTCAAAGAGGCGGCTAACCCCTATCATCCCAAAAGTATCCGAGCCGCAGGAAGCGCCATTTTCCGAATGAGCTACCGCCGTGGGCCATCCATTCAGGAGATTCAGCCACTTATCCAGGCAGTGAGCAGTCAGGGAGTCGGCCTGATTAGCCTGTCCATGGAGGGAGCCGATATCAGCCAGATTGAATTTCCAGACCGCTTTATCCTTCTGGCAGGGGTCGAAGGGCCAGGGCTACCTCAAGGGCTTAGGACCTCCTCCCAAACCGTGGCTATCCCTATGGAGCCTGGTCTTGAGTCGCTGAACGCGGCTACGGCTGTGGCCATTGCCCTGTATGAATGGAGAAGAAAACTCAAGGCAAAATCAGCCATATATAAAAAGAGTTAAAACTATGCTTTTGCACTTTTTTCCGAACCTTTGATTTTAATGGATTTTTCTATTAGAGGTAATTTTTAAAGATTTCAAGGCATTAAGAAATTTCTGCAAAAGTGTAGAGTTAAAAAGAAGCAAATTTTGTCTAGCTCACGCCCTCCGAGAGGAGCCGAGTAATTTTTCGGCTATTCTTCAAGTAATTTCTCTTTCCCTTTTTTTGAAAGCGACTAATTATTTTTATTAACAGCTACTATTTTCATTTAATGATTATAGCCATTATTTAATGGCTATTAATTTCATTTAACATTATTTAAAGCTTGACTATTCTATAAAATATGTTTAATAATAAATTATTAGTTTTAATTGAAATTGGAGATTTTTTGGCCATGCTGAGCGCCGAGATTAAAAAAGAAGGGCCATTGCACTCTATATCGCCTTTAGCCTTGATTTTCGGCATCTGTTGTATTTTCAGCATGGTATGTGTGTGCGGATGCCTTGGGGGAGGGAGCAGCGGTAGCGAGCCCAGTCATGATCATGATTGCAAAAGCCCTGGCTCCGAAGCTCCCCCTGCGGAGGTGCCCGGTGAGATAGCGATCCCCGCTGAGATAGCGATCGAGGTGCCTACAGACTACTGGGGCAAGCTTCCTCTGGCCCGGATCGAAACAGAGGAGGGGAGGCAGAGGCCAAAAATTAGGGCTATTTTGGAAGGTTGCTGCGGCAGGCTACACATTCTTTGTCTGCGTGCTTTGGCCGATGGAGACTATCAGATCGGCTATCTGGTCTGGGATTGGCAGAGCGCTCATCAGCAGCCGGCTGATCAGGAGCTGCTCGAGCCTGCGGTTTTTGAGCCTGTGGCTAGGGTTAAAAATTATCTGCTTCCAGCCCTTAATTTGACCTGCGGCGATAGCTGTCCGGTGGCTGCCTGGCGAGGTGGGAGGCTGCTTAGGGGATGCAGTGAGGATGAGGGAGAGCAGGAGTCTCAGGCCATGCTCGGTCTCAGGGCAGGTGGGGTTTGGTCATCCTGCATTGGGGCTGAAGGTGAGGAGGGTGAGATCGGCTCTCTGGTTAGGCTTGCCGGAGCTGAAGTATCAATCATCGCTGATTCGCAAGGGTATATTCACCTGGGCTATCAGCAGGTCTCTGAAAACTGCCAGGATAAAAGCAATCTGGCTGATCTTTATTACCTTAAGAAACATCGCTTTAACCTTAAGGAAAAAGTAAGTGCGCAGATGGTGGAGGAGGATCAGGGAAGCGGGCCTCATATCTTTGGAGCCCATTGCGCTATTATCTTGGATGATAGCGAGCAGCCGGTTATTTTCCACTTCGCACAGTTTTCGGACCAGAGCCAGGGGCTTCGTATGGCTAGAAAACGATCTGATGGAACGTGGCAGAGGGAGTGGGTCGAGCAGGGATGTGAGGTAGGCTGTATAAGCTGCGCCAGGGATAAGCGGAGCAAAAGGATAGGGGTGGCCTACTATGTAAAGAGCTATACGCCAGGGGGTATTAAGCACTGCCTGCGATATGCCTCTGCTGCTGACGGGCAGTTTTCTTCCTGGGAGCTCATGATGGTAGATGACAGCGCAGAGTGCGGAGATTATTGCAGCCTAGCCTTTGACTCTGAAGGCTGCCCGGTGATCGCCTATTATGAAATGAAGGCAAAAAGCGGCTATCCGCTGAAAAATCTTAAACTTGCATATCTTAAAGCTGACTTTTGGGCTCGGGAGGTAGTAGCTTCGGAAGGAGATATTGGCTTGGATAACAACTTATACTTAGATGACGATAACCGAGCATTCATCTGCTCCTACTCAGCGACCGAGAAAATGCTTTACCTATTCTACCGCGACCTCACCTACTGGTATGACTAAATGGTTCTTTCGCTAAGTGCGTAATACAAGGTAGGGGTTGGGTTTTAAACCCAACTCCTACTTCTAGGGCGGCCCTTTATCAAGCTTGGGGAGAAAAAGGGATTCTAGCACCCAACTACTACGTCTAGGGTGGCCCTTGGGGTCCGCTCAGCTTGCGCACTTTGTTAGCGAAAAGACCACTAAATGGTTCTTTCGCTAAGTGCGTAATAATATAAGTGCGCAGCGGATCAATTACGCGCTATCGCCTTGTTTTTGTGTCATGGCCTTGTTTTTGGAGGGGTCATGGCCTTGCTCCGATAGTTGTTGCATCCTCCGCATAGGTCGAATTGAAGGTGTAGGAAACCACAACCCCTTGATCGTTAAACCGGACGATGAGATCGCGCGTTTTCGGGCTCCCCAAAAGCGAATAGCGATAGTGGGCATAGGTCCAGGTTTTCATCCCATCGTCAATTCCTGTACGCCACGGAGCCCCAAACAAAAGATCAATCTCAGCCCGGGTCGTCTTGCCCTTTTGAATCTTGGATACAGCCTCAACCGGAAATTCTCGTCCGATGGTAACACAGCCTGCTAAGCCAATGATGGTGGCGGCCAAAGCGAGCAGGAAGCAGGCTGAAGCTATTTGCTTTCTTATTCTCATCAGTTTTTTGAGTCCTTTCATTGGTTGATCCCTCCTCTGGTTAGTTTTTGATACCAATAGGTTAGCTTTTGATACCAAAAGCGCAGAATTTTCAAAGCACAGAATTTTTGCCCTCAGTCAGTAACTTAGAGGTTTTCTCACTAAGAGCCTATCCGAAAAATAACGGGGAGTATGATACAATAGAGAGGATAACTCAATGAAATATAAAGGAAGTGATAAAAATGCAAAGCAGTTGCATACCCTCTTTGTATCAACTCCCCGA